>JGI994J12354_10005002_pt1 | contig 11613 bp, 11 predicted proteins | sample IntmicLarv3ML3BL_FD_12354 | JGI IMG/M metagenome (IMG submission 12354) | reverse complement strand
CCCTGTATCGGCTGCGGGCGGTGCATTGACGTCTGCCCGGTGGAGATTATGCCCTATTTTGTCGCCAAATTTTTCGCGCGGGGGGAAACCGACCTCGCTTTAAGCTACGGTGCTTCGCGCTGCCTTAACTGCGGCGCCTGCTCGGCGGTCTGTCCCTCCGGGATCGAGCTGGCCGCCATTATGGAATCGGTTCTCAATGAATCGGCCCAAAAAACCACGGAGGGGAGTGATATGGGATGACCTTAAAAACCGGACTCGCGCCCCATTATCGACGCTCCGAATCCCTGCGTGGCATGATGTTTGGCGTTTTGCTGCCCCTGCTTATGCTCTTAATTCTCCCCCTCCTCCGACAGGGTTTCCGCCCGGTCGTGATGGTCGCGATTACGGCGGGCGTCTGTTTTTTGACGGAAATTCTTTTTTCCCTGTTCGCCCGGAAGGAGATCAACAGTACGGATCTTTCTTCCCTCGTCACCGGCACGATCATCGCCCTGCTGATGCCGGTCAACGCGCCGGTCTGGCTCCCCTGTGTGGCGGGCGTATTCGCCATCGCCGTCGCCAAAATGCCCTTCGGAGGCACGGGACATACCCCCTTTAATCCCGCCGCCGCCGGCGTCGCTTTTGTCACCCTGAGCTGGCCGAAGCTGGTTTTCGGCTATCGCAATATACTGGACATCCTCCCCCTTCCCCTGCTGGAGGATGTGGCGGCGGACACTGTCCTTTCCCCCGCCGCGGCGCTGAAAATGGGCGCGATTCCGGCGGGCAACCCCATCGATATGCTCTTTGGTCAGGTGGCCGGACCCATCGGGACGACCTCCATCGCGGTCATCGCCGCCTGCCTTCTCTTTCTTCTCTTCCGGCGCTCGGCCCGCTGGGAGATTCCGACCGCTTTTCTGGCCTCCGCGGCGCTGTTCGCCGCCATTTTCCCCCGAATTCCCGGCACCCGCCTGGAATCGGTTGTCTATGAGCTTTTGGCCGGATCCCTCGTCTTCGCCGCCGTCTTCATGGCGACCGAACCGACGACCGCGCCGAAAACCGGGCTGGGCCGAACGCTCTACGGCGCTCTGGGCGGCCTGATTACCATGCTGTTCCGCCATTTCGGTATGTTTGAGGAAGGGGTTGTCTTTGCGATCCTTCTCATCAACACCCTGGAGCCCGCGCTGGACCGGCTGACACTGAAATTGATTACGTCGGGAGGGAGACAACATGCCAAATAAAACGGCGAACCCGCCGCAAGCTGAAATCGAACAATCCTCTCAGCTGACCACCATTGTAAAAAACGGGGTTCTTTATAAAAATCCTGTTCTATACTCGGCGCTGGGGCTGTTCCCGGTTATTTCGGCGGGGCTGACCCTCTCCGACGGTCTCGCTCTTTCGCTGATTCTGGCCTGTATGCTGATCCCTTGCTGTACCATCGCGTCGATTCTGGGAAGCAGAATTCCCGACGCGTTCCGGCCGCCCGTATACCTGATTCTCTCCGGCTGTTTTTATTTTCTCTCCGTCGCCGCCGTCGGCCGGTTCTTTTCCCCGGAGCTTGTCACCAATCTCGGCATCTTCGCGCCCCTCATGGTCGTCAACGCCATCATCATCCGCCGGGCCAACAACTTCGCCGCCAAACACATCGTGTTCGCCGCGATTTTGGACGCCGTTGCCTGCGCCCTCGGCTTTGCGCTTGTTTTGTGTGTTTCCGCGGGGATTCGGGAAATGCTCACCACGGGAACCCTCCTCGGCCACCACGTCTTCCCGCGCCGTTTGGCGATCCCGGGCATTACGCTGACCTGTTCCGGCTTTGTGATCCTCGGCTTTTTATCGGCCATTGTCCACGCCTTGAGAAACCGCCGTGAAAAACGGCTGGAACGGAAGGAGCGTCGGCGCATATGAAATGGTTAGCGGAACTTTTTTCCTACTGCCTGATGGCCGTCTTCGCCCAGAATATCGTCTTCATCTACGGCATCGGCTCCAGCCGGATGCTGCGCGCGGCCAGGAAGCCGAAAACCCTGCTCGCCTATGCCGGCTTCGTGACGCTGTATACCTTTTTTACCACCCTGCTCAGCTTTATTGCCAATCCCATCGTGGGAAACAACGCGACCGCGCGGCCGCTGGCGTACTGTGTCTGTGCGGTCATTGCCTACTGTGCGGTCACACCGCTGGTTCGTATTTTCTTCTCCGAATTTTACGGGAACAACACGAAGATCTTTCCCGTCTGCGCGCTGAACTGCGTAGTCATCGGCGTCCCGCTGATCGCCAACCAGGCGGGAATGGGCTTCTTTCACGCGCTGATGTACGCGCTCGGTACAGGACTCGGATTTGCCGCGGCCATCTGGCTGACCCGGGAAGCGATCGGCCGTCTGGAAAACCCGGACATGCCCAAGGCGTTTCGGGGATTGCCCGCCCTCTTTCTCTATCTCGGAATCCTGACGATGGTTTTCCTGTCCGTCAAAGGCGGCGGTCTGCTGCCGGGGTAGGGCGCATTTCCGATCCGCTGCCTAATTATGTTTTTTATAGAAAGGGATGCCCCTATGAATGTAAACTCCACCCTGAAACTGAATACCGGCGGCGAACTCCCCCTGCTCGGCCTGGGCGTCTACCTCTCGAAGGAGGGCACGGAAGCGGTCAACGCCATCCGCTGGGCGCTGGAGGCCGGATACCGCCATATCGACACCGCGAGCTTCTACGCCAATGAAAAAAGCGTCGGCGAGGCTATCCGCGAGAACGGCGTCCCCCGCGAGGAAATTTTCGTCACCACCAAGATATGGAATGACGACCTGCTTCCGGGCCGTCAGCGGGCGGCCTTCGAGAAAAGCTTCCGGGCGCTCGACCTCGGCTATATTGACCTGTATTTGATCCACTGGCCGGCGGAAAACTATCTCGAAACCTGGAAAATCCTGGAGGAGATTTATGCCTCCGGGAAGGTTCGCGCCGTCGGTGTCAGCAACTTTAGTATCCGTCACTTGGAAACGCTGGCCGCGCACAGCTCTCTCGTTCCCGCCGTCAACCAGTTTGAATGTCACCCGGTGCTCGCCCAAAATGAGCTGATTTCCTTTTGCCGGGAAAAGGGCATCGCCTGCACGGCATACAGCCCGCTGGGCCGCTGCCGCAGTGATTTGTGGGACAGCCCGGTGCTCCGGCGGATCGCAGAGGATCTGGGCCGAACCGTCGCCCAGGTGATGCTGCGCTGGAACCTCCAGCGGGAGGTCTCCGTAATTCCCAAATCCTCGCGCCGGGAGCGTATTCTCTCCAACAGCGCGCTGTACGATTTCTCCCTCTCCGACGCACAAATGGCGGAGATCGGTACGCTGAACGAAGAGCGTCGTTTCGACATGGATCCCGATGTTTTTTAGTTTTTAATCGGCTATACAATCCAAAGAGGCCCGGGCGAGGAATGAAATTCTCTCCCGGGCCTCCGTCTGTATTTGTACAAGCTGTGTCATGGGACTTCGTATCGTCGAATCGACTATATTATTTGATCACACTTTTTGCCTCGGCCAGCCGGGCAGTTTTGACACTCACGCTCATCTTCGGGTTATTCACCACGATATATTCCGTCCCCGCCTCATAATATACATCAAATCCAAGCGCCTGACTGACGGCACGGAGAGGGATATACGTCTTTCCCTGGACGAGCTGCGCGGACACCTCCAAAAGGACCGTCGTGGAAGCGTTCTCTTTTATGATCTTCATGTTTTTTGAATTCAACTTAAATTCAACCGTTGTGTCTCCGTAGGACATTCGAATCGGCTCTGCGGCGCTGATATATTCCACCGTTCCGCCCATCTTTTCACCGACGAACCGTAGCGGCACCATGGTTTTCCCGGAAATCTTGAAGGGCTTTGTCCCGGCGCTGTCAATGGTAGTCGCTTTTCCGTTCTGAATCGCCGTCGTTTTTCCGATCCGCATGGTCACATACTGGTGAACGTTGATTGTGACGCTGGCCGATTTTTTGCTCCCGTCCCTCGCCGTCGCTTTGATGGTGACCGTTCCCGGGAAGTTGGCCGTCACCTTGCCGCTCTGATTGACCGACGCGATTTTTGTGTTCGAGGACGACCAGGTCATCGCTTTGTTTGTCCCCTCTGTCGGCGTAACCATTGCCTTCAATATGGCGGTTTTCCCCTTGATCATGTCCCTGGACACCCCGGAAATGGTAAGCTTTGAAATGGGAACGGTTACCTCCAGCGCGCCATAGGTGACGGCGCCGGATGCCGGACGGGAGGCGCCCACCCGGTCCGTTTTGAGCGCGGTCATGATTCCGGTTGCGGTTGTTTCCGAGACCCCGTCCCCGGTGATCGCGGACTTTTTGAGCGCGGTGGCTGTTTTGTCGGCCAGCCCGTCCTTTTTTGGCTTCAGAAGTCCGTCGGCCTCCACCGCGTTTGTCCCAAAAATCGCCGCATAGGTGACGCCTTCTTCCCCTTCTATTAAATTCGATCCGGTCGAAGAAAGGTTGTCGCTCTGAACCGTATTTCCGACCATGATACAGTTACGAAGGCGGTGGGGAGAGGCCTTCCCATATACGCCTGCGCCGGTATTTTGGGCAACGGTACAGTGGTAAAGGCGGATCGCTTTCCCCTCGATTGTCCCGTTGATTGAGTCCCTGGCGCTGATATTGTTCTTGGTAAAAACGCTGTTGACTGCGGTGACGGCGTTCTCCCCGTATATCCCGCTGCCGAGGAGTGCCGTGTTTCCGCTGAAGGTAGAGCTTGTGGCGGTGACAGTGGAAAGCGCCTCCAGACCGCCGCCGGCGCCGTCCGCCGCATTATTATTCACGATACAGTCCTTGAGGGTGACAGTTTTTTCCCCGAATATCCCGCCGCCGGATCCGATCGTTGTCTTATTATTTTTAAGGGTACAGCCCGTGGCTGTGACTGCGGACAGCGTATAGATTCCGCCGCCGCTGCCTCTCAGCGCCGTGTTCCCGCTAATGGTACAATCCGTGAAAGTATTGGCCGCGCCGCTGACGTATATTCCGCCGCCGTAGGTTGCCGTGTTCCCGCTAAAGGTACACGCTGTGTAGACACAGGCCGGGCTGCCGGTGTATATCCCGCCGCCGTTGGCGCCCGCCGTGTTCCCGCTGAAGCTGCAGTTTGCGGCGGTGATTGCGCCGGAAGCCCCCAGGCCGCCGCCGTACCCCTCCTGTTCCATCTCATTTTTTTCAATCGCCTTATTATTGCTAAAGGTACAGCCTGTCGCAGCAACAGCGCCTATGGCGTAGGCCCCGCCGCCGCCGAGGACTGCCGAGTTTCCGCTGAAGGTACAGTTTGTGAGGGTGACCGCGCCGTCGGCGAACAGTCCGCCGCCGCTGTAGCCCGTCGTGTTCCCGCTAAAGATACAGTCTATCGCGGTAACTGCGCCTTCAGCGTATATCCCGCCGCCATCTCCGCTGAGATCCTTTCCGTTTTGCAACGTCAGCCTTTTTAGGGTAAGTTTTTTCTTCTCGCCCGCAGACCAAAAAATTCTGGAAGCCTTCTGTCCGTCCAGGATAATTTTTCCCCTGCCGTCAATAGTCAGCGCCTTGGAAAATCTAATGGTGCTTTTCAGCTTAATTATCCACTTTCCGCCGCTTGCCTTACTGGCAGGGAGATCGAATCGGATGGTGTCTCCGGACGCCGCAGCGCTCACAGCCTCGCGAAGCGAGGTTTGTCCGTCGCTTGCGCTTACCGTGTCCGCTGCTGTGGTGACCGTCCTGGTTGCCGCCGCCGCGCTGACCGACGGCAAGCAGAGGAAGGCCGAGAATGTTGCCGTGATCATGAGAAGCGTGAGAATGAGCGAAAGACGTTTTTGTTTTTTCACGATAATTTTCCTCCTAAACCTTTAAAAAATATGTTGCTTTTCACCTTATTCTTTTATTGTATTTCTTTTTTGCTTCCTTGTCAATCCTCCCTTCTCCTTTCTTCACAAGCGTCTTGTGGGAACACAATCAACTCTCTCCCGCGAAGCGGGAACCTCTTGTCCGAAAAGACAGGGTATGCTATACTATGAAAAAAGAATTGGCCTTTGGGCTATACGTTTTTTGGGAGGAATTGAACGATGAAAAACCGCGGCCGCTCTGTCCGAACCCCTTTGTCCCGTGTTTACGCGCCGGGGCTTTTTCTTCTCCTTGCCGGTCTGATTTTTCTCTCGGGCTGCGAGACGACAACCATCACGGAACAGCCCGGCAACTATGTATATTCCCAAAACGAACCCATCCGGGTTCTCGACATTGATACGCGGGACGCCTTGCTGGAGCTAACCTTCCGCGGGGTGACCATCCTGCGGGACGAGCCCTTCACCCTCCGGGAGGAGACCGGGCACGATGAAAGCGGCGAGACCCTTTATGCCGACGTTCCCTATGAAGCCCTGCTCCGGATTGAGTATGACTGTGAAATTCTGTCGCGGAAACAGTCCAAGCTCAGTTCCTCAAACTTTGACGTCTACGACAGCCGGGGCGACCGCGCCGCCCGGGATCCGGAGATCCAATATCCGGAAGGCCCTTCCACGGCTTCGAAATCCTTCGTTGTCGCGCTGAAACACAAGGGAGATTTTGTGGACATTCGCTTTAACCAAAAATCCCTCCAAATCCGGCCGACCGCCCTGATCCGCCTCGAAATCGGCGCTTCGATCTCTCCGGCGGACTCCTCAGAGCCGGAATCGGAGCCGTCCTCCTCCCTCTCTCCGGCCCCGGAAGAAAACACTGACCCCTCCTCTTTTTTCACGAACCGTGTCGGTTTTCTTCTCGGCGTGATTGCGTTTCAATTTTTCATTATCTTTATTCTCGTGATTGCTCTGATCGCTGTCGCCACACGAAAACGCAGGCGTTAGACACCGATTGAATTTACAGGAAAGGAGCGCTGCGGAAGTCTTTCTTCCGCACAAAAGTTATATGAATCAAACACAGGACGAACGCTGGATGGCCGAAGCCCTCCGGCTGGCGCACGAGGCGGCCGCCGAGGGAGAGGTCCCCGTGGGCGCGGTTGTAACCCTGGGGGATACCGTCGTGGGGCGGGGGCGAAACCGCCGCGAAACCGCGAAAAGCGCGCTGGCCCATGCCGAACTGGAGGCCATTCAGGAGGCCTGTACGGCGCTGGGCGGCTGGCGGCTGTGGCAGTGTACCCTCTACGTCACGCTGGAGCCTTGTCCCATGTGTGCCGGGGCCATCATCAACGCGCGGCTTCCCCGCGTCGTCATCGGGACGATGGATCCCAAGGCGGGTTCCTGCGGGTCGGTCGTCTCCCTTTTCGACCTCCCCTACAACCATCGCCCCGAGGTGACCGCCAACATTTTGGCGGAGGAGTGCGCTTCGGTCTTGAGCGAGTTTTTCCTAACCCTTCGAGCAAAGCGGAGGGACGCGGCGGAAGGGGATGTCCCGCCGCCCTGGAAACAGCGAAAATCCGCTCTCCCCTCTCCCTCTCCCCTCATTATAGACAGCAAAAATCCGCCGGAGCGACGATAAAACGTCCGGCGGATTTTTATGTGGAAACCTCGATAGAAACTGTTATGTTTTTTACGCCTGCGGCGTGTTTCCCTCGGAAATCGGGAACCGGAGCACAACCTCCGTCCCCTCCTCCCGCACGCTGTTCACCGTCACTTCGCCGTCATAGAGATTGACGAGATGCTTCACGATCGAGAGGCCCAGCCCGGTTCCGCCCACCTCTCGGGAACGGCTTTTGTCTACGCGGTAAAAGCGCTCAAAAATCCGCGGAATGTCCTCCTTCGCGATTCCAACGCCCGTGTCTCTAACGCGGATCACGACGGCGGAATCCTCCTCCGCGGCGGTGATCTCGACCCGTCCGTGCGGCTTATTGTATTTGATCGCGTTGACCAAAATATTTTCAAACATCTGCTGCAAACGTCCCGGCGTCGCGTATAGGCTCAGCCCCGGCTCGGCATGAAGTGAAATCTCGATTTTTTCCTTTTCACTCAGCGGCGCACAGCGATCCACCGTCTGTTTCAGCTCTTCCTCGACCGGACACCAGCGCAATTCGGCGTCGTCACGCTTATTCTCAATTTCCGACAGCGCCAGCAGGTCGTCAATCAAATTGTTCAGGCGTTCCGCTTCAATGTCAATGACGTCATAAAAATAATGGCGTGTCTGCTGATCCCGGGAAGGGCCGCGCAACAGCTCCACGAAGCCCCGGATGGAGGTCAGCGGGGTTTTCAGCTCGTGGGTGACGTTGGCCACAAAATCGCTTCTCAGCTGTTCGAGGCGCACCATTTTTGTGATGTCTCTCAGAACGGCCAACGCGCTTCCGGTTCGGTGTCCTCCTTCCAGCGGGGTCACATAGACGCTGAGGATCTTTTCCTCCTCCGACAGGCACAGCCGTTCATGAAAGCTCTCGCCGGTTTCGCTCGCCTGACGGAGCAGCCCGGCCAACTGTTCCGAAACCTCGTCGTTTCCAAGGATCCGCCCTTTTTTCATCTCCGCGCCCCGGATCAATTCCTCCGCCCGCTCGTTGGCGAAAAGAAGGATTCCCTCCTTCGTCGCGGCGACCACGCCGTCGTCCATGCCGTGAATGACCGCCTCCAGCTGTCCCTGGCTGCTCTCCAGGTCGGAAACGGCCTGCTGAAGCTCCTCCGCCATACTGTTAAACGCGCCGGCAAGATCGCCGATTTCAAATTTATCCGTCCCTACCCGGCTGTCATATTCCCCCTGTGCGATTTTCCGGCTCGCGGCGGTCAGCTCGACAATCGGCCTCACCAGCCACTTACTGGAAAAGGCGGCGCTCCCTACAGCGGCCAAAAGTCCGACCAAAAGCCCGACGCCCGCGCAGGCCCATAAGAGCCTGATGGAATTCTGTGTCCCCTCCAACGGCAGCGCCACCCGCGCAATCAGCCGGGGCGACAGCCGCGCGGCGGCGTATAGGCAGGGCGTCCCCGTGGTGCGGCTGGTTCGCGTATCATAGCCACACCGTTCGCCCCGAACCACCGCTTGAATCTCCGGACGTTCCCAACGGCTTTCCCCCGTTATCCCGGACACCGAATCGCTGTCCGCAAGGACAACTCCCTGCGCGTCCAGAAACGTAACACGCAGGGGAAACTCCGAAGAATCAAGCGCTTGACGCCGTTCCCTCGCGAATTTTTCCGGGTTCTCCAGAATTTTTTCCTCGTCGCCGGACAAAAAGAACAGCGCCATCGTAAGCCGTTCGCGCATCTCTTTTTGATACTGGCTTTGCGCGAGGGGAACCGCACACAAAAAAGCCACGACCAATGCAACGAAAACGGCGCCCACGGCGCTCCATGTCAGTCGTTTTCTCACGTTCCATCTTCCTTTATTTCAAAGGTGTATCCGATGCCGCGGATGGTTTTGATGTGCTGCGGATTTTTGTCGTCATCCTCCAGCTTCTGCCGCAGATAGCGGATATGTACGTCCACCGTCCGGACGTCGCCGTAATATTCCACGCCCCAGACCCTGTCGAGGAGAACGTCCCGGGTCAATACCCTGCCGGCATTTTTCATCAGCATGACCAGCAGATCGAACTCCTTGAGGGTCAGATCCACAACCACGTCGTTCTTCTTAACCTGGCGGCGTGAGACGCGAACCCGATAGGGCGGCATATGCAGCGTTTCTCCGTCGCCGGGGCCAAGATACTCCTGCCGGCGGATTACCGCCCGAACCCGCGCGCACAGCTCCTTGACGCTGAAGGGCTTGACCATATAGTCGTCCGCCCCCGTCTCCAAGCCCAGCACGCGATCCGCTTCCCCCGACCGCGCGGTCAGCATAATCACGGGCACGGGGCGGGTCAGATCGTCCCCGCGCAGGCGGCGGCACACCTCCATCCCGTCCATTTCGGGCATCATCCAGTCCAGCACAATGCAATCCGGGATTTTTCGGCGCACGGAATTCAGGAGCAGCGGGCCGGAGGACATCTCCACGGTTTCATACCCGGCGTCGCGAAGGCCCAGCGACGCCAGTTTTCGAATGTTCGGTTCGTCGTCCACCACATAGACCAGTTTTGCCATTTCAATCTCCCCTATTCCTTGAGCGCCGGACGCTCAGAGGTTTTTCCTGCTATGAAAGCTTCTCTTTCTCTGTTTTTTTATTTTATCACTTTTCCGAAAAAAAAGAAAGCGTTTGCCCGTTTCCCGAAAAAGAACGGTTCGTCCGGCGCTTTCGAAGGCCGGATGAACCGTTCTTTTTCATTTAGATCTGCGGATTTTTCTTCAGCCATTCCCACGCGCGGGTCAACACCCGTTTGTCGTTATCAAAGCGAAACAATTCCATGGCGGTTTCGTAGCCGGCCCATCGAAAATGTTCAATTTCCTCCTGTTGGAGGATCACTTTGCTGGAATCGGCCTCTGCCAGGAAAAAAACGACCCGTTTGGAAATTCGCGGGCGCGGATGATAGCCGCTGACCTCGCGAAACCCGTCCAAAATTCGGACGGGCAGCCCCGTTTCCTCCAAGATCTCCCGCATCGCGGTGACCCGTTCGGTCTCCCCAAATTCCATATGACCCTTGGGGAACCCCCAATGTTTTCCATAGAGGTTTTTGATCAGAAGAAACTGGCGGTTGTTCCGGTCTCCGCGAAATACGACCGCGCCGCAGGATTTTTCATACAGGCAGTGGAGAGAAACACCCGAGGCATTTCCCAGCGCTTCGCGGATTTCCGGCGCGTACACAACTTTTCCGGCCGGTACGACGATATAAACCTCATTTTCATGAAGGCCATTGACCGACGCGATGATTTTTCCCTGGAACTTGTCGACCGATTGACTGACGCCCAGCACGCACACCTCTTTTTCGGGATCTTCCTTCCCTTTTCCGTCGGTTATGAAGCCCCAATTGGCGGTATACTGCTCGCCGGAACGGCTGTCCCGGCTGTTCAGGGGGCGGTCGACACGGACTTCAACGATCGTTCCAAGCATGTGCAATGCCCCTTTCCTACGTAGTATTGTACCGAAAGGGGCGGGAAAATTCAAGGCCTATCGGCCCCAAATTTATGAAAATTTTATTGAATGTAAAGAAATTCTTCCCTTCGGCTTACACTAAACACCGATAGAAAAGGGATTTCGGCTTAATAGGCCCCCGCTATCCCCACAAGGACAAAGATGAACAGAAAATAAAGGACAAAGAAGAGAACCGTCCCGCCTCCGATGAGAACCGCGCCCCAGATCATCTGTTTTTTTCCTCTCTCGCGCAGCGCGATAAAGGCGGGATTCTCCGGCGGAACAGCGATCGGACTGCTGCAGAAGGGGCAGAAGGGCTGCGGTTCGGGCAGCATATTGTGGCACTTCTGGCAAATCACCTTGATGTAATTGTTTTTGCGGACACAGAGATAGATAATCGCCGGAATCCAGCCCAGGAAAAAGGTCAGCAGCGCCCACATGATCGGATTCGGGTTATAATTCCCCTTTGCGTCGTTGTTTACGCCGACCGAGAAAAGAATTTGTCCCCCAATCATCACGCCCCAACAAATTAAAAGAGATACCACTAAGACTATACTACCGGTTACTGCCATCATTTCACTTTCCTCCAAACTATAAATTTTTAAGCTTTGCCGGTTTTGCTTTCGCCGTCCCGCGGCGGATTTCGATCCGTTCGATCCGGTTCGGATTTTTCCTCTTCGGGCGGGCGGGTACTTCGGTGATCCGTACGCCCGAGCGTACAGCCCTCCTCAAAATCCGTCCGGGCAATTTTCCCCGACCAG
>JGI994J12354_10005001_pt1 | contig 11615 bp, 7 predicted proteins | sample IntmicLarv3ML3BL_FD_12354 | JGI IMG/M metagenome (IMG submission 12354) | reverse complement strand
AGGAAATCCATCTTCATCAATAGAACTAATATAACATATTTTTTGTTTATCAATAATATTTCCAATAGTTTTTTCTACATCTCTCATTTTTAATTATCCCTTCAATGAACTTCTTATTTATGACTGTAGTCTTATTTGTTGAACACAAAATAAAAACTGCTAATAAAACCAATAATAGAAAGAGGGAGCATTACATATTTTTCCTTTTTACTCTTTGTCAAAAATCCATTTGAAATAATTGCAAAGGCAAGAAATACTGTATAGATAATTAGCAGTATATCAATGAAAGTTACATTGAACAATGAATATGTTTTGCTGGCTAGCTGTAAATATGATAGTCCGACAATTACAAATAAAGAAGAAAATAATGCACTAACAAACCGCATTTTAATTGGTAATATTTTATTCATACCGCCTAACGCATACTCTCCAAGCGGTGCACCAAAAGTCAATGCCATCTGGAGAAACGCCATCACAAATACTAAAATCACGTTAACCCACATTGTAATATCCAATATATTCATACACTCCTCTTTTCTACTACTTCTTAATTCATTATAACTCTTCTCAATATAAAATAGCAAGTCAATCAATAATCAATAACCTTTCAAACTATTTCTTATGTCCTCTAATAAATACTCTATCAACCTTTCTTGATACCCTGCCTGTTTCTTTTGCTTAAGTTTAGCACTCACTGCTAATAACCTAGAATCCTGCACACTGTTCAACTTCTTTAACCGCTCCTCACTAACCTTTTCCTTAGAGATACAGTGTTCATAATCGCTCACACTCATCCTCCAAGGAGTACATTGCCGATTTCGTTTAAGCACCTTATCTGCAATGTTTAATCCCTCTGGATCAATATCACCGCTATAATATAGCTGATGTCCCGCCGCACAAAGCAAATCAATCATAATTAATGATGCCGTCTTCATCTGTCCTGATGTACATAATAATGCAATATTTTGGTTGCCCATTTCTTCGCATATGTGAGAAAAAACCATTTGGTTCTCAATCAAAAATACAATCGAGTTCTCACAATGTACCCGAAGAATATGATTAAGGTTAGATAGAGTAATCACATAAGGCTCATTTTTTTGTATAAACGCATGATAAGCCATATGCTCCCCCTCTTCTGTATATAACCTAATTCCATAAGCTGTTGTGAAACTAGAGATATCATCTGGTTTTATCCCCGCCTGATAATAAAGCATCAAAATTTCTTCAGCACTTTTAACACTGGTCTTCTGATGAATATAACCTAATGCCTGTAACAATAGCTTTCCTGCTGGCATCTTCTGATCAAACGCATGGGGATTCAACATCACTTCTGCTCCCAATAAGGCTAATCGAATCTGCTCATTGGCATGCCTTTCCAAATAAACCAAAGCAGTACAAATACAAAGTACCAACGATTCTGCTTTTTCTCTACCTCTCATTTTGTACTCATCCTGAAGCAGACGATAGCCAAATTTTTTCTGTGCCATCATCTCTAATGCCCAGTGTGTAACTCGACTGTCTTGTCCATGCCTCTTTTCAATCACTTTATATAGTGAATCCATGAACATTTTTTGGCTTTCCCGCTTCTGTAATTCTACCACTCTATTTTGAATCATGGTTTCGCCAAAATATTCCATCAGCAGCATTTCCAGAGTCAGTCCCACAAAACGTGTTTCTGATAATGCTTGTGCAAAATCAACCATACGAAACTGTACCGTCTCCTCAGCAAAATCTTTTCCTAAAAAACCACCGAGTTCCTGCTGCTCCTCTAACGAAAGCCCTAACAATTTAATTCTTCCAGCAACCTTACCATATTTTTTCCAATTTTTTCGCATTTGTACAAACGCCTTCTGATAAACTGCTTTTTCTTTAAAATAAGTTGCCCCACTTTTAGCAAGTCTCATTTGCTCATTATTGTTCATCTAATACTTTCTCTCTTCCATTCCAATAATAATAAATTACAGTTACCACATCTGAATTAGCCGGTCGGAGTAATTCCGCAATTCGCAGACTCTTCACTGCTCTGTAACAGCCCCATAATATCTGTGAATTCATAATATAGTCAAACTCCAGTTTATGTACCAGCTCAAACATGCTGTTGATATTTTTATCATCAACCCCTGCAAATGCTTCATCCAATGCAATCATTCGTGGGTGATCCTTTTTGTCGGTTTTCTTATACTGTGCATTAACCGCCGCAAATAGAGGAACATACATGGCCATTGCTTTTTCACCACCGCTAAACCGGTTAAACGCTCCATTCGTTAATTCTTTTTTATTCTCACCATTGCGATAATAGAACATTCTAAATTCAAACCATTTTCGATAATCCAGTGCATCTCGAACCAAATCCGCATAGTTAATCATCTCTTCATTCTCTTCTGCTAATTGCTTAGCAGTCCGTATTTTGGTACGAAAATGAATCGACACTTTTTCTACATCTTCGGTTGTCAATAATTCTCTATCTCGTCGTAAAATCTTCTCCAAGTCACGTGTATCCAGCTCTTTTTCTCCCTCTGCATGAATCGGTTTCCAGTCTAAGGAGAATGTTAAGCCCATTGATGTATCCATCTCCCCCATCAATGATGACATATCCGCTATCCATTTCCGACTTTCAGAAATTCGATTGCTTAATTTGCGACTTAAAGTATCCGCTAATATGCCCTCAAACAACTCACGATCTTTCTTCTGAATCAAAAGTTCATTGTCATCTATCGCCTCTTTTACCATCTGATAAAACTCTTCCAAATATAATTTTTTCCCATTCCATATTGAGATAATTTGACGCCTAGATCTCAACATTGTCGACTCCCCTGCTTCATCCCTAAAACATTCCTCCAACGTTGTTCCGTAACTAATCAAAGTTCCTCTATGAGCCTGATAGCGTTCCATTAAGGTGGTTGCCATCTCGGCACTCGAACGACGGATATCATTTTCTCTTATACACGCCTTTGCCCTGCTCGCCGCTTCAGGCAAAGTATCCGCCTCTCTCTTGATAACTAATTCTAAAGCTAACTCTTCTTCAAAATATTTACACAAGATTGTTTCTTTTTCAATCGTTACCACTGCATCTCGCTTATGTTCTTCAATCTCTCTTTGTAAGCGATTGATATTATCATCTAAGACTGCTAAGGCTCTTTTATTATTATTAATTCTTTCTTGTCCTTCATCAAGTTCATTCTTAATCTGCTCCATTCGCACTACTTTTTCCTGTATTGCGGGATCATTCAAATATTCCTCTATCCGCTTAATCTGTACTTCAAACTCACATTGAGCGACTTTCACTTGACGCAAGTAATAATGATGATTCTCTTGAGCCTCTTCTTCTTTTTCTATCAAATCACGAGCGTGGCTCTGCTGAATCCTCTCCATAGAAAGCCTTGAGCAAGCACTCGTTATCTCATTTAACATATCCCTATATGCTGGAATACTTTGCTTGACTTCCTTATATATAGCCAAACTTCGTGCATAGGGTAATTGTTTGCAAATAGTAATGACCATCTGTTCACATTTCGTCACCTTATTTTTAAGCTCTATTCCTATTCGTTCACATTCTTCCCAGTTCTCATGACATTTCTGATATTTTTCTGCCATTTCACATACTAACGCAATCACCTGATCCAGCTCATTGAGCCGAGGGTATTTTTCATATTCTGTTTTGAGGAGGTCTATTCGTTCCTCTACTTTTGATAATTGCTGTTCAAATGTCCGCAATGTCTCCTGTGCATTTTCTAGTTCCTGATATTTTTCTGCCAATAACCGTTCTTTCTTTTGCATTCTAGCCTTAACCCCAATATAAGAGGCTTCTTCTATCGGCTTGCTGTATCCTTCCAAAATCCCATTTTTAAAATATCCATCAGCTCCTATTACAAAGACTGCATCCGTTGAATCCTCTCCAATATTAGTCAATATTCGCTCAACCATCACTTTTAGCTCTGGTGATATATCTCCTATTTTCAATTTATCATAAAGCTTACTTCCCTTATTCTCTGGCCAAATTAAAACATCCACCTGCGTCTGTAACTCTTGCTTTGCCTTTAGATAATCCCGTTCTGCTACAACCAAGGCATCTAATAGCCCCGCATTAGCAAGCTGACACTCTAGCATACTCTTTTCTTCTTCTGTAAGACCATTGGCAAATTCAATCGTCTCATAAAAAGACAAATAGGTAATCTTTTTGCTGCTAAGAATCTTCCTTGCCTCCACTACTTGACTACATCTTTGTGGGACTGGTTCCCTCATTTCTTGAATATGCTGATATTCTTTCTCAAACTGAAACACTTCTTTACTACTCTTAGCAACTGCATTACGCTTATCACTTCTAATTTCACTTAATTTAGAATTATTATCTTCCCACAGTTGATGCAAGAAATTCTGAATTTCGCCAAAATCCTTGGCTCCCCCATAAGTATTCAAAAATGAGACGAGTTTCCGTAAAGTTTCCTCGCCAAATAACAATTCCTTATTTATTGCTGCCTGTGTATAAAATTGCTCAATCACATCATCGTGGCAAGCCTGCTCCATCTTCTCCGCCGAAGTAAGCTCTTCTTTCATCATTCTTTTTTGTTGATTTAACTCGTTTTGGCGTTCCTCCGCCTCATTCCATTGTTTTTCTGCTACCAGCAACTCTGTAAGAATTTCCTCGCCCCTACTGACTTGCCCTTCTAAATTTCGCAGTGCTCCTTTTACATCCTGTACTATGTGTGCCTGTTCTTGCAGGTCAACTATTTTTTTTATTACATCATGGTATTCAAACTCAATAATCTGATTCTCTTCATCAAGTTCCTCGTATAATTTATTGATTTTACTGTCGCATAATTCAATATTTCCTTGAATGGCTAGAAGCTTTCCGTCATATTCTGTGATTTTTTGGCGATTGATTTCCAACTTTTCCATCAGTTCTGTCTGTTCCTTTTGTTTCTTGTGGAAATTGCTCTTATGCTCTTGCAGACGTTCAATCGCCCCTTCCATCTGTGCATCATCTAGGCTATCCTTTTCTCGTAATAGAACTGCTCGCTCATCTTCTATTTGCTCTATTTCCTCTGTCTTTTTAACAACTGTCGCTTGTTTTTCTTTTATCTCAATCTGCTCAGTCTCCAGCTTCCCACGTAATCCATCTACTTTTTTCTTTTCTTCCAGATAATATTCTGCCTTTTTACCGACCATATAACGATTATAACGCTCATATTCCTTGCGTAAAATTCCTAAATCCTTAAAGGTCCCCTTTAAACTATCCAATCGACTTTGAATATCATCAAGCTTTTCCATCGCCTCTACCATCGCTAATAAGTCTTCGTCAGATAATGTTTGCAACGAATCATTTAAAGTTTCATAAACTTTTGTTGGCTTAAACTCCTTTGATAGTTTAGGGGCTCTCACTTTAATGAGTAGTTTAATAAACTGCTCATATTGCTCCTCACGTGGAAAACCAAAGATTTGTTTATTAACCAACATTTTATATTCTGTCGGTTTCTCCGCAAAAAGATTGTCTTCTCCCAACAGATTTTTCAGTTCTTGTTTTGTTAAGGGAATCTTTTTGCTGCCTACCTCACGGTATAATTCCATATCATAACCAACCCTACGACCATCCATAACAATAAAACCCCAAAATCCCATTGCTTTACCTTTTTGAGCCCTTTGTCCAATTCCAATCGTACGATACTGCTCCGTATCTTTTCTTTTAAATTCCAGAAACAAATAACCCGTTGCTTCATTCTTATCGCCCTCTCCCAAAAAATAATATTCCATTCGACGATCACTCGAACCAAATGGATCCAAGCGGCTAGGTGTTCGATCCCCGTCTAAAATAAAGGGAATAAAGCTTTGAGTTGTAATGGACTTTCCTGAACCATTCTGTCCACGGAGTAACAGTTTTCCATCTGCAAAAGAAAATGTTTCTTCATCATATAACCAAAAATTAACAAAACCCATGCGGTTCATTTGCCATCTATTTTCCATTTTCCCCTTTTCCTCTCTGCAAAAATTCTGTTGGATAGGCTCCAATGATTTTCCCCGCTGCCGGCAAAATCATAATTTGCTCACCTTCTCTACGCAGCAACATCCAAGCTATCATATATTCCTCTAATACTCGAATCAGTTTCACATTATCCATTTCCCGATATTCCTTACTCCAACCAGCACTATATTTTTCCTTGCAATTTTCAATCAGTAAATGAAACATTGTTTCAGAAACATAGATAGTATCATCATTTCCACGAATCATATCGCCAGTCTCAACTGCCTTTCTAATTTCATGACCCAAATTCAAAATAATCTCAGCAATGGTTGCTTCACGCGGATGCCACTCGCCAAAACAAGCGTCTTCCATCATTACAAAAAAAGCGGCATTCTTATGTATCTCCAAATGTCCGCCTAGTTGTTCGTCTAAGTACTTCTGTACCCATTGTCTTTGATTCTTAAGATAAATAGCATCTTGATCATCCGAACTTCCCCAGTACATCACTGGTGTTGCTGCCAATTGACGATACACACGATTAATTCTAAAATGTCCCCTATCTGTTTCCAGTTCTTTTATCTGCTCCTTTTCAAAATCCTGATATGAAGTAAATGATCCAATATCATAATGAAAACTCGTTGCAAAATATCTCGATAGACCAGTATTTTCGTAGAGAACTTCATGTTCAATACCACTACTAACGCTGTCACTTGAACCATCATACACTTCTAGTAATCCTCTGATTTCAGCAAATTGTAATGCTCTCACCAGTGATTTTCGGTGGGTAAATAATGTCCAATCCACATTGATTTTATCTTGTAATTGCGCCACCACCATATCAACCAGCTCTGATAATAGAAATTGCTCATGATCCTCCTTATCTTCCAAAAAAATCAATAGTGCTGTGAAAATACAATAATCACGGATTTCTGTAAATGAGGTGATACCCATAAAACTTTCTGCATGAGCTGGTATTTTCTCTAGCTTAAGAATTCGCTCGTTGTTAATCAACTGCCAGCCTAATTGCTCACGCAAAAATCTCCGAGAATCTCCGATTTCTCGCTTAGTTTTCATATACATTTCTTTTTCTTTATCTTTTATTACCCAGTACTTTTCCATCAATGTTCGCATTGCTTGCATGGTCTAATCCTCCGTAAACTGAAATATATATACTGGCATTTGCAAATCGCCATCTTCACATTTTAACACACACATTTCATCTTTTTTAATAATTGTAAATGCCTGTCCAAATTCAGTCCTACCGCTTTTAGAATTCGTCGTATTTGCTATCGCTATCCAACGCAACAAAGTCTCTCGCGTATGAACTGTCACCCTTTCCTTAATCTGCGAAATGTCCAACTGATTCCCTTGAATATACTTGACAACCATCTTTCGTTCTCTCTCGACTTGCTTTAGATACATTGTTCGCTGTGCCAACTTTTCCATTGTCTTTGTATCAAATCCAGATTTATCTATTCTGGCTCTATAAGTTCTAGTCCTTGGCGTCAATTCATACTCTACGGGCTTCTCTTCGTATACACTACTATTAATACTATCCGTTGAACGTTGTGTATTGACTTTATAATGCCTAATATATTGAATCCCATAGATATGTGCTGATAATTTATGCGCCTCATATATATCCTGACATTTTAAAAACATGGAAATGAATTGGCCATAATCGCTTTTACGACTGATTCCCCAATTTTGGAGTTGCACAATCAAAGCCGCATTCTGTATAATCTTTCTAATAACTTCATCCGTAATATCCAAAACTCTCGTACTCTCACTAGGACGATTCTTGGTGGAGACAAACCACCCTGTTAGCGCCTTCCATTTTCCATATACATTCTCTCTGATATATGATTCTAATGTGTGCTGCATCTCTGAAGATGGGTGCGGCACCTCTAATTCACTCTTGATTACCTGCTCCAAAATCACTTCTGCATCTTTCTCTAGTATACCATTTAACTGATGCTCAATCTTGTTTGCATTGCTTTGCAACTCGCGAATAAATTCCTGTAAATATGTAATAACCCTATCTTTATGTAAAATAAACTCCATAGATTTCAAGAGTTTATCTGCTTTTCCTGAATAAAATTCCCGCAAGTAATCCTGATAGTTTTGATTAAGCCGCTTGAAATCTTCTTGAAGGTTATACCACCACTCATTGACATTTTTCAATGATTCATTCTGTATCTCATTTACTCTTGATAGGGCTTCTTCGATTCGGACAAAATAACTTGGCGATAGACTGCTGCTTTCGATAAATAGATTCTCTAATCTCACTGTTAATCGTTCTACTTCCACCGCATACTCAGACATTGAATAACGAAACTGCTTATTCTTATAATCAGCAATCGTATAAACACGTTTTGGATTCTGTATCGGTGTTAAATTTTTCCATTCAACCAAAGCATTTAAATCTTGCTTAAGTTGATCCATCGAATATCCTGAAAACTCTGGATATTCTTGTAGGAAACTCATAACCTCATCCTTATCAAGCTGGAAACGCATTCGCTCGTATTCTCTAAAAAAAATTCGCATGATACGTCGATATTGGGAAGCATTGACAGCCGTTAAGTATGATGTTTCTCTGATTGTTTCTAATTGCCTCATCGCACTCTCCTATCTTACATTCAAATGCATATTAAAGTTTTCTCGTTTTCTTCGTTATAATTGATTATACGGTATATTCAGCATTAGTGCTAGGGTAAAATCTTGATGTATCATCTTTTTTACAAACAACTTTCGAAAAATACTTACACTATGAAAAAAGAGATTTTGACTTTCTCTAATAAAATCTCGCACCATTTATCTACACCTAATAAAAAATTCACTGCTGATATGACTTATGATATGCTTTCCTCTTCTGTAAATTGTCATCAAAAAAACCCGTCAGTGATGACAGGCTTTTTTTAACGATTTATAAAATTGTAATGTAAATCTGTTTTCTACTGGTCTTTACTCTAAGCCGTCAAGCATTTAAGGCTCCCTTCTTGAGTCATTACCGTGTTGCAATTTCAGCTATCAATCGGTCAAGTAACCATTGAGGAGCGCCCAGTTCTTCATAAACAGCTATATCTTGTTCTGTATATTCCTCACGCACCCACTCAAAATATCCACTGTTATTAAATTCAGATTCGTCGGAATGGAATGCCCGCTGGATTATGTTTGCAGTGGATGTTCGCACTACCAATTCCTCCCTATTCATTTCGTAATGATGTGCTTCTATTTCCACCACTCTACTAATTTCTTCCAACAATTCTGTCCGGTTCAAAAGAGCATATGGTGCAAAAGAATCTGCCGCTGCACCTGCGTCGTTCAAAGCACGCAATCTAGCTACTTCCGCCTCGTCAGCGTCCCACACTATTTCAAATTCATCATGAGAAAGTTTGTTTTCGGAAGCCTCTTCCTCTACGATTGCTACCACGCTTAATGATGTTTCTACCGCAGGTGCTGATATCACAGATACAGGCACAACAGATTGTGGCTGTACGTAAGTATCTAGTGTAGCAGCAGTTCTCGAAGTTACCAATACAACTCCTAAAGTTATTCCGACAATTGATTTTATTCTGTGCATAATAATTTTTCCTTTCTTTGATCGTATTTTATACGAGATTTGTGTATAAGGACGAAAAATCAACTTTTCCTTCCCATATATCCTATAATTACTAAAACATTACTATCATTTGTTTTTGACTCGCTCCTCCTCCCCTATTTTTCAAGGTTCGGATTTATATCGCAATGCAAATCTCCTTGCCTTGATTATTTCAATCATAACAAGAAGATGTCTTATAAGTGTTGTTGAGTTGTGTCACAGTTGTTAATTATTTTATTTCATAGAAATGTATTGCTATGGAATAAAATGCTCTGTACCTTTCAAAATTAGTTCATCGGGATATTGGCCTTTGAGTAGTTAGGTATATGGTAATGTCGCGAGTAGAAAATAAACCGTTATCCCCAAGTATTCCGCTCTCTGTACTTAGGACAGCATAAATGCTGTTATCCACAAAGTGCTTTACCGCTATCGTTTCCTCATATTGACCAACATATATTTCCATTTCATTTTTATTATTAAGATCCATATTCGATAGAAAAACATTGAGAATGTTTTCCATATCGTTGATATTGAACTCTATTGCCGGAGGATTTGTTGCCATAAAATTACCTTTCCATATTTGTCCCGTTACGGCATTTATAATCAAATTTGTCATCATACCTTCGCCGACAAGCGTAATGCTCCAATAACTATAGATTGGATTCATAAATCCGCTGCCCTCTTGTACTTTTTGGCAAAGATAAGCATTCTCAAGGCTTAACTCAAGTAGCTCCGAATGGGAAAGACCCTGTTCGACATAGCTTAACACCTCTACTTGAGCAATTTCGATGGCTTGCTCCATACTTATTTGACCTTGCATTGGTTCGTGGGGTCTTTCGGGCATGCGAGATTCCCAATTTTGCAAAATCGAAACGATTTCATGCTCACTTATTGACAAGTTGTCATTTGGGACATCGTCACTTAAATCACCTAAAGGTAACGGTGCTAGCTCTGGAGTGTTTATTAGCATCACATCTGACATGGAAAAAAGTGAATCTGATTTCATATCTATCAGCATACTTGTCAAAGCCCAACCACTGATAGCAATTATAAAAGATAACACAATACCCATTATTGTAAGTATTTTTTGCTTATTCATGATCATCGCTCCTTCCAAATGCTAAGTCAACCCTTGCGATAGTACCGATATTCTCTTCACTGTCAATTTCAAGTGAACCGCCATGTATTTCTGCTATTCGCACCACCAGTGATAAACCAAGTCCCGCTCCATGCTGTTTGTGGGAACGAGATTTGTCTATCATGTAGAATTCTTCAGTAATCCGAGTAAGTTCTGATTTTGGTATGCCACGCCCATTATCTGAAACACTCACACTGTAACGGTTTCCATTGAACTCGCCCATTATATCAATCTTGTCTCCTCCAGATTTCATGGCATTATCTATTAAGTTAAGCAACAACGTCTTAAATAAATCGTACTCCACCATGATATAAGCAGGATGTACTTTGAGGTGAAGTGATACTTTTCTTTCCTCAATTATCGGCTTTAAGCTACCAACTATATTTGCGAAAAGTTCATCCGTATACAGTTCCTCAAGCATAAAATCCTGTCTATTTAGCACAATTAAATCTATCAGTTTTAGCGACAAAGCTTCAAGTCTTAATCCCTCGTTCAAAATATACCATGCGGCCTCCTTTATCTTGTCAGATGGGAGTGTTTTTTGGTAAAGCATATCCGCATAACCGATTACTGAGGTTAAAGGTGTTTTCAGTTCATGTGCAAAATTAGCGACAAAATCTTCCTTCTGTCGCACGTTTTTGGAAAGCTCATTTATTTTATTCTCAACCGCATCAGCCATCAAATTGAAGCTATTTGACAATTCTCCAATTTCATCCTCGCTTGATATCGACAACCGTTCCTTATAATTCTCTTGTGCAATTCCAGCAGCTACATTGCTCATTCTCTTTATTGGCCTTGTTATCATTGCTGAGAGCATTAAAATAGCAACCATACTGAACATCAGCATGATAAAATATATTTGTATAAAACTTTGTATCATTTCTTCTTTTTGCGCAACAACAGTGCTTATATCCGTAGCA
>JGI994J12354_10005000_pt1 | contig 11616 bp, 10 predicted proteins | sample IntmicLarv3ML3BL_FD_12354 | JGI IMG/M metagenome (IMG submission 12354) | reverse complement strand
CATGTTCTGGATCGCCTGCCCCGCCGCGCCCTTCACCATATTGTCAAGGGTAGAAATGGCGATGAAGGTGCCCGTGTGTTCGTCGGTGTGCAGGGAAATGTCGCAGAAATTGGAACAGCGTACCGCTTTCACGTCCGCCGTTCGGCCCTTCGGAAGCAACCGGACAAAGAACTCTCCTGCGTAGGTCGCTTCATAGGTCTCGCGCAACTGTTCCTCCGTAACGCCCGGCTTCAGGGTCGCGTAGCAGGTGGCCAAAATGCCCCGGTTGATCGGAAGCAGATGGGGCACGAAGGTAAGCTTAATCTCCTCGCCCACACAGCGTGTTAGCGTCTGCTCAATCTCCGGCGTATGCCGGTGGGTCGCCACCTTATAGGCCGCGAAGCCCTCGTTCAGGTCGGCGAAATGGGTGGTCTGGGAGAGTCCCCGTCCCGCTCCGGTTACCCCCGACTTGCAGTCGGCAATGATCCCGTGGGATTCAATGAGTCCCGCCCGGAGGGCCGGGACAAGGACGAGGGGCACCGCCGTCGTATAACAGCCGGGGTTCGCGACAATCGTTTTCCCTTTGATCTCGCTTCGGAACAGCTCGGGCAAGCCGTAGACGACCTCTTTGTGCAGTTCCGGGTACGCATAGGATAACCCGTACCATGCCCGGTAGCTCTCCTCCGATTCCAAGCGGAAATCAGCGCCCAAGTCGATGAAAATCCGTCCTTTTTTTCGGCACTCCTCCGCCAGCGGCTCGGATAAGCCGTGGGGCAGCGCGGCAAAGACCACGTCCGCCGCCTCAATCACGGCCTCCTGAGTCGTACAGACATTGTCCAAAAAACCGCGGTAGGCGGGATAGATCTCGGACAGCGCCTGCCCCTCAAAGCTCACCGAGCTGACCGCCGCGATCTCCACATCGGGGTGGGCGAATAGCAGACGGCAGAGTTCCGCCCCTGCGTATCCGGTTGCGCCAATAATTCCCGCTTTTATCATAATTTTTCACTCCAAACCTTGTGTGACTCGTATCTCTTATTTTCAGTCGTGTAACGGTTACGCTTCCCCGGCAATCCGCTCCAGAAGCCGCGCCGCCTGGGTGCGCACATTGTCCGGCGCGGGGCCGCCGTAGACGGTTCGCCCGCCGACACATTGTTCCAGGGAAATCGCGCCGTAGATCTCGTCGTCGAAGGCGGGATGTACCGCTGTATATTCCTCGATCGGAAGCTCCTCCAGCGTGGTGCCCAGCTCAATACAGCGGGCCACCAGCATCCCGGTCGCTTTATAGGCGTCCCGGAAGGGGATCCCTTTCGAAACTAGGAAGTCGGCCGCGTCGGTGGCGTTGATGAAGCCGCCCGCCGCCGCTTTTCGCATATTCTCCGGCAGTACCGTCATGGTTTCCAGCATCGGGGTAAAGGCCAAAAGACACATCTTTACCGTATCCAGCGCGTCGAAAATGGCCTCCTTGTCCTCCTGCATATCCTTATTATAGGCGAGAGGCAAGCCCTTCATCACGGTCAGCAGTCCCATCAGATCCCCGAACACCCGTCCCGCCTTGCCGCGTACCAGCTCGGCGATGTCCGGGTTTTTTTTCTGGGGCATGATGCTCGATCCGGTGGAAAAGGCGTCGTCCAGCTCAATGAATTTGAATTCCCAGGAACACCAGAGGATAATCTCCTCCGAAAAACGGGAGAGGTGTACCATGAGAATAGAGAGCGCCGCCGCCAATTCGAGGCAGAAATCCCGGTCGGAGACCCCGTCGAGGCTGTTCCCGGTTGCGCGGGAGAAGCCCAACAATTCCGCTGTCCGCGCCCGGTTCAGCGGATAGGTCGTGGCCGCCAGCGCGCCCGAGCCGAGCGGCATTTCGTCCATCCGGCGCAGGGCGTCCCCGAGCCGTCCCAGATCCCGCAGGAACATCTCCCCGTAGGCCAGAAGATGGTGGCCGAAGGTGATGGGCTGTGCCCGCTGGAGATGGGTGTACCCCGGCATCACCACGTCGGCGTTGGCCGCCGCTTTTTCCGCGATTGTTTTTAAAAGGGATTGCAGCATCTCTTGTAGCAGGGTTCCCTCTTTTTTCAGATAGAGGCGGAGATCCAGCGCCACCTGGTCGTTGCGGCTGCGCGCCGTATGCAGGCGTTTTCCCGCGTCCCCGATTCGTCGCGTCAATTCCCCCTCAAGAAAGGTGTGGATGTCCTCGGCGTCCGGGTCAATGAGAAGCGCGCCGGACAAAAGCTCCTCCCGAATGGCGCTTAGGCCCTCGTGGATGGCTTTTTTGTCCGCCTCGGAAAGGATCGCGCACTCACAGAGCATCTGTGAATGGGCGAGGCTCCCCTCGATGTCCTCCAGCACCATCCGCTGGTCGAAGGAGATCGAGGAATTGAAATCATTGGTTGTCTGATCGAGTTCTTTTTTGAACCGTCCGGCCCAGAGTTTCATCTCGTCACCCGCTTATTATTTCTTTTTATAGCCGATTTTTAAGTAATTCGGCTATTTCTTTTTGGCATCCTTCATCGCTTTTACCTGAATCGGCAGGCCGAACAGGTTGATAAATCCGGCCGAATCGTTCTGGTCATAGACATCGTCCTCGTCAAAGGTGGCGATCTCTTCGTCATACAGGGAGTTCGGCGAGGAGACGCCCGCGTCGATGATGTTTCCCTTATACAACTTCAGCTTCACGTCGCCGGACACATTCTTCTGTGTCGTGTCCACAAAGGCGTCCAGCGCCTCGCGGAGGGGGGTGTACCACTGGCCGAAGTAGACCAGCTCGGCGTAGCGGTTGGCGACGCCCTGTTTGTAGTGGTAGGTGTCCCGGTCGAGACAAAGTTCTTCCAATTTATTGTGCGCGTGATAGAGAATCGTGCCGCCGGGCGTCTCGTATACGCCGCGGGATTTCATCCCCACCAGACGGTTTTCCACGATGTCGGCGATGCCGATTCCGTTCGCGCCGCCCAGCTCGTTCAGCTTTTCAATCAGCGCCACGCCGTCCATCTTTACACCGTCCATCGCCGTCGGAACGCCCTCGGTAAAGGTCAGCGTCAAATAGGTCGGCGCGTCCGGAGCCTTTTCGGGCGTCACGCCCATCTCCAAAATTTTATCATACAGCGGCTCGTTCGCCGGATCCTCCAGATCCAAGCCCTCGTGGGAGAGATGCCAGAGGTTTTTGTCCTTGGAATAGTTGGTTTCCCGATTGATTTTCAGCGGAATGTCGTGGGCCTCGGCGTAATCGATCTCCTCGTCGCGGGACTTGATGTCCCATTCCCGCCAGGGGGCGATGATGGTCATGTGCGGGGCGAAGGCCTTGATCGTCAGCTCGAAACGCACCTGATCGTTCCCCTTGCCGGTGCAGCCGTGACAGATCGCGTCCGCGCCCTCTTTCAGCGCGATTTCCACAATCCGTTTCGCAATCACAGGGCGGGCAAAGGAGGTTCCCAGCAAGTATTTATTCTCATAGACCGCGCCTGCCTTGAGGGTCGGGAAGATGAATTCCTCCACGAATTCCTTGTTCAAGTCCTCGATATAGAGCTTCGAAGCGCCGGTTTTCAGCGCCTTTTCCTCCAACCCATCCAGCTCGGTGCCCTGGCCGACGTCTCCCGACACGGCGATGACTTCACAGTTGTTGTAATTTTCCTTCAGCCACGGAATGATGATCGAAGTATCCAGTCCTCCCGAATAGGCCAATACCACTTTTTTAATCTCTTTTGCCATGCTTCCTCCGTCCTTTCTATCCTATGACCGCCATAGCGGCAGCCAATTTTTCTTATCTTACTGTCCATTATACTCCCGCCGCTGCAAATTGCAAGCCTTTCGTGAATAAAAATACAATTTTATGAATATTTTTACGCTTTGCACAAAAGCCGCCCGGCGAAAAAATCGAATCCAGTGCATTTTTTCACACCGGATTCAAAAACTGTATGTGGTATGGGATTACGGGTGCGGCTGGTCCTCCCGGTAAGCCGCCATGATGCTCTTGAAAATCTCGCCGTTGGAGGGCGGCGTCCAGGTGATGGCGTTGGCGCCGGCCTCGATGGTCTCGCGGATGCTTTTCTCGGTCGGGCCGCCCGTCGCGATGATGGCCACCTCCGGGTACTCCGCCCGGATTTCCCGGACAATGGCCGCGGTCTGGGACGCGGCGGAGACGTTCAAAATGGTCGCGCCCGCCCGGAGGCGTTCCCCGATGTTCTGGGAACGGTTGACGACTGTCACCACAATGGGCAGATCCAGATGCTTGTGAAGCTCGGCGATGGTCTCGTTCGGGGTCGGGCCGTTGACGACGACGCCGGTCGCCCCCTGAAACTCCGCGTGGCGGCCGAGGTCGATTACCCGCGCGCCCCTCGTCAGTCCGCCGCCGATTCCCGCGAAAACCGGGACGTCGCTGGCCATCATCACCGCCTGGGTGATGACCGGCTGGGGCGTAAAGGGATAGACGGCAATCACCGCATCGGCGTTACAGTTTTTGATGATGCAGGCGTCGGTCGAAAACACCAGGGAGCGGAGCTTTCGCCCGAATACCCGGATTCCCGAGCAGGTGGCGATCGCCTCCGGAACCTTCAACATGAATTCGCGCAGTGTCCCGGTGTGTTCGGGGATGAAGGGATGACTCATTTTGACAGCCTCCTTTATTGTCTTCGCGTTTTCTTCTCATTATACCAAAGATGACGCGCAAAAAATAGTTTTAAACATAAACATTTTCGTGGTATAATATGTTGTATTATTAGATTTGAAAGGGCCGGTGACTGCTTTATGAGTAACTTTCGCGAAATAAACCCCGGGGAGCTTACGCTGAATCCCTTCACCCGTATCGGAGACGATTGGATGCTCCTGACGGCGGGGGACGAGAAAAAATTCAACACGATGACGGCCAGTTGGGGCGGAATGGGTATCCTCTGGCACAAAAACGTCATCTTTTCCTTTGTCCGGCCACAGCGGTATACCTTCGGCTTTTTCGAGGAGCACGACCGCTTTACCGCGAGTTTTTTGCTGCCGGGATATCGAGAGGCGCTGAATTTCTGCGGCAGTCACTCGGGACGGGACACGGATAAGATGAAGGAGACCGGGCTGACGCCCGTCTTTACCGACGGGTCGGTCACCTTTGAAGAGGCGGCGCTTGTCTTTGTCTGCCGGAAGCTTTCGGGGCAGTTTCTTACCCCGGACAGCTTCGTGGATTCCGACCTTGCCGCCAATTACGCTGCGGGAGATTATCACAAGATGTTTATCGGAGAGATAGAAAAAATTCTCGTACAGGAATAAACGCGAAGAACGATAAAAGGAGAGATGGGGAATGGACAGCCGCGTACAGCGATTTTTTGACAGTGTAAAGGGAAAACGGGTGGCGTTTTGCGGAATCGGGATCAGCAACACGCCGCTCATAAAAATGTTTTTGGAGAAGGGCGCGCTGGTGACGGCCTGTGACCGCCGAACCCGCGACGAGCTGGGCGCGGTCGCCGGGGAACTGGAGGCGCTGGGGGCGGAAATCCGCTTCGGGCCGGACTACCTGACCGACCTCTCGACCGAGATCCTTTTCCGTACCCCCGGCATGTATTTTCACCTGCCGGAGCTGGAGGAGATGCGGCGCAGGGGCGTGGTCGTCACCAGTGAAATGGAGATCTTTTTTGACCTGTGTCCCTGTAAGCTCTACGCCGTAACCGGCAGCGACGGGAAAACCACAACCACCTCCATCATCGCCGAAATGCTGAAGGCCGAGGGAAAAACCGTCCACCTGGGCGGCAACATCGGCCGCGCCCTCCTGCCCCTCATCGAGGGAATCGCTCCGGAGGACTGTGCCGTCGTCGAGCTGAGCAGCTTCCAGCTGATCTCCATGCGCCGCAGCCCCGACGTCGCCGTCGTCACCAATGTATCCCCCAACCACCTCGACGTTCACAAAGACATGGACGAGTACATCGACACAAAACGGGGCCTCCTCTTGCACCAAAATTCATTCGGCCGCGCCGTTCTCAATCTTGACAATGAGATTACCCGCGGCTTCGCCTCCGAAACCCGGGGGGAAACCCTGTTTTTCAGCCGAAAGGAGATCCCCACCTGGGGCGCGTACGCGGAGGACGGATTTCTCCGCTTTGTCCGCGACGGAAAAATCACGGACATTTTGCCCGCGTCTGAAATTCGCATCCCCGGCCTGCATAACGTAGAAAACTATCTGGCCGCGATCGCGGCGGTCTGGGGCGGCGTCTCTCTCGAGAGCATCCGCCGGGTCGCGAAAAATTTTTCCGGCGTGGAACACCGTGCGGAATTTGTCCGCGAGATTGATGGCGTCAAGTATTACAACGACTCCATCGCCACCAGCCCGACCCGTACCGTCAGGGGGACGCTCTCCCTCTATACGCAGAAAATTATCGTGATCGCGGGCGGCTACGATAAAAAAATACCCTTTGACAGTCTCGGCCCGGTTTTGGTGGAGAAGGTGAAAACTCTGATCCTCATGGGAAAAACCGCGCCAAAGATCGAAGCGGCTGTGTTGGCGGCCCCGAACTATACCCCCGGGAACCCGGAATTCCTGTTGGTGGAGTCTATGGAGGAGGCGGTTTCTACGGCCCGGGAAAAGGCAAAGCCCGGCGATATTGTCTCCCTTAGTCCGGCCTGCGCCAGCTTCGACAAATACAAGAACTTCGAGGTTCGCGGCAACCACTTTAAAGAAATCGTATGGGGGATCAAAGAATCATGACCCTACTGGAAATACTGAAGCGGCTCTGCGCCTGCAAGGGCGGAGCGGGAGAGGAATCGCCCGTGGCCGCCGAAATTAAGAAGATGCTCGCCCCCTACGGGGAAGCGAAAACCGATCCGCTCGGCAATCTTACGCTGACGCTGGGAAGCGGGGAGCGGAAAATTCTGTTGGACGCCCACATCGACCAGATCAGCCTCGTCGTAACCGGCATTGACGAATCCGGCTTTGTGCGGGTCGCGAACTGCGGCGGCATCGACCGCCGTACCCTAATGGGACACCGGCTGACCCTGATCGGCAAAAAAACGCTGACCGGCGTTGTGTGCAGTGTCCCGCCCCACCTTCAAAAATCTTCCGACCGGAAGGTGCCGCCGCTGGAGGAGCTGGCGGTGGATCTGGGCCTCTCCGGGCCGGCGCTTTTGGACGCCGTCTCGCTGGGGGACCGGCTCTATTACGATGGCCCGTTTCTGGAGCTGCTCCATGACCGGGTCTGTGCCCCTTCGCTGGACAACCGTGCCGGGGCGGCGATTCTGATCGCCGCGTTGGAGAAGATAGACCTTACCGCGCTCCCCTGTACCCTGACCCTCCTGTTCAGCACACGGGAGGAGACGGGCGAACAGGGCGCCGCTGTCTCCGGCTTTTCCTCGGCGCCCGATGAGGCGCTGATCGTGGACGTGAGCTTCGCCTGCGCGCTTGGGATCCCGAACGCGAAAGCCGCCCCCCTGGAGGGCGGCGCGATGGTGGGCTTCGCCGCCTCGCTGGATCGCCGGATCAGCGAACGCCTTATGGCGCTGGGCCAAGAGAAAAATATCCCCGTCCAGCGGGAGATCATGGGCGGCACCACCGGCACCAACGCCGACGCCCTCAGCGTCAGCGGACGGGGTGTTCCCTCCTGTACCGTCTCCGTCCCGATCCGCAATATGCATACGCCGGTGGAAACAGCGGCGCTGTGTGATTTGGAGTCCGCCGCGGCGCTTCTTGCCGACTATATGATGGGGGGAGGTGTCGGCGGTCTTTGACGCCGCCGGATCCTATGGCCGATCTGAAATTATTGGAAAAACTCTGCCGCGCCTGCGGCTCCTCCGGGCGGGAGGATGCGGTCAGAACACTGATTCTCCGCGAAATTGAGCCGCATGTGGAGGAGGTTACGATTGACCCTCTGGGCAATCTTCTTGTCACCAAAAAAGGAAAAAATCCGGCCGCGAAACGGGTGATGCTGGACGCGCATATGGACGAGGTCGCCATGATGGTCACTGATGTGACCGGGGACGGCCTGCTTCGTGTTGTCAATGTCGGCGGCATTGATCCCCGCGTACAGTGCGGCGTATCGGTACAGGTTGGGGAAAAAGCGATCCCCGGCGTAACCGGCGTAAAGCCCATCCATCTCTGTAAGGACAGCGAAAAAGACACCGCGCCCGACACCGACGACCTCTACGTGGATATCGGGGCGCGGAACCGGGACGACGCCCTCGAACACATCGCGCCGGGGGACGTTGTCTGTTTCCCGCCGCATTTTGAAAGGATCGGGAGCAACCTTCTGGCAAAAGCGCTGGACGACCGCGCCGGGTGCGCCCTGCTGGTCGAGCTTTTGCGGGAGGAGCTTCCCTATGATCTCTGCGCCTCTTTTTCCGTACAGGAGGAGATCGGGCTGCGCGGCGCGAAAACCGCCGCCTTTTCCCTCGCGCCGGACGCGGCCATCACACTGGAAACCACCACCGCCGCCGACATCCCCGGCGTACCTGCCGAAAAACAGATTTGCGGTCTGGGCGGCGGGCCGGTGATCTCCTTTATGGACAGGCATACAATCTATGACAAGGAATATTATGAGCTGGCGTTCCGGAGCGCCGAAAAGCTGGGCGTAAAAGCGCAGCCGAAGCGGGGCGTTGTCGGCGGCAACAATGCCGGCGCGGTTCACGCCTCACGCGGCGGCGTCCGTACCCTGGCCGTCTCTCTCCCGTGCCGCTATCTCCACGCTCCCGTCGGCATGATCTGCGCGGAGGATTACGACGCGGCGCTCGCGCTGGTTCGCGATTTGGCCATGCATATGGCCGCCGGATTGGACTCATGATCCGCTACGCGGAACCGGAGCACCTCCCGCAGCTTCTGGATTTTTTGGAACGGGACAGCCTCGGCGTAAAAATCGCCGGGACGCTTTTGGCCTACGGCCTTTCCCGTCCCTTCGCCGATTTTTGGTTCCAGCTGGATCGGGACGAAAAAATGGCGGCGGTGATCGGCCGCCTGGATACGGCATTGATCCTGTGTACCGCGCCCCGCCTGTCCCGCGACGAGGACGCGCGGATTGAGCTGGTGTCTTTTTGTCGGATGCTTCCGGGGCTTGAAACGTTGACCTGTTCGGAGGATTCCGCGCTGGAGGTTCCCTTCTCCGAGCGGGGCTTTTGCCTGGAGCTTCAAAAGGCCGCCGCGCTTCCTGTTTCGGCGGCGGGCGATACGCCGCTTTTGCCGCTCTCGGCCTCCGCGCTGTATGCGCTGCTGGACAGCTGCCGCGGTCCCGCTATTGTATTGCCGCCCCGTATGGCGTTTATTGCGGATTTTTCCCACCGGCTTCGGCACGGCGCGGCTCGCTGTTGGGGCCTCTCGGACGGAAGTCCCACCGCCACCGTATTTACCGCCGCCGAAACGGGAGCCCGCGCCCTGATCGGCGGCGTAGCCACGCGGCCTGACTGCCGGAACCGGGGCTATGCGTCGCGGCTATTGAACATCGCATGTGAAACCCTCCGCGCGGAGGGTAAAACGCCCTCCCTATTTTGCCTGGAGCCGGAGCTTCCTTTTTACGAAGCCCGCGGATTTGTAACTGCCGGACGCTGGGCGTCGGCGAAATTTATAGACGAGAAGGACGGCTGATTATGGATTTTTTCCCTCTCTCCGATTCTCTAAAGGCGCTGGCGCGTCAGGCCGAAGAGGACGCCGCGCCGGTTTTTTCGAAAATTGAGAAAACGACGGAATACAATCAAAATAAAGTTCTCTCCGCCTTTATTCGGGGCGGTGTCAGTGAACGGCATTTTCACGCCACCACCGGCTACGGCTACGGCGACGAGGGCCGGGACAAGTTGGATGAGGTGTTTGCCCGGGCGGTGGGCGCGGAGGACGCGCTCGTCCGCCACCACTTTGTCAGCGGCACCCACGCCCTGACTGTCGCCCTCTTCGGCGTCCTGCGTCCGGGCGACGTCATGCTCAGCGTCACCGGCCGCCCCTACGACACCCTGCTGGGCGTCATCGGTCTGACCGGGGACGGGAACGGTTCTCTGCGCGAATTTGGGATCCGCTACGAGGAGGTTTCCCTTACGCCCGACGGGCGGCTCGACGCGGAGGCCATCGCCTCGGCGCTCCGCCCCGGGATAAAAATGGTCTACCTCCAGCGTTCCCGCGGCTACACGCTGCGCCCCTCTCTTTTTGTGGAAGAGATCGAGAAAATCGCGGCGCTCGCGAAAAAAAAAGCCCCCGGCTGCGTCGTCATGGTGGACAACTGCTACGGGGAATTTGTCCAGCAGACCGAACCCACTGGGCACGGCGCGGATCTGATGGCCGGATCGCTGATTAAGAACCCGGGCGGCGGCCTCGCGCCCACCGGCGGCTATATCGCCGGGCGGCGCGATCTCGTCGAATCGTGCGCCTACCGGCTCACTACCTCCGGCACCGGCCGGGAGATCGGCGCGACACTGGGCAACAACCGCGCGCTGCTTATGGGGCTTTTTCACGCCCCCCATGTGACGGGCGAGGCGCTGAAAACCGCGGTGTTCGCTGCGGCGCTGTTTGCGCGGATGGGCTATCCGGTAACGCCGCGCTACGACGAACCACGCGCCGACATCATCCAGTCGCTCCTTCTCGGAGGCGAAGCCGCGCTGATCCGCTTTTGCCAGGGGATGCAGAAGGGCGCGCCGGTAGATTCTTTCGTCGTTCCGGAGCCTTGGGAGATGCCGGGCTACGACGACCCAGTCATTATGGCGGCGGGCGCCTTCACCGGCGGCGCCTCCATTGAGCTTTCGGCCGACGCGCCCCTGCGCGCGCCCTATGCCGCCTGGCTGCAGGGCGGGCTGAATTATCACAGCGGAAAAACCGGGATTCTCTTGGCGGCGCAGTCCCTTTTGGACGCGGAAGAATAGAGAATTTTGGAAACGCTGCTTGCCTTGCATGAAAAGTTAATATTGTGTTAATTGATGAATAATTTTGCTAAATGAGCAAAACTATCGTTGACCTACACCATAAAATAAGTTATAATAAAGACAGAAGGAATACCGGTTAAATTGCTTCTCTTGCCATGTCTACGGTAAGCTTATCCACAAATAGAATAGGAGGTTTCGTCGTATGGCAGCAACAGAACCGATCCGGGACAAACGGCAGCTCTATCAGCTCGCGAACTATTTTTTAAAGCGCGGGAATCACCGCAATTACGCGCTTATTGTTTTGGGCGCCTGCACGGCGCTGCGAATCAGCGACCTGTTGAAGCTCACATGGAAGGACGTCTATGATGAAAAGGGCGGAGACTTTCGATCTCATGTCACGCTGATCGAGAGTAAAACGAAAAAGCCTAAAACCATTGCACTCAATAAACAGGCATTACATGCGCTCCGCTTGTGTTATCCGCACAAACGGGGCCAATTTATTTTTTCCGGAAACCGGGGGGGCGGAAAGCCAATCAGCCGCGTACAGGCCTGGCGCATTATTCGGGAGGCGGCTGAGGGCGCGGGGGTTACGGGGAAGGTGGCGTGTCACAGCCTGCGAAAGTCCTGGGGTTACCATGCCTGGACGAGCGGCGAGGTTTCTCCTGTTGTGATCATGGACATTTTTAACCACAGCAGCTATGAGATCACCCGGCGTTATCTTGGAATCGCGCAGGATGATTTGGACCGGGCGTATTTGAGCCTCTCTCTTTTTTAGAGGGGGGTGTGGACAAGACGGCTCCCTCTTCCAAGTTCAGGAACGCGTCGGAAGGGCGGCATGAAAATCAT
>JGI994J12354_10004999_pt1 | contig 11618 bp, 9 predicted proteins | sample IntmicLarv3ML3BL_FD_12354 | JGI IMG/M metagenome (IMG submission 12354) | reverse complement strand
ATCCCTGGCTGGAAGCCCTCCAGGACAACATCCGCCTAGGCATCCGCAAGCCGATCCTGTCTCCTGTGGACGTGGACTATAACCAGCGCGATTTTGAGCATATGCTGGGCCTGCACCTGATGCGGGCAGTTGACGGAAGGGCAACGCCGGAACAGGCCCTGGCGGACGCGCAAAGGACGCTGGATCAAATCTGCGGTACATAGGCGCAGGGCAGCGTTTCTTCTTGGGAATTTTTCGTGGCGGTTTTTTCATAGTTATGCAAAATCCCTCCCTGCCATGAGGCAAGAAGGGATTCTCAAGGACTAATGGCCCTTAACCGGGGATCCAGGGCGCAGAGTCCTCCGGCGTCTCCCCTATCCCAAACCATCGTATCTCATTGGCGCCCAGTTCCAAGGGGAAACCCTTGCCGTCTCCTGGGTACACGGTTGTGGACTGGGGCACATAGGTATTGTTCACCACACAGTATTTTCCGTTTGCCACATACGCGTGCACGTCCACGTTCGGATTCTCGCTGTGCCATGTATGCAGCCCACTTTCGCGGTGCAGACTCCAAAGCAGCGCCCGGTGGAGCAGCCTGGCATTCTCCGCCGAGTAGGGCAGCCCGCCCATGTACACACACCGTCCTGCGCCAAATTCATTTACGCTCAGCTGCACCTCTTTGTCCCTTTGCACCAGTACCTGTGCGCCGGGCAGCGCATACACGCCTTTCTTCCCTTCCCCAAAATCGATGGGAGACGTGGCATCCGCCGTGATAAAATGCCCCTGTGCCTCTTCCCAGTTGTACTTATCATACCCCAGGGTAAAGCCGCGCTCCATCTCCACCCCCAGCGCCTGGGCCAGTTGCAGGAAGTGGCCCTGCCACTGGTATGCAGTGGGTTCGCCAATGCCGACAAAACCCTTTCCCCCGGCAATAAATCCGCGCACCGCCTCCAGCACGGCAGGCTCGCCCCAATATGGGCCACCCCCGTGTGCCGTTTCCCCATCGCCCACATTGACCAGCACATCCACATCATCCAAAACCCCAGGATTGTTCATGATTTCCTCAAAGGTTAAAAACACAACCTCATACGGTGCGCCCGCCAATATTTCCAACACACCCGCATAGCTGTAGTTCTGCTTCTGGTACAGGGCATGGTGCACCATATGAGCTCCCCAGCCCCGCATCCTTCCCCAGCAGTTGAGCACCCCCACCTTCGCAAAGCAATGGGGTGTCGTGCCTTTTATGTTGTCATACAGCATCCTAAACTCTTCCGTCACCTGGGCAATGTACGACACAAATTCAGGAAACTGCAACGCCAGCTTCAGGTAGCCTCCATAGCCGATGCGGTCGATGGGCTTACGCAGGATGGCCCGCCGCGCGGCAACCCAGTTCACCTTCGCCTCCGTAACAGGATCCCCACCCTCGCAAAAGGTATCCGGGAAAAAGTAGGGCAGAAACCGGCCCTCCCGGTAGCTCACGCCCTCAATATCGCTAATGAGCCGCAGGGTGCTGGCATTTCCTACGCTTCCCACCACCGCATCCAGCCCAATGCCCTTGAACTCCTCCATGTACGGCTCCGTGCCGATCCAGTGATCGCCCAAAAACATCATGGCCTCACGGCCTTCCTCGTGTACAATATCCACCATCTCTTTGGCCAGGGCCGCCACCTCCCGGCGTTGGAAGGCCATAAAGTCCTTGTATTCCCTGGACGGAATGCGGTATTGCCCATTGTGATACCCCTGGTCAATGATATACTCCGGCCGGAAGGGATACCCTACCTCTTCCTCAAACTGTTCCAGAATATAGGGGCTTACGCTGGCGGAATAGCCAAACCAGTCCACGTATTTTTCTCTCTTCAGCTCATCGAAAATCAGGGTGAACTGGTGGAAAAAGGTTGTGAAGCGAACCACATCCACATGAGGATTGTCCCGCAAAAATTTGCGCAGCCGTTCCATGGAAAAGGCCCTGGTTTCAGGCTGGCGCACGTCAAAGGTGATCTGATGCTCTACCTCTGTCCAGTCGTTGACCACGGTGTTGTACATGTGTACAGGATCCCAAATTAAATAGGCAAGAAAGCTAACCGTATATTCATGGAAAGGCGTGCAGCGCGAAACGATGACAAAACCCGTCCTTTCATCATACGCCCAGCGGCCGGGCGGCACTACCTCCCCGGTGGTTCTGTCCATCACTTCCCACCAGCGGGCAATATCATCGCGGTTGTTTGCCTGCATCAGTTCCCCGCTGATTCCCTGCATCAGCGGGATGGTCAGGGTTTCTTCCGTAGCGGTATGGAACCCCGTCATCACATAGCACTGCTGCACTTCCTCCGGGTGCGCCTTTGCCCACGCATTGTCCTTGCGGGTGGTGTAGTATGTCGCGTAGATTTTCGCATCCACATGCCGCAACGCCTCGGGAAAATTGGTGCCATCCGCATCCCGGAGCGCATCCCCGCCCCATTTTTCCATCATTTCCAGGGTTTCGGGAATCATATCAATATCCGTGGGAATGGTAACGCGCCCTTTTGACTTGGCCATAGCTCTTTCAACCTCCCTCTGCTTCCCTATTAATTTACCCCTTCACGCCACTGGTTGCAATACCCTGGAGGAAAAACCGTTGACAGCACAGGAGCACCGCAATGATCGGCCACAGGATGAGCGGGGTGGCAGCCATCCGCGCTCCATGGTTCTATCGCTTCCCCCAGCAAAGAGCTGCATGCCCACACGAAGGGAAACACCACCATCGTAATGATGGCGGAAATGGCCAGTGACATGACAATGTGGGCGTAGACGGTAAGGTAGTCGTATCCCTCAATCCCTGTCTCCGCTTCCCGCTTTGGCGAAAAACCCTCCTGTTTATTTCAATTTTAAATGAAAAAACATCAACATTCTTCTTTTTCCGTTATCGCCAAATATGCACGCCCCTTCGCCGAGGCTGCGCCAAAGCGCGATGGACGCAAACAGAGAACAACAAGCAAGGGACGATTATTCACCCCTTGCTTGTTGTCCTCCTGCACAGGCCATCCCCGCTCATTGCCCCTGGCTTCGGCCTTCTATTTCGTTCTGTATAAATGCAGACAATACCCCCGCGCTTTCCTCATTTACAGCAAATTGAAAGCAGCTATATCGACACTTTTGATAGTGCGTATCCCGAATATGAAAGTCATAGCCCATAATGCATTTGGGGTTACAATCCTGGGGATTGAGCATACGTTTGCAAACGGATGCTTTCGCAATTTCCTTTTCCATGTTCTCCGGCAGATTGCTCAGGAACTCGGTATACCTGCCAAGGTTGTCCGCATACATCCGTGCAAAAAAGCCTTTTTTTCGAAAGAAGAAATTGAGTATGCTTCGCTTGGTTTTGGGGTGTGCATATGAGACAAACAATCCGCTTGCCTTGCTTTCAATTTTAATCCTATACCCATCCGCTGCCAAAAGTCCATGGGCCGCTGATACAAAAGCTTTGTACTGTACAGGCACATCCCCAAGAAAATCTTCAAAGGATATTGTCTCCGCTATACGCATTGATTCCATGCCCTTTCTCTAGCACCCGGCTGCTGCCGTGCCCTGGTTTCCCCACGGGCTCCTTCGCCGCGGATCCATTCTCAGCCTGAATGTTTTCAGGCCCTTGACAGCCTCACATCCCAGCAACAAATCATTACAGCTCCGCCCCGTTGGTTTCCATAACATGCTGATACCAAAATGCGCTGTCCTTGGGGATTCTCTTTTGCGATTCGTAATCCACGTAAATCAGCCCAAAGCGGTCGTCATAGCCCTTTGCCCATTCAAAATTGTCCATCAGGCTCCACTGGAAATAGCCCTGCACATCTACTCCATCGGAGGCGGCTTTTTTCAGGTTTTGCAGGTAGCCGCGCAGAAAGTCGATTCGGTTCGGATCATGCACCTTTCCATCCGGCGATGGGGCATCATGGCAGGAGAGGCCATTTTCCGTGATGACAATCGGCGTTTTGTAGCGCTCGTAGAGGAATTTAGGCGCCCAATACAGGCTTTCGGGCGTGACAGGCCAGCCTATCGCCGTTTTAGCATGGCCAATGGGCCGCTTCGCCTCGCGGTAGCCCTGCTTTTCATCATATTGTACAGGCGTGGACTGATAGATATTCTGCCCGTAAAAATCCAATGGTTGGTGGATTTGCTTCATATCGTTTTCGCCAATTTTAGGCAGAATGCTTTCAAACAAACGCATTCCCCTTTCGGGATATTGGCCAAGCAACGCCGGATCGCTCCACCATGCAATATTGAAGCCCCAGCTTTGCTCATTGGGAATATCGAACGTCGCATGCCGCGCCGCTTCAATATCCTTTTCATCCTCCGAGATCGGATAGAAGGTGCTGCCCGTGGGTGCATAGCCGATTTTCGCATCCTTAACGTCCGAACGCAGCACCTGCACTGCCTTGCCGTGCGACAAAAGCACATTGTGCGCCATCTGCAAATTATCCTTAAGCGAATGCGGTATACCCGGCGCATGCGCTGTTTGCAGGTAGGAAAGCCCAATGAAGCACTGCGGTTCGTTGAGGGTGAAATAATTCTTTACCACGCCGCCAAGCCCCTTCCCAATGGCATGCGTGTATTCCGAAAACCAATCCGAACTATCCCCATTGAGCCATCCGCCCTTATGCAGCAGGGCCAAGGGATAATCCCAGTGAAACAGCGTTGCATAGGGCGTAATCCCATGCGACAGCAGCTCATCGGCAAGCTTCTTATAGAAATCCAGGCCTTTTTCGTTTGCCTTGCCTATTCCATCCGGATAGATGCGCGGCCAGCCAATCGAAAAGCGGTATGCCTTCATGCCAAGCTCCGCCATCAGCGCGACATCCTCCTTGAAGCGGTGGTAATGATCACAGGCAACATCGCCCGTGTGGCCTTCAAAGATACGCCCGGGCTGGCGGCAGAAATCATCCCATACGGATAGGCCCTTCCCGTCTTCATAGGCTGCCCCCTCAATTTGATATGCAGCCGTTGCGGCACCCCAAATAAAGTCTTGCTTGAATCCCATATTTCCGCCTTTCCCCGCGCATACGTTTCCTTGCGGGTTTGTTTGGTGAGACCCTCTCTATTTACCCAAATATTTATCGGCTGCTGTTTCCATCATCAGGAAAAAGGCCTGTCCCTCCGGGGCAACTCCGGGTTTGTTAAAAGACGGTGCGCCACAAACGCCCTGCACCAGCCCGAAGCGATCCACACGGTCTCTTGCCGCTTGCTGCATTTGCTTTGCCGCCGGCAGCCATTCCTCCTTTGCCCAGCCGGAGTATGCCCCGCGAAAAATGGCATATGCCAGCATTTGAGAAAGATTTACCTCCTCAAAGGTGCTCTTATCGTCTACCACATCATGAAACAAGCCATTGGGCAAGCGGTATTGCAACAACGAATCAATCAGCGTCTGGGATTTTTCAATGAGCGCTTGCCTCTGCGATGCCATATCCGGTGGCAGCGCATCGATCATTCTGGCAAAAGCGGCCACTGTCCATCCATTGCCAACGCCCCAAAAATTTTGACGGATGAACTGCTTTCTTTCATCATCCCACGTATGCGACATCAGTCTCTTTTCGGGATTGAACAGCACTTCCCAGTAGCCATTTACCTGCCGAAGCGCCTCCTGGGGATGGCCCGCCGCAGCCAAGTATGGCGGCAGCATATACATTGAATCCACCCAGAATTGCGGCTTGTCCGCAACATGGTAGACAATGCCATCGACGTTGCGCGGCGCTTTCTCTAGAGCCCACTTTTCAAGGGCAACGCATGCTGTTCGCAGCGCTTCATCCCCTGTCATATCCCACGCAAACAGCATGGCTTCGCCCACGCTGCATGGATCTGTGCTCCCATCAAACGCTCCAATCATGGCGGGTCTGCCATCTGGAAAGGCGCGATAGGCGGCCTCCTTTGCCATCGCATACACTGTATCCTTATCGCCCATTTCAAAGAAAGCCTGCATGGCCACGCCCTGCTCCCATGGATGGCGCTGCATCGCCAGCAATGCCAAGGCTGCTTTTTTAATCATTCGCGTTTCACTCCTTGTTCTTTTGCGTAAGGCAACGATAGATGCGCCTAATGGGGCATGATAAAAACCACAATCGCTACTGAATGCAGGATGGACGCGGCATTGACAAACAAATGAAAAACGGAGTGCATGAATTTTTTCTTCTTGCCAAGAACGTAGAACAGCACCCCCACAGTATACAACACGCCACCGAGCAGGATCAATAAAAAGAATGGCGCGCCAAGCACCTCCACCAGCCGATTGATACGAAAAACAGCCATCCAGCCCATCCCTAAATAGCAGACAATTGAGAACACCCGAAAGCGGTGCAGGCTGATTGTATTGAGAATAATCCCGATGATTGCAAGCGCCCATATCACCGAAAAAACAAGCCACGCGTCCACAGGATAGACCACTCGAAATTGGTTGAGCACAATGGGCGTATACGTACCCGCGATCAGAATGAAAATGGTGCAATGGTCAATAACGCGGAAGATGCGCTTGGGCTTTTCCCGTTGCAATCCGTGATACACACTGGACATGGTAAACAGCAGAACAACGGTTGCGCCGTAAATCAGACCGCTCACAATCCCCCATACGTTGTTGCTTAGGGCAGCTACAATCGCGCAGGCAAGCAGCGCCACCACCCCAAGCCCGCCCCCCACAATATGCGTAATCATGTTAAACAGCTCTTCCCCACGGGAGTATGTAGGCAAAACTTGATCCGGTGAGGGCTGACGGTTGTTTTCTTTTTTTTTGAATTTCATCTATTTTGCTCCTATCCTATTTATCCGACCTTGCCGGATTTTCTCACTTTCGATTATAGCGCCTGTTTCGCCTGGCTGTTGCCCGGGCCACTAAGAAGAATATCATTTTTAGATTCCTCCTTGACGCTAGATGGTATAATAATTATACTAAAGGAGAAAACGGCGCACAAGTACGCAGATTTTCTATACTTGGTAAGTTTTGTAATACTATTAGGGAGGCATTGCCTTGAAAACGGAGCTAACCCCTGAACAATTTCTTAAAAAGCTTACTCATGAGGATCTAAGACCCGATTGCCCCACGCGCAGGGCCCTGGAACTGCTCAATGGGAAATGGCGCACGTATATTTTATACGAGCTATGCCGCCATCCAACGTTGCGCTTTGGGGCGCTTAAAAAAGCAATTCCTCTCATTACCAGCACCATGCTAACCTCCACTTTGCGCGATTTGCAAAGTCTCAACATCATCACACGGAAACAATTCAATGAAATCCCTCCACGCGTCGAGTATTCCCTTACGGAAAGCGGCAAGGCCCTGTTTCCCGTATTTTATGAAATTGCCAAATGGGGCGAAACGTACCTACCAGCGAAGTAGCTTGCTCCTGTTTTCACAGCATGCGCTTTATGGTCGCAGCGTGCAGACCGTTGCGGAGGATGCGTTTGCTGCGGCCTGCCAGGTTCAGATTGTTTGCGCTGTACATTTCCGGCATGTCCATTATAGCATTCTTACTTCTTGACAGGTCAGAGGAAATATGTTACGTTTTTATTCAACGTTTGATGAACGAGGTGGGAAGCTTGTCCAATTCACCCTCCAATATGCGGCAGGAACAGGCGGCTGAAACCAGGCGGAAGCTGCTGGCTGCCGCATTGACCTTGTTTGCGAAAAAGGGGTATAGCAGCACGCCGGTGCGGGAAATCAACCGCTCCATCGGCATGGCGGACGGTTTGCTTTACCATTATTTCCCCGGCGGGAAAAAAGAAATGCTCCGCGTAATGGTTCATGAAAATCTTCAGCAGGTGTTTGAAAGCCTAAAAAACAGAAATAGCGGCATTGATACCTTGCCCATCGAGGAGATGCTTGAGCATGTGTTTAAAAATATCGAGGACGTGCTTTCTGCACATCAGGAAATATTGAAAATTGTAATTAGGGAGAGCGAAATCATCGAAATGCTGGAGCTCAAGCAGCTCGTAGCCAGCGTTCGGCAGAGGCAAAGCAGGCTGCCCAGCATTTTGGAGGCCCGTGCCAAGGCCGGGGAAATTTGCGAAATGGATTATGAAAGCGCCGCCGGGGTGATCATGGCTGTGATGATGAATCACCTTTTGTCAAGGCTCACCGGCGTTGGCTCCGGGCAGCTAAGCGACCCGGAGAAGCGCCAACGGCTCATTCGGTATCAGGTCGCCTTGTGGAAAAACCCCCAGGTGTAATGCCACAAATTTTTTTGCAAATTTCGTTCAACAAACATTCAACAAAATGGAGGCGCAGATGGAACAGCGGATTGAATTCACAGGCGTTTCAAAGGTGTATGTGTCGCAAGGGGTGGAGCAGCGGGCTCTTGATGATATCAGTTTTTCAATAGATGAAGGCGAGTTTGTGATCATTCTGGGCCAATCCGGCGCGGGGAAAAGCACGCTGCTTAACCTGCTGGGCGGGATGGACCAGGTAACGGCAGGGGAAATCCAGGTGGGTGGCGTTGCCCTTCACAAGTTGAATGAAAATGGCCTGGCAGCGTACCGCGCCAAGCAAGTTGGCTTCATCTTTCAGTTTTACAACCTGATTCCAACGCTGACAGCTTTTGAAAACATATCCCTCATCAAAGAAATTGTGAAGGATTCCATCCCTGTGGCAGAAATCCTGGAGGCTGTGGGATTGGGCGCGCATATGAACAAATTCCCGCCGCAATTGTCCGGCGGCGAGCAGCAGCGCGTATCAATTGCCCGGGCACTGAGCAAAAATCCCGCTCTCATTCTGGGTGATGAACCCACAGGCGCTTTGGACTCCATGACGGGGATTCAAATTCTCACACTGCTCAAAACTATGTGCCGTGAACGCCAAAAAACCGTAATTATCGTGACCCATAACTCGGCGCTGGCCGAATGCGCAGATAAAGTGATTCGCTTATCCAACGGGCGAATTAAAGAAATCATCTGTAACGACACACCCAAAGAGATGGATGAAATTAGCTGGTAAGGAGGGATATGCATTCTTAACCGGAAAATGTTTCGGGACATGCGAAAGACCCCGATGCAGTTTGCTTCCATCTTTTTGATGGCCTTTCTGACGCTGTGGCTATATGCGGGCGTAACCAGTCAATGGTACGGAATTGAGCAGTACTTAAACCAATATAATGCGGAAACAAACCTGGCCCATATGTGGGCCTATGGCGGAATCTTCAGCGAAGGCGATGTGCGGGAAGTCCTGCGCATGCCGGGGATCACCCAAGCGCAACGCAGATTGCGCGTGAGCGCAGAGGGGCAAGGTGAAAACAAACCTGCGCTGACACTCTATTTTCTTGAGGACAATGCCATCAACATGCCCACCCTGATAGAAGGGGCGCCGTTTGATTTTACCCGCAAGGCCGCGCAAAGCATTTGGCTGGATGGGCGGTTTGCCGAGGCCAGCGGCCTTCATATAGGGGATACCATCGCTTTTTCCATGGATGACATCACGATGAAAATGACCATCGCAGGGCTCGTATACAGCTCCGAACACGTATTTTTCAAGGGCGGCGCGGATCTGTTCCCGGATTACAGCAAGGCGGGCTTTGGATTTTGCTCTGTTTCCGCATTTCCTGTTCAGGAATATCAGGTGATTCCCTGGAATGAATTGCTCATCAAAGGCGATGACACCGATTTGGCGGCGATGGAGGATCTACTGAGCAGACTTTTGCCCAACAAAATCACCTTTTTACTGGATGCGGATAGCGTGCCGGGCGTAGCTGATCTTCCTTCGAAGCTCGATATGCAAAAGGCCATCGGCAATGTATTCCCACTCGCGTTTTTCTTAATCGCGGTGATGATTATCATTACCACCATGTCCCGCATGGTAGCAAACCAGCGTACCCAGATTGGCACCTTGAAAGCGCTGGGCTTTAAAAAGCGCAAGATTATGCTGCATTATTTGAGCTATGGGTTTGTTTTGTCCGCAGCGGGCGCGCTTGTGGGCATATTGGTTGGCGTACATACGCTGCCGAAGCTCTTTTTTGCGCCTCTTCAAAGAAACTATTCGCTGCCCGTGTGGCAGCCGGTCATTCCCCTCGCCATATGGTTGGCAGCCGGTTTCTTTCTGGCCGTATGTACATTGGTGACCTATTTATCCGTCCGCTCGATTCTATCGGGCTGCGCGGCTGAAATTCTTCGCCCCAAGGCGCAGGGAAAGATGAAGCACAGCATTCTGGAGCGTCTTCCATTTTGGGACCGGCTCTCCTTCATGGTGCAATGGAACCTGCGCGATTTATCACGCTCGAAGGTACGCTCCTTGATGGCGGTGGTGGGCGTGGCAGGCAGCATGATGCTTTTGACCTGCGCGTTTGCCATTCAGGACACCTTAACTGATACGCAAGCCTGGCTCTATGATGAAATACAGGGCTATGAAACACAGCTAAACCTACACCCCGGCACGCCACCCATCCGGGCGGATAGTATTCGCAGCATGGCGGGCGGCGAGCTGCTTAAGGCCGGCAGGGTAGACATTCGCGTGGGAGATAAGGCGGAGGCGGTTTCCCTCACCGTGCTTGAAAGCACTTCGCTTTATCATTTAACCGATAGTGGGCGAACTCGAATCGACCTTAACGACGGCGATATTGCATTGAGCCGAAAACTGGCGGAATCGCTAAACGTGAAAGGCGGCGATGCCATCAGGTGGCGGTTGCAAGGGGCGAAGGATTGGACGGAGGCCAAGGTCAGCGTCATCTTCCACAACCCGATGAGCCAAGGCATCACCATGCTGCAATCCACATTCGGGAAGGCAGGGTACCACTTGACTGCCGGCAGCATCATTACCCCGGAAACGGACACGGGAAACGCAGCGCTGTTTGTAGCCGGTATTTTTTCCAAGGCAGATATGCGCGAGGCCTGGCAGGTGAGCATGTCAACCCTGTTCACGATGACGGCACTATTGATGGTTGCGGCAATCCTGCTTGCGCTAACGGTGTTATACAATTTGGGCTTGCTCTCCTACAACGAAATGGAGCGCAATCTCGCAACGCTGAAGGTCATCGGCTTTACAAGCGCAAAAATCCGCAAAATCCTGTTCATGCAGAATGTATGGCTGTCCATAATAGGCATCTTGGCAGGCTATCCCGTGGGGCAGAAGATGGTGAGTTTTATTGTAGGTATGATGGGGAGCCAGCGGGATATTCTGCCCTATGTCAGCCCTATGAGCATCGTCCTTAGCGTACTGATTACTTGGGTGGTTTCAAATGTAACCAACCTCATGTTCTCTTCCAAGGTGAAGCATATTGACATGATTATGTCACTAAAAGGAGTTGAATAACCAAATGAGACACAAGCACTTGAAAAAACTTTTTTCCCTGGGTTGCGTGGTGATGCTGATGTTTTGCGCATCGGCATCCGCCGCAGAGGCCTTTTCGGCCAAGGGCGTGGTTGCCGAACCTGCGCGAATCACGCTGGCCGCGCCTGTAGGCGGGCAAATAGCCGCCCTTGATTGGCGGCGCGGAGATATCGTGCACGCGGAGGACATCAGCTTTACAGTAACGCCTATACAGGTACTGGCCGCCGATAGCGGCATTATTCGCGGACTGCATGCCCAGGTAGGCGATCAGGCGGCGAACATTATTGCCGTGTACACCGCCCTATGCCATATCGAGCGGAATCATCTGTGGCAGGTGGACGCCTCCTCCGGCTCAGCATATGATAATGCCGAC
>JGI994J12354_10004998_pt1 | contig 11619 bp, 10 predicted proteins | sample IntmicLarv3ML3BL_FD_12354 | JGI IMG/M metagenome (IMG submission 12354) | reverse complement strand
CGGAGAGCGCCAGCGTGTCCAGCGGCACTGGCATGGTGGTGATGGGGCTTGCATCCGTCATCATCGGCACAAGCCTCATGCGGGGAATAAGGTTTCTGCGGCCCACGACCATGGTGATCCTTGGCGCGGTGCTATATAAGGCGGCGTTGGTGGCTGCGATGCAGCTGGGCCTACCGACGAACTACCTCAAGCTGCTGATGGCGGCACTGTTCGTTGTGGCGTTGGTGACAGGAAATTCGCTGGACAGGAGGAAGTTTCATGCAAAGACAACTGATGCCTGATCTCCCCATGGTACGGATGCAGGGCATTCATAAGACGTTTCATCCGGGATCCGTCAATGAGCGCGTGGTGTTTACAGGCTTTAACCTGGACATTCGCCAGGGTGATTTTGTGTCTGTGGTGGGTAGCAATGGATCCGGCAAGACCACGATGCTCAATCTCCTGTGCGGCAGTATGCAGGCGGATGCGGGCAGCATTGAGGTGGCGGGAAAGCGGATAGATAAGCTCCGGGAGCATCAGCGCGCCCGGTTCATTGGTCGGGTGCATCAGGATCCTGCCAAGGGAGCTTGCGCCAACCTGACCATTCTGGAAAACATGGCACTGGCGGACAACAAGGGCAGGCCATACCTGTTGGGCGGCGGCGTAAACAGGCGGCGTGTGGATGCGTATCGGGAAATGCTGGAACCTCTGGGACTGGGGCTGGAAAACCAGATGGATTTTGCGGTGGGGAGCCTGTCTGGTGGGCAGAGGCAGGCGCTGGCCCTACTCATCTGCACCATGACGCCCATTGACTTGTTGATTCTCGATGAGCACACGGCTGCCTTGGATCCACGGTCCTCTGAAACAGTGATGCGCCTGACCGACCGTGTGGTGCGCGAGAAGAAGTTGACCACCCTCATGGTCACGCACAATCTGCGCCATGCAGTGGAATATGGGAACCGTCTGCTTATGCTGCACCAGGGTGAGGCGGTGGTGGATGCGGCGGATGAAACCCGGGAGAAGTATCCGGTGGAGGAGCTGCTGAAAATATTCAGCGAGATCAGCATAGAGTTAGGGAATTGACAGCCTGGGGCTGAGCTGCAAAACACGGGGCTTGTCTTCTACGGGAGGATAGCCCTGTGTTTTTTGTGATTCCCTTGACAACCGGCGGAGAGAACAGCTATAATGCAAAACAAAGTCAATAGTTAACAACGTAAACTATTGACACGATACAACAAAACGGAGGCGCAAAATGGAAGGCTTGGGAATGCATGCCGAGCTCATGCGGACGATGCTTCGCTTTAAACAGCTCAATCTGGGAAGCGCCCTGGGCGGGGTGCGGCGTGGCGAGTACATGTCGCTGGAGGCGCTCTACCGCTTCCACATGGTATATCCGGAGGCGAACGGAATGTACGTATCGGCGCTGGCGGAGAGGCTTTCCATGTCTACGTCGGCGGTGTCGCGCATGCTGCGCACGCTGGAGGAAAAGGAAATGGTGGAACGCAGTGTGGATACGGAGGACCGGCGCAATACCTACATCCGCATCACGGAAAACGGCAGGCGCATGTATAAGGACGGGTTTCGGTTCATGCACCAGTTTATGGAAAAGGCGCTTCAGGAGATGGGGGAGGAAGACGTGCGCACCCTCTTGACGCTGACCAACCGGCTTGCGGACACCATGGAAAAAATACTAAATCAAGATGAAGGGGAACAGGAATGCTGAAGATCATTAAATATCTCAAGAATTCCAAACTTGCTGTGGTGGCGATCATTGCGCTGCTGGTACTCCAGGCGACCTGCGAGCTGGCGCTGCCGCAGTATACGGCCAATATTGTGGATGTGGGGCTCCAGCAGGGAGGCATTGAGAAGGTGGCCCCCGAGCGAATGCGGGAAGAGACGCTCGCTACGATCAGCTATTTTATGACGGAAGCGGAGCTTGAGACGGTATCGGCACACTATGAGGCCGATGGAGCGGGCGTGCTCACGCGCACGACGGACGGGCAGCAGGATTTGGAGGATATAGAGGCTGCGCTGGTTCAGCCCATGGCTGCGCTGGCCCTGGCGGGACAGGCAGTGAGCGGGCTGTTTGGCGCAGTACAATCCCAAGAGGGGAAGGAGGCGGTTCAGGCGCTTCCGGGAGGCGCACAAATGACGCTCTCCTCCCTGGTGGGCAGTGGGGCGCTGGATGAGCATATAGATGCGCAGGCGCTGAACTTGCTGCAGGGCGGGGGGCTTCTGTCCGGCGCTTTGGGGCAAATCCCCTTGGCAATGCTGAACGGAATGGCTTCGGCCACCGGGGAGACAGCGGCGGGCGTTGGAGCGCTGGGCGCCGTGTTTGGCCGGTATACCCATGAGGAGATGCTCTTCTTCCGGGAATATGCCCTGGCGCAGCTAGGCGAGTCTGGGGAGATGATGAGCCGGCAGATGGCCATTCAGTTGGTGAAGATGGAATATGAGGCCACGGGCGTGGATCTGGGCAGGATGCAGACGAACTACCTGATCCTCAGCGGCGCGAAGATGCTGGGCGTGACCCTGGGCATGGTTGCGGCGGCAGTGCTGGTGGGCTTCCTGGCGGCCCGGGTGGCGGCGAGTATCGGCCAGCGCCTGCGTGGAGATGTGTTTTCCAAAGTGGTGTCCTTTGCTCCAGGCGATGTGAGCAAATTCTCCACAGCCTCCCTTATCACCCGCAACACCAATGACATTCAGCAGGTGCAGATGACGGCGGTGATGATCCTGCGGATGGTGGCATATGCGCCCATTTTGGGGATCGGCGGCGTGCTGAAGGTTGCTGCCACCCGCACGGGGCTGAGCTGGATCGTCTTTGCGGCAGTGGGGGCGCTGTTGGTGTTGGTGGGTATTTTGCTCGTGGTGGCGATGCCCAAGTTCAACGTCATGCAGACGCGCCTGGACCGTGTGAACCAGGTGGCGCGGGAGATCCTCACGGGTTTGCCGGTTATCCGTGCGTTCAACCGGGAGGAAAGGGAAAACGAGCGCTTTGCAGAGGCAAGCACTGATTTGATGCAAACGCAGCTCTTTACCAGCCGCACCATGACATTCATGATGCCCATGATGATGCTGATCATGAACGGCATCACCCTGATGATCGTCTGGTTTGGCGCGAAAGGCATTGATGCGGGCACGTTGCAGGTGGGGAGCATGATGGCGTTCATCACCTACACGATGCAGATTGTTATGTCGTTCCTGATGCTGACCATGCTCTCCGTAATGCTGCCGCGGGCAATCGTGTCCGCCAACCGCATTCAGGAGGTAATTGAAACCCCTGCCACCGTGGGGGACGCAGAGAAGGTAAAGGACGAGGACAGGCAGGATTGGGAGGGCGTAGTGGCGTTTGAGGACGTTTCCTTCCGCTATCCGGATGCGGAGCAGGACACGCTGACGGATGTCACCTTCACCGCAAAAACCGGGCAGACAACGGCCATCATCGGTAGCACGGGCAGCGGAAAGTCAACGCTGTTGAACCTGATTCCGCGGTTCTTTGATGTGACCCAAGGGCGCGTTACGCTGGATGGCGTGGACATTCGTGACCTGTCGCAGCATAAGCTGCGCAGTCTGCTGGGGTATGTGCCGCAAAAGGGCGTGCTCTTCTCTGGCGATATTGCCTCCAATATCAAGTTTGGAGGGAGTGACATTACGGATGAGGCCATGATCGAGGCGGCGGAGATTGCGCAGGCGGTCGAATTCATTGAGGAAAAGTCTGAGAAATATAGCGATCCCATCGCCCAGGGCGGAACGAACGTGTCCGGCGGGCAGAAGCAGCGGCTCTCCATCGCGCGGGCCATCGCGAAGCATCCAAAGGTGCTGCTCTTTGACGATAGCTTCTCTGCGCTGGATTACCGGACCGACCTGGTGCTGCGTCGGGCCCTTCATGAGCGCGTGAAGGACGCGACGGTGATCATTGTGGCGCAGCGCATCAGCACGGTTCTACACGCAGATCAGATTGTGGTGTTGGACGAGGGGCAGATGGTGGGCATCGGTACGCACGGGGAACTGATGCGCTCCTGTCCGGTGTATCAGGAAATTGCCAAATCGCAGCTTTCGGAGGAGGAACTGAAAGGAGGTCGGGGCGCATGAGCGAGCGTAGACGTGGAGCAGGGCCTCGGGGCCCTATGGGGCCGGGTGGCATGAGAGTAGGCGAGAAGGCGAAGGATTTTAAGGGCACCATCGGCAAGCTTATGCGCACGATGAGCCAGTACAAGATAGGCATGCTGTTTGTGGTTATCTTTGCCATGGGGGGCACGGTGTTTTCCATCTTCGGGCCGAAAATTCTGGGCCAGGCCGTGACGAAGTTGACAGAAGGCATAATGGCCAAGTACATGGGCACGGGGGGCATTGATTTTGCGAGGATCGGGGAGATTCTCCTGTTCCTATTGGGCATGTATGCCGTTAGCGCCTGTCTTTCTTTTGTGCAGGGATGGATCATGACGGGCATCTCGCAAAAGACCGCCTTCCGCTTCCGCAGGGAAATTACGGAGAAGATGCACCGCATGCCCATGGCGTACTTTGAGTCCCGCACCGTGGGTGAGGTGCTCTCGCGTATCACAAACGATGTGGATACCATGAGCCAGAGCCTGAGCCAAAGCGTTACCACCCTGATCACATCGGTCACATCACTGGTGGGTACCCTGATCATGATGCTGACGATCAGCCCTTTGATGACGCTGATTGCCCTGGTGATCCTGCCCATTTCCACGCTGCTGATCAGCTTCGTGGTGAAAAAGTCCCAGAAGCACTTCAAGGTGCAGCAGGAGTATATCGGCAAGATCAACGGCGTGGTGGAGGAGACGTACAGCGGCCATATGGTTGTCAAGGCGTTCAACCGTGAGGAGGAGGCGCTCAGGGAGTTCAATGAAACGAATGAAGTGCTTTATAATTCCGCGTGGAAATCCCAATTCCTCTCCGGCTTGATGATGCCGATCATGACGTTTGTGAGCAACCTTGGGTACGTGGCTGTGGCCGTGGTAGGGGGGCTGCTTACGCTGAACAATACCATTCAGATTGGCGATATTCAGGCGTTCATTCAGTACGTCCGCAACTTTACCCAGCCCATTACCCAGATCGCCCAGGTGACGAACATGTTGCAGTCCATGGCGGCTGCGGCGGAGCGGGTGTTTGAGTTCCTGGAGGAGGCGGAAGAGGAGCAGACCACGCAGAACCCTGTGGATGCGAAGGACATTCGCGGCGAAGTATCCTTTGAGCATGTGCGCTTTGGCTATACGCCGGACAAGGTCGTCATCAACGATTTTAGCGCGAAGGTCAGCCCTGGCCAGACGGTGGCGATTGTCGGCCCCACGGGTGCTGGCAAGACGACAATGGTCAAGCTGCTCATGCGCTTTTACGATGTGAGCGGCGGCAGCATCCGCGTGGACGGGCATGATGTGCGTGATTTCAACAGGGGGGAGCTCCGGCAGCAATTTGGCATGGTGTTGCAGGATACATGGTTGTTCAAGGGAACGATTATGGAGAACATCCGGTACGGCCGGCTGGACGCTACGGATGAAGAGGTTATACAGGCGGCGAAGACGGCGCATGTGCACCACTTTATCAAGACATTGCCCGGTGGCTATCAGATGGAGCTAAACGAGGATGCCAGCAACGTATCCCAGGGGCAAAAGCAACTGATCACCATTGCCCGTGCCATTTTGGTGGACAAAAAGCTGCTCATCCTGGATGAGGCTACAAGCTCTGTGGATACCAGCACGGAGATGCGTATCCAGCGGGCCATGAAGAACCTGATGCGTGGGCGCACCAGCTTTGTCATTGCCCACCGCCTGTCCACCATCCGTGATGCGGATCTGGTGCTGGTCATGCGGGATGGGGACATTGTGGAGCAGGGAACGCACGAGGAGCTGCTTTCGCAAAATGGCTTCTATGCAGAATTGTACAACGCACAGTTTGAGGACGCCGCTTGACGGCAGAAGGGTTCTATACAACATCCCCCCGCGCATAGCCTGTGCGGGGGGATGTTTTGTGGTCAAGCCGGTAAAAATCTTCCGCAGGAAGGGACGGCGGCCCTGGATGTGCATGGTGGCGGTGATGCTCATCCTGGCGGGCTTGTTCATTTGGGCGGATGTGAACTTGCGGCCCGTTATCCTCACCATGGCTGAGGCGCGTGCCCGGGTAATGGCTGTGCAGGCAATGAACAATGCCGTGTTTGAGATCATGCGGGATGGAGGCATGTACAGCGATCTCATGAACGTGGTGCTGGATCAAAATGGCCGTGTGTCCATGATGCAGGCAAACACCGCACGTATGAATGAGCTGGCCACGCAGATTGCGCTGGCGGTGCAGCGCAATCTGGAGGTTATCGCCGATGAGGGGATTTCCATTCCCCTGGGCGCCGCGCTTGGCAGCAAGCTGCTGGCTGGCAGCGGACCCTCTATTCGTGTGAAAATTATACCCATGGGCGCGGTTTCCACGGAGTTCATCAGTGAGTTTACCGCTGCGGGCATCAATCAGACGCGGCACCGCATCTTCTTGCAGATGAACACGAATGTGCAGATGATTATCCCCACAGGCAGCAAGACAGCCGCTGTATCGGGCCATGTACCGGTGGCGGAATCCATTATCGTGGGAGAGGTGCCGGAATCTTTCGTGGACGTGAACCAGAAGGACATGACGCACTTGCTCGGCCAGCCTTGAAGCCCTTGCATTGCGTAGCTGAATCCTGTAAAATATGTGGTAGGAAATATACCTGAAGGGAGGAAGCCGCATGCTGTTTCGCAAATGCGCAGGCGGGGTCGTCTTTCACGGGGAAAATGTGTTCTTGCTCAGGAATGAAAAGGGGGAGTGGGTGCTTCCCAAAGGCGTGGTGCGCGGCCAGATGTCTAAGCGGGAGGTTGCCGTGGATCGGGTGCGGTCCGAAACGGGCGTAAATGCACAGGTTCTGGAGGCCGTGGGGGAAACCAATTACGAGTTCTATTCAGTAACACGCCGGGCGTCAGTGTGCAACCGTGTCATGTGGTATACGATGCGGGCGGAATCTGAAGCGTTCCGTATCGCGTTTGAGCAGGGCTTTACGGATGGGGGATGGCTCCCTATTGGAGAGGCCGTGGAAAAAATAACCTATACCCAGGATAAGTCACTCGTCCGGCTGGCCCATGAGAAGTACAAGGCCCAGTTGGCGGAAGAGAATGTTGGCTGATGCTGTGGGGAGGAATAAGGGGCTGGGAGACGCTGTCTCCCAGCCCCTTGCTTATGTAACCGCCGATTCATTTGCACATCAACCAGCAATCATGTAAAAAAATGAAATTCGTATCTTGACGGAGAAGGGAAAGCGTGGTATGCTTACGCAAGTTAGCCAAAACTAACAAAAAGGGAAAAGGAGGAAATTCCATGGAAAAAGGGTAGGGTACTTTGGCAAGAACAGTGCTGATCTGGCGGAAGATGGACGAACCGCCTGGTATATTCGCGTAGGAAAATAAAGCAAACAGAACAAAAAAATACTAACAAGGATGGATTTTCACAATATAGTAGGCAGTAAAGTTAGCTGAAACTAACAAATATGTTTTATAGTAAGGAGACTGAAAATGAGAAAATCTAGGCGTATCAAATTGACTTCACTCGTTGCGGTTCTGGCTGTAATGGTAGTAGCGTGGGCGATCCCCAGTGGCATGGCTACGGCCTCGACGGTTGAAATTACGGACATTCATGGGACAGTTACGGTTCCTATGAACCCCCAACGGGTTATTGCCTTGGACAACAGAACCTTTGAAACACTGGCGGACTGGGGGATTGAATTGGTAGCCGTTCCCAAAGCTGTTATGCCAGCGGATTCCATATATGTAGTGGATGAGTCCGTTCAGGATATTGGAAACCACCGGGAGCCGAATCTGGAGCTAATTGCCGCTGCAGATCCTGAGCTCGTCATCATCGGCCAGAGATTTGCATCGTACTATGATGAAATCAAGGCATTGGTGCCCAATGCGGCTGTGATCGATCTTAACTTTGATGTTTCGGAGGCTGCGGCCACCCCGGGCGAAAATCTGGTCAATGGGCTGAAGGCGTCAACGCTTGCTTTGGGCCAGATCTTTGACAAGAATGAAGAAGCCGCGCAGTTGATCGCTGATTTCGATCAAGCCATCGCTGATGCCAAGGCCGCGTACAATGGAACGGACACCGTCATGAGCGTTGTCGTTTCCGGCGGAAACATCGGTTTCTCCGCGCCTGGTTCCGGACGCGTTTGGGGTCCGATGTACGAGGTTTTCGGATGGGTTCCGGCGTTGGACGTTTCCAATACGACATCCGACCACCAGGGAGATGACATTTCGATTGAAGCGATTGCCCAGAGCAATCCCGACTGGATATTCGTGATGGATCGCGATGCGGCTGTTGCCACAGGCGAAGGGACTCCGGCCCAGGATGTTATCGACAATGCGCCTGCGCTTCAAAACACCACGGCCGTTTCCCAAGGGAATATCGTTTATGCGCCTGCCGATACCTACACCAATGAATCCATTCAAACGTATCTGGAGTTGTTTGCGGACCTTGCAAAGGCTTTGGCGAAATAAAACAAAAGGTATATAGGAATAGGAGCATAGTGTAGTGTCATTAAACACACGAACCAACAGAATGTCTGGGGCTGAGAATGCTCAGCCCCAGCATTGGGATAATCATACCAAAATATGGACGAAGCCCTTTATACTGGCCACTATAGCCGTCATGGCTTTAGGGGTTGTATCATTGTTTACAGGGGTATATGATATTTGGGGACAGGCAGATGGAATCAGTATGTTTTTCATCACCCGCATCCCACGAACGGCTTCCCTCATGCTTACTGGCGCGGCCATGTCAATGGCAGGCCTGGTGACGCAGCTTATCGTGCAAAACCGGTTGGTGGAACCAACTACAACGGGAACGACGGAATGGTCCGGCCTGGGACTGCTTCTTGTTTACTTGCTGTTTCCCGCGCCCTCGTTGATGCTCAGAATGACGGGGGCTGTCATGTTTTCCTTTGCAGGAACCATGATCTTCTTTTTGTTTCTCAGGAGGGTTAAGCTTCGATCTTCCTTAATCGTTCCCATTATCGGGATGATGCTGGGCGCTGTCATTTCCGCAGTTTCTACTTTTGTAGGGCTCACCTTTCAAATGACACAAAATATAGAAAATTGGTTTATAGGCTCGTTTGCATCCGTTCAAATTGGAAGATACGAGTATTTATGGCTGATTATTATTGTCACCGGGCTGATCTTTATATTTGCGGATCGGTTTACTCTGGCCGGTTTGGGAGAAGATGTCGCAACAAGCCTTGGTGCAAATTATAATAGAATCGTTATCTTGGGGACAGGGCTTGTTTCGCTTGCGGTGGGGATTGTCACGGCTGTGATTGGGAACCTGCCCTTCCTGGGGCTGATTGTGCCTAATATTGTCTCCATGTATAGGGGGGACCACCTCAGGAGCAATCTGCCCTGGGTGTGCGTGTTGGGGATGGGGGTTATCACCCTTTGCGACATCATTTCCCGGGTCATTATCATGCCGTTTGAAGTGCCCGTTTCATTGATTCTTGGAACAATGGGGTCAATTACATTCGTTGTGATTCTGCTGCGGCAAAGGAGGCCAAGATGCAAGGGATAAAATATGGCCGTGTTGAAAACGAAGACATCAATGCGGCTCCGGATAAAAACAGATCAGCAAAAGCTTTTCGTTCAAAGAGGGAAGCCAAACGGTATTGGTTTTTGCTGATAACATTGATTGTTTTTGGCGTACTTGCTTCCTATGGGCTCTTGGTATACAACAATCCGGTTCCAGTTACGTCTCCTTCCTTTCTTCCGGTTGTCAGGAGAAGAATGTTTGCTGTGACAGCAATGATTATTGCGGCGGTTTGCCAGAGTCTGTCAACCGTTGCGTTTCAATCCATTACCAAGAACAGGATCATAACACCGTCTCTCTTGGGTTTTGAGGCGCTATATTCAACCATTCACACGAGCACTATATTTTTCTTTGGCGCCCGTGCGCTCATTAATTTCACCGGTGTGGAGTCCTTTGTGATTCAGGTTGCCGTGATGGTTTTCATGTGCCTGGTGCTATATGGATGGCTGCTCTCCGGGAAATATGGAAATCTACAGCTTATGCTTTTGATTGGCGTGATTATGGGGACCGGCCTGAGGGCGTTATCGTCCTTCATGAGAAGGCTGCTTGCGCCGTCTGAATTTGATATTTTACAGGCAAGATTGTTTGGCTCCGTGAACAATGCGAACCCTGAGTATTTTCCCCTTGCCATTCCCGTGGTAATCATCGTAGCCCTTATGATATTTGGGTATTCCAAGCGGCTAAACGTTATTTCACTGGGGAAGGATTGCGCCACTTCCTTGGGGATCAGGCACCGGGCGGGCCTTATTTATGGCCTTGTGTTGGTTTCGGTTTTGATGTCGATTTCAACGGCCTTGGTGGGGCCACTCACGTTTTATGGGTTCCTGGTGGCAACCTTGAGCTACCAAGCGGCGCCAACCTATGACCACCGGTACATTTTCCCCATGTCCCTTGCGATTGGATTTTTGATCATAACGGGCGCGTATTTCTTTATGTATCATGTCTTTGCCGCACAAGGCGTGGTCTCTGTCATTATCGAAATGTTTGGGGGCATCACATTTCTGGTTGTGATTTTAAGAAAGGGAGTTTTATGATAACGATCAGCAAGGCGAAAAAAACATATGACAAGGTGGAGATAGGCCCTTTGACCATTGAAATACCCAAAGCGGGCCTCACCTCTTTAATAGGCCCCAATGGCGCGGGAAAATCTACGATGCTTTTGATGATCGGAAGGTTGTTGGACATGGATGAAGGGCACATTAACGTAGCGGGCATGGATGTGTCTGAAACCAAATCAGAGAGCTTGGCAAAGATTTTAACCATTTTGCGGCAAGAAAACCATTTTGTAACGAGGCTTACGGTCAGACAACTCGTTGGGTTTGGACGTTTTCCTCACTCCAAGGGAAGGCTATCAAGAAAAGATGAGGCCATTATTTCCAAGTACATCGATTTTTTAGACTTAACTGGTTTGGAAAACAGGTATTTGGACGAGCTTTCCGGTGGCCAAAGGCAGAGGGCCTATGTTGCCATGGTCTTGACCCAAGAGACGGAGTACGTCCTGCTGGACGAACCGCTGAACAATCTGGATGTTGCTCGTTCCGTTCAAATGATGCGGCATGTAAAGCATGCTGTCAATGAATTTGGAAGAACAATTGTAACCGTAATGCACGATATCAATTTTGCGGCAAAATATTCTGATAGGATATGCGCCATGAAAGACGGGAAAATTGCTGCTTTCGGGCCAGTGGAAGAGATTATGAATGGGAAGGTTTTGACGGAGATTTTTGATACAAAAATTGAAGTTGTCGACGGGCCGTATGGGCCGATCGCAATTTTTTAATCCGTGCTTCCATTCAAGGGCAACAACGTATCAAGAGGAACCCAAGTGCGGGTTTCTTCGCGGAGAATGACGCGTTCGCTGTTCGCCTAAAGGAAGGAGTCGTTTATTTCGCGTCCTTGAGGTGAAAGGCCATGGGGCGCAGCGCCCTAGGCGGCGAAATGATGGCAGCGAAGGGTTTGCCAGTTGAGCTCGGCCATGGTCAAAGCAGGTTCCGCCATCGGGATAACCGCGCCGCCACGCGCTAGGGAAACGCT
>JGI994J12354_10004997_pt1 | contig 11620 bp, 11 predicted proteins | sample IntmicLarv3ML3BL_FD_12354 | JGI IMG/M metagenome (IMG submission 12354) | reverse complement strand
AGCATCCAAATATTCCATTACTCTCATTCTAAAATCTTCACTATATGCCATTTTTCTATTCTACCATTTGTCGCTCTCTTTTTAAAGTTCTTTGACTATAATTGCTATAGAGGAGTGACCCAACAAGTCTTTAACGACCGACAACGGCACTTTTTCCTCAACCAGTCTGGTAGCAAAGGTATGTCTCAATGCATGTGGATTTACCTTCTGTATCTCGCAACGATTAGACACAGCCTTGAGCCGTTTCTCGAAAGTCTTAGAATCAACATATGTGCCTTTTGCGGAGGGAAACAGCAAGTTGTCCGGATTCGGCCATTCAGACTTTTCCATCGTAAACAGATGCCGCAGCACCAGTTCACACAGATCATCAGATAAAGGGATTACCCTGTTGGATGTCTTCGACTTCGGCGTATCCTGCACAATAAGGTGCGTCTTTTTCTCAGGCTTATAATTCAGTATCTTAATGTGAGGGTTGTCTTGACTGATAGATTCGGTCTTAACGCGAATAAGGTTTCGCTGCACAGCGATAGACTGCTCATTTAGGCTCAGGTCTGACACCTCAAGAGCCAGAAGTTCCCCTACACGAACGCCCGTGAATAGGCATACCAGCATTGCTACCCTCTGCGTCTCACGCATGACTTCCCTGATGAAGATGGCCATTTCTTCTGTCGCAAGAACTCTTACATCCGCAGTCAGAACTTCAGGACGGTTTGCGCTGGCTGTGGGATCTGATTCCAACTTGTACTTTGTTTTTGCATAAGTAAAGAAATCTTTCAAGAGCATATGTTGATTGCGGATGGTCTTAGCTGACAAGCCACCGAATTTGCCGTCCTTGCGCGCACCATTGAGCTGTTTCTTCTGGTAATATGCCTGTACAACATCCTGTGTTATTTCATACGGCATAAGCTCTCCAAAGTATTCAAAGAAGTGTACATTATAGATATCCAGATAACTTGCGTATGTCGCGGGTTTGACTGTCGGCGGCACCTTATACAGATTAAGCCAACTGAGGAACGCTTTCCCGAATACTATCTCAGACGCAAGTGAATGTCCAAGCCGCTTTTCCTCTTCCTCACGAAAATCAGTCTCGGATTTCTCAATGGCTTCGGCAGTTTCCTGCCGGAGCTTTTCCTCGAAATAAGCGTTTTTCCTCGCAATGCACTCTGCCTGAGTTTTACCTTTAAAGGATTTTCGGTCGGGTTTCCCGTCAGGCTTACGTCCTAGGGTTATCTGATGAACCCATGTTCTGTTTTTCATTTGATAGAAAGAGCCTTCGCCGTTAACACGTTTTTTAGATTTTGCCATAACAAACCTCCAAATAGTTAGTGTTTTCATATTGGAGATTCATTGTTAGAATGTAGCGGCATTCTCGCTCCTGTGGTTCAACCATGCATAAAAAGGTTCACTCGGAATTCTATATATGTTGCCGATTTTAAGCACCGGAAACTCTCTGCTGTGAATCAGATTGTAGGCATTATTTGCCCTGATTTTTAGTATATCTCGCATTTCTTTTACAGTAAGGATTTCGTGATTTTTCCCATTCATACATAATCCTCCCATGAGCGATGCCGCTTTGTCGTGTTCCATTATGAAGTTTTCAAGGTACAGTAGACTTGAAAATATTCTACAACACCTCTAGTGGCAATACAATGGCTTCGGACGTTTTGCATCGCAATTATTTTTTAACACCTTTGTCTTTTTGGCTGTTTGAATCACATGTTGACCGTTTAGTGACCTTGACAATGCACAAAATCAATGCCAGCTTTTGGCATAAGAAACTCCCTTTCTCCTTGATGGAGTTAGGGAGTATCATTTTAGTGTGATAAGGTCGGTACTGCACAGTCTGCGTATGTTTATACCGCTCGAATCTAATCCGGCGAAATGAGATTCCAAACATATTATAGAAAACAAACAAATAGAGCGCACCGATTTAATCGGCACACTCTACAACCTTGTCAAGAATACAATACCACAATTCAAAAACAAAGTCAACCTATAATTTGTTGATAAGCACCTCATAAAAGCCTCATAGAATCTATATAAATGCCTATTAAAAGACTGCTAAATACCTCAATAAAGCTATTACCAATCAAATAAAAAATGATCAAAAATACGCAACTTAAGCCGCCCATATTATCTTCCTATATCCTCAAATCCGGACGGGATGTGATTATTACCCATCCGGTCCGTTCAGATGTTGCGCATCTTCAAAATGGGGAGCGGGGAGGTCTAGTTCACGAAACAAACACCGTCTTTATAAATAATGACCTGCGTTTCATTCTGCAACATTCAAGACAAATCTCATGTCTGTCTCGCATCCCCCCTTATTCGTTATTATCAGCCATGAGCAAAACCCTGCGAACCTAGTAGTACCAAGGGGGTACGGACATGGCTGAACCCGTTAATCACCCCAATAAATATAGGCAGCGGCCAGAACATCCGGTAAAATGGAGTTGACACCAACACTTCACACGAGAGGAGCTGGCCGCTATCTACCGACAGGAACTCATACAGGACATTTCGCTTTTCACCTCGAAGCCGGTCACGGCATTCTACGACAGCCTGCTCAGCGAACTGGATTTCGATCTGCCCTCCTGTAAAACAGGCCGTCCGGGATTTCCTAAATCTGCGCTTTTAAGAGCCTTCGCAGTTATGAAATGTGAGGGCTTTGAGCAGGCTTCAGACCTCGCCGACTATCTGGAAAACAACCGTATCATCGCTCACTTCTGCGGCTTTGACATCATGAAGCCTTTGCCGTCTCAATGGACATATACGCGCTTCGTCCGCAAGCTCGACAATTCCGCACTCAAAAGCATCATGGCGGAGCTTGTCAAAAAGCTCTATGGCCTCGGCATCGTGGATGCGTCATTCATTGGCTTGGACTCCACTCCCGTTATGGCTAACACCAGGTTCAACAACCCTAAGGCCTTCGCGGGCAACAAGTTCTCAAAGGATAACCCGCCCCATAGTGACCGTGACTGCCGTCTCGGTATTCACTCGGCCTCTAATCAGCAGAGCGAAAAACGCACGCAGTTCTATTGGGGCTACAAGAATCATGTCCTCTGTGACTGCATCTCGGGCCTGCCGCTCTTTGAAGTGACAACGCCTGCGAACATCTCGGATTCCTCGGTTGCCATCCCACTTTTAGACGCGGCCAACAGGGTCCTTTCGGTGGATGGATGTACCTTTATCGCGGACAAAGGGTACGATGCCAAGACCATTTACAATCATGTGCGTGAGCGCTTCGCCGGGGATTGTGTTATACCGCTGAACATCAGAAACACCAAGGATTTGAGGTTGTTGCGAGTCGGTGTTCCTCTCTGTGACGCAGGCCTTGCTATGAATAGGGACGGCAAGGATTACTCCGGAAACCGAACACGGCAGAAGTTTTGCTGCCCTTTTAAGCTTTCTAAAGATGATTCCGCCTGTCCCTGCGCCCATGAGCGTTTTTACAACGGCAAAAAACACCGCGGCTGCACAAAACATGTCACGATTCCTGATGACTACCGGCTTTCTATCGACCGAAGATCCTCCGCTTTCAAGAAAACTTACGCTCTGCGGTCGGAGTGTGAGCGTTACAACTCCAGATTCAAGGCACTTTGTATAGCGGTAGAGTATAGTCGTAAACTGTTCTCGTGTATTACATCACAATTCGGATCGAATTCGTTTTCGCCAATGCCATTAACGATTCTGTTTGCATTTGCCCACGCCATGGCTTCTGTGTACCACTGACCATCTGCAGGATATCTGAACGCTGCCGCCGCGCTTGTCAGATCGACCTCAAGCCGCCTGATGACGGTTACGAGCATCGTGCGTGAAATTGACACGTTCGGCGCAAACTCGATTTCGGATACGCCAAGGAACGACTCATGCCTTGCAACACATCAGCAACTGCATATTTCTTTCTCTATTATATGCATGTTTCGTTCCAGTAAAAGGGGACCAATAATATTTTCATTCGACTGCAAATTAAATGATTATTCTCCACAAGCCCAGGCCTTCAGTTTCTTATTGCTCTTTCGTTTGATTTATAACTTGTCTAGATAATCCAATAACTATCCATGAACAAAAACAGGATGGATGCATCGCCATAAAAGACGATGCATCCATTTTTGCTAATTGCTATTTGCCGTCGCTTATAGCGTTAAGGTCAATCTCACTCCTGCACTTCATAGAGGAACTGATACATTCCGGCGAGCTCCTTAATAGCGGCGCTTTTTCTGTACACAACAGTGGGCGCGGATATCCCCAGTTGTCCGGCAATCTGGGCATTTTGCATCCCCTCGAAGTAGAAGAGCCGTATTACCTCGGATAGTTTTTCCGGCAAAAGAGATAAGTAGCTCTCTATACGACCTGTTTCCGTCTCAAGCACGGTCAGTTCCTGCGCTATCTGCTTAATCGCCTCGCTCATAAGCTGCTCTCCAGTTTCGTGATATTTCATAGCAATCATCATTGTTTTATCGGAAACGTGATTACCGCTGATAATATTCCTATCCGCCGAATTTCCGGAAAGCGCGAGTGCGCCAATAATTTCGTCGTCAGCTAATCTGGGGGGATTCGCCAACTCGAACTTTAGCTGTTTGATTTTGCGTTTATTGTGCTGATAAGACTTTAACATACCAACAACCATTGCTGTAATATCCATACAGTTATATCCTCCTATATTTTTGCTCGTAAACATACTAATCATTCTTTTGCTGTCAGGCTCCAGATAAACATGCACACCAATCGCAGGCGACCATAGCCGCCCGAAAAAATGCCGCATTGTTACGGTGACGAGGCTTTACCTGAAATTATCCAACGCTCTTTCACATCAAGTATTGCCAAATCTAGGTGTGCATTCTATTGTCTTGAAATATGGCATGAATGACAAATTTATGCGCTTTACGCTAGGCTCATACGGTCAAGCATAAGACCATAGAGAACCTTGCTGTCTGATGATAGTGTTGAAAACCGCTCATCTGTAAATAGAGTTTTAGGAATGCGATAAAAAGTGAATTGTTCTGTTTGTTTGGAGTAATAATATTTGAATGTATCTTTTCCTGACATAGATTCGCGCCTTTATCTATTACTATTTTGCAAGCATTCTCCTCACTATCATGCAGCGATTGCTGAAAAGTAAAACGTCAGTGGTGTTATATCTACGTTCTGTTCTTTGGAAGAGGCCGGGGGCACGGTGGCAGTGCCTCCGAAAAAACTGCAAACGACATTATGCCAATGGAACCGACTTTGCGGTAAAATGGAGCAACCGAAAATGGGGAGCAGGATTGATTTTATCCTGTTCCCCGTTTTCGGCAGCGAAGTTGTACAGCAAAAATCCAGAAAGACAAGAGTTTAAGTGTGGAGATTTGCAAAGCAAATAATATGCGGCTCTTGATTTTTCGGATAGAAGTAATTATGTTGGCGGTTCTGTTTCATTCCCGCGTTTGTGTGTTTACAATGGGCGTTTTCGGGTGTATAATATTTTCAAATCAGTTGCACAAGACACACAATTAACAGGCGGCCTTATGTCGAGTGGGGGATAGCTTTGTCCGACCGTGCTATACGCACAAGTGTCATTGTGGAACGGCTGTATCCTCACCTAACAGTGCTTGTTGCGAACTGGACGGAAAGAGATCTGTTCTATAGCTCTTTTTTGGTCTACGACTTGCCACAAGTCAAGGGGCTTTGCGGCATTTGCCCGCTGCCGGAGCCGAAAGCAACGTGGTAACATTGTAATGTTACATATTTTAAAGAGGAGTACCACACTATGAGCAAGCCTATCCTTGCACAACTCTTTGACGGAGAAATATACCCTGCGGAGCAAATTAGCCTTATGACACCGGAAGCAAAGATAACCTCAAATAAGCTCGATGAAGAAAGAAAACATTTCTTTGACATTCTGCCGGATTCAGAAAAAGAACGTTTTGAAATTCTATGCGATTTGTTTACCGATATGCAACACCATTATTCCCACGCTGATTTTTCCTGCGGCTTTAAGCTTGGTACACGGTTAGCGTATGCCGCATTAGAGGGGAACGTCGGCAGGGTAGATCACGGGCGAGAAGTAGAAGAACGCTTCGACCGAGAAATGAGAGAAGCACTTTTAAAAGAAGCGCAGGAAATAAAAGACAATAATTAAATATCGGCAATAAAGAGCTGCCACCCTACCCGTGCCGCGAAATGGCTTCAACTTTTCTACTGGCGTGTGACGCGCCAATTTATTTCGACTTTTCATTTCTCAATGTAGCTTTATTTGGATTGAGAGTGGCAGGTTTGATCGGAGCCGTTGCCATCGCCAAAGTCATAACAGCAATGTTAAACGGAATATTTTTGTACAGAACCAAGAACAAGCTAGGAGGGCATACAAAATACAACTGCATATAAATGTTGGCGCAGGGTGATGTTGGTCGTACAATCTAAATTTCGAGAGGTATATAAAATGTCAAAGTTTACACTTAGAATATCATCATTTCTATTGGCCGTCCTTGTAATGGCTGTATCGGGACTGTTCGGGCTTGCCCAGCATGCGGTAGCAGCACCTAGTAGCAACACAATTCTCGATCAAATTCCTTTTAATAAGGCTGTCGGAAATGCCCTTGAGCGTGAGGATTGTGAAGGCAAGGCCATCATCATATCACTTGGACGTTATAACTGCGGTAATTGCGCAAGTTTAGCAAAAAACATGGAAGAGTTTATCGGCTCTTTCGGCTTGTCCGAGGATGTTGTGTTTTTGGCGTTCGATTTGGACCAGCCTGTTTCCGCTGTTGAGGATTATGCTTCCAGCACTAACTATCAATACGTCTCAATATATAAAGCCGATTGGAATTGGGCGTGGTCGCTCCAAGAAAAATACAACGTGGAATTTGGTGGTACAACACCGCTTGTTTACTTGTTTGATAAAAACGGCAACCTATATAAAACATCATGGGGTTCACAATTGACACCAGATATTGCTGCCGATTTGCTCGCAATAACAGGAAAGAATTGTAGTTTTAACATTGCCGACGGAGTACTAAAAAAATACTACGGAAACGGCGGGGATATAACCGTTCCGTCGAATGTCACAGAAATCGCGACTGGCACATTTGAGTTCTACGCTGATGACTTTGAAGCAATAATAAAAAGTGTAACGATTTATCCCAGTGTTAACTACATCTCGAATGAAGCTTTTCGCGTCAAGACCCCTATTGTCGATAAGCCGGGATGGTATAGTATTACAAATTTTATTAATTTTACTATAATTGGGCAATCAGGCTCCTTTGCTGAATCCTTTGCACAAAATTACAAAATCAATTTCGAGCCTTTCCCAATCGCGATTCCGACGCAATCCAAAGTAGTTGTTAACGGCAAAGATGTGTCATTCGACGCATACAACATAAAAGACAACAACTATTTCAAGCTCCGAGATATTGCTTACATACTCTCCGGTACGCAGAAACAATTTGATGTTACATGGGACGGCAACGCGAACGCGATCCGGCTGGAAGCGGGAAAACCGTATACCGTTGTCGGCGGGGAGATGCAGGGCATGGGAGTCGGCAACAAAAATACTTTGCCAACAAATTCAATAATTTATTTAGCTGGAAAAGAAGTAAAGCTGACAGCTTATAATATTCAGGATAACAATTATTTCAAGCTACGGGATATTGGAATTGCGTTTGATTTTGATGTCACATGGGACGAGGCCAATAACACTATTGTCGTCGATACCAGTAAGAGTTATTCTTCGGATTAAATGAGCTAAATATATTACTCACCAATAATGGTCTTGCTATCCACAGTGTTATAGAGGTCGATTTTGTTCACACACTCGTTGCAGTAAACGCCTAAATTTATTTTGTTTTCCCTATTGACTTTGGTTTTTATTGCTGCTCTTTCCATTTACACAATTCTCTCAGTATTTTCCTATTTCCACCTTCTGTTCCCCACATATTATTTGCATCCGGTATTTCAGCGCAAATAGTAGCAGTAGCCGGATGTTTTCTATATGCAAATAATACGCCATGACCCATAGGCAGGTCATGGCGTATCCTTTTGATGCGTTCCAAATCACTAAACTGAGCCTTTGTAGAGAAGACTTAAACTGACTTTCAAGCTGCTCTGTTCCGCCTGATGCCTCTCGACCTGATTTGAAGCTCCTGCGACAAACAGGTAAGCGTTTCAAAATCGTCGTCGATTTCGCTAAGTTCACGATTGAGTATTTCCTCATACTCTCCCTTTTTAGCTTTTAAGGCATCAATCTTCAGCACCCAGCGCTCCATTATTGCCGGGCTCTGGCTGCCGGTCTGCACAAGGTGTCCGGCGCGTTCTGTGTAATCAATAATATCTTTCTTTACCGAACGATAAAACGCTGAGGCCATCTTTTCACGCTGCTTCTCATCGTCAACAACAAACATACTGTTTGCATCCAGCGGCATACGCCCCCTGTTCCGGTGTAGGTTATTCTCCTCAAGAACAGAAATGAAGTCCTCAAAGATGTCAAGCCGGTCCATGTAGTCTCTGGGGATAAAGAACATCTTGCCGTGTGAAATGACTTTAACGGCATTTAATGATTCAATAAATGCTTCCAGAATAGTCTCAATCTGTTTTCGACCCGCGCAGCGCTGATAAAGGTCATAAAGGTTTTCGGCCTGCGCACAATACTCCATAGGGTCAACGTGCTCGTCATAAACGAGATCTCCGTAGCTAAAGCCATAATCGGCGGTGTAAGTCATGTTCGCGAGCTTCTTATACTGATTGGTGGAGGCGTCAAGCGTCTCCTTTATGAGCTCACGGGATATTTCAGCGCGGGTGGATTTATTGTCTCTGCAATATATTTTGATAGTCCGGTTCTCGCCGTATACGGATACCACTTTGGACTCGTATATGTCGCCAGTCGCACTGCGGAAAGCGTCTGCCAGAGCAAGCCGCCGCCCGCCATTATGCGGGAATCCTATTTCATCACAAATCTCAGCGAGTTTCTGTTTGTCAATGAGTACGTTGGAGAGTGAATAATAAAGGATTTTACCGAGAACACTATCTCCATCACTTTTGACGCCCATGTAGTCACTCATCTTAACTGTTGCCATTATCATAATCTCCTTCCGATATTTTGTCAGGATTGTGGTCGTCGGCAGCGATAAATGCTTCTCGCCGGGCATCATCACGCATATTCTCAAATTGCTCGTAAAGCTCGATAAACGTGTCTACACTTATACCGTGTTCCTGAACAATGCCAAGAAAAGTCTCAGCCTCATTCCTGATTTCGGTGTCATACTTAATTTTAAGTTCCAAAGCGCGCTGCTCGTAAACCTTGACATCAGCCTTCCAATCATAATTGCCGTCGTGAATCTGTTCGGCAAAAGATATTGCCTCATCACGGGTGTCGAACATCTTTTTTGAATGAATGAGGCTGCTGTAAGCAGGCATGTTGTCGGCATAAATCGTCAAGATATGTACGCCGGACTCCCTTACCCTACTTATTTCGAATATCATTTTGTCTATGACTGCGCGCCAAACATTGTTAATGCCACGTTTTTTTATGAATTTCATTTTTCAAGCCTCCCATTACCCAGATTTGCCGTATTCTCGCGCTCAATGCGCCTGATATCGGCTTCAGCCTGCCTTTTCGTGTTGTCAAATTCGTCCAGATATTCTGAATGAGGTTCAAAGCAGGCAGCCATCGCGTGTTCAAGCAATTTTATTACGCCGTCCCGGTATTTACCGGATTCAAGCATATGTTGCTCGCGCTCTTCCCACAGGAGATTCAGCCTGTCCATTTCAGACTCAGAAATAATGTCCCAGCCATACGCATCCTGTATTTCCCGTGAGCTATTGTATGGCTTCAAATCCTCAAAAACGCTGTCATCCTCGACCTGTTTTTTGTTCCGCGCGCGCAGCTTTTTCTTTTTGTACCGTAGAATTCCATCACGGATAATCTCCGTGGCCGTATTTACTTCTCTGCGAAGCTGTTTTGCCGTGCGTTCCATATCAAGGTATGCTACACTGTAAGGGATGCTGTGGATTGGTAGACCATTGCGCGAAAACTTCTCACTACTATTTGGCACATTTTCAGCAAAAACGAACCGTACAATGCCGAGCTGTATCAAAAATCGGACAAACCGTCGGACGAGCGAGAAATTACTATGGCGCAAGTCGCAGCATTCATGCGTAATAAAGGGTTTCTGATCGTGGATGGAAAAATCGGCTAGGTAGTATAATTTGACCCTTCATTTTATGACTGTTTTCGGGCAGTCTGCTTTGATGCACCCTTTTTCAGGCTCTGTGGGAGTGGTTTGTTTCAAACTAACCCTATCCTTATCTAATTAATATCAGTGGAGACGTTTTAAGCATTTTATATGATAAAGCCAAGCTGCTAATCAAAAGTGTTAGAACAGAAAAGCATATCGTTGACAGTATACCGATAGATGTGAACGAGTAATTTATATGAAAGATGAGCATCATAGCGGTTGGTGTTAGTAAAACAGCAATGATGCTGGGTACAATTGCTAATAACAAGCACGGTAAAAAAATGATGTATACTGACTTATTCCAAGTCATACCACAAATATAATATACGCCGAGTGATTTCTTTGTTTCTTCGCACATTATTGCAGTGTAACATATTAAACTTGCTGCAGTAGTAATGGTTAAAGTAATGAATGCTATAACATACCAACCAAAAGTCTCAAATATACTTTCATTTGAATCAATAATAATATCCTTCAAAGTTCGTATGTCAGCATATCCATAGAACTTATCATAAAGTGTCTGCTCAATGCTGGCAACATTATTAGTGTCGGAGAAAAATATACCTGAATAATCTAATGTATTTGTTGGACAAGCCTCACCTAGGAGTGATGCCGACATAATAATGATTCCATCAATTTCTGAGTCATATTGATGTAAAAGCGTTTTTCCAGATGTTAAAACACCATTTGTTCCAGTGAATTCGCTGCGATACCCGTTTCCGTATATAAACATTTCGTTCTTAGATAAATATCCCGCAACCTGTGCACTAACTAAGCCATAATTCTGATTATATCCATTTGCTAGAATATCGATTTCAATATATTCATCTATTTCATATTTTGACGAAAGGCTGTTGTTTATTAGAACTTCAATGTTCTTGTTGTTAGCGGCTAATCTATGACCAACATCAACATTTGGAGAGTAGTGTTCTATAAATGTGTCGTCATACAAAATTATTATAACGTTATCCACGTCATTAATATTACCAAACCCAATGTAGAATTGACCAAAAGGCACATAATCAATGCACTGTTGAATTTCATTGATCAGTGAGTATTTATCTAAAAACTCAGAGCTTACCGTTGCCATAACCCAACTTTCTTCAGTAGTATTTTTTGTTTCCTTATTAAGTTCAAAATGAGCCTGAAAAATTGAGAAGAAAACATTAAGGAGTAAAACCATCAAAAATATTTGCAGGCACATAATGATTTCTCTCTTTAGTTTTTGAGAGAATTGCCATGTTATTAAACTGAGGAGTTTCATAGGCGCTCCCCCCCCACGAGATCAGTAGTTTTCATAAATATTACTAGGTAATTGCGAAACTTAGAGAAAACGAGCACCGGAAAAAGGTTTGAAGGACAGCAGACGCGAAGAAACATGTGCAGGGCGCAGCAAAGCAAGCCCCAAA
>JGI994J12354_10004996_pt1 | contig 11622 bp, 14 predicted proteins | sample IntmicLarv3ML3BL_FD_12354 | JGI IMG/M metagenome (IMG submission 12354) | reverse complement strand
CATCTACGGTCCGGGAAGGCTGACAATGATACTGGAAGGCGATGTACTGATCGCGAACGGTTCCGAAGACGGTGTGGCGTTGTTCAGAGGATTCGCAGACGGTTCCGAAGATATCTGAAGCGCTTAACTCAAAGACGTGATGAAGAAGTGGTAGCCTCGCCAAGATTCGAACTTGGGTCGCAGGATCCAGAATCCCAAATGATTGACCACTACACTACGAGGCTATTGTAGTGAATCCACCGAACACCATATCCTTTTAATATTTTTCTCTGGAGAGTGAGTTTCAGGAATAAGGTTTTACGATTTATTCCTTATTTTCTTCAGTTGTTCGCACTTTTGGAGACAACTTGCCCGTTTCGATATAGATTTGCTTATTCTCGGTAAAGAATAATACGTAATCTCCTTCTTCGATCTTCAGCATTTCTTTTACCTTTTTAGGTAATGCTATCTGACCTCTGGAACTCATTCTCGCTTCTGCAATATGTTTTGGCATCAACTCAATATTGTTGTTTTACATCATATGTGGTGCCAAGGATTACTGCAAACAAAATTTACAGTATATTTTATATGTTGGTAACAACATCAGTGCACCAGGAGGTTTCCTATGAACAAGAAATTAATCGGAATAGTATTGGTCGTGGTCGTAGTGATCATAGCGGCCGCCGCTATGATGTCGTCCTCAAACAATGAGAACGGGTTCGATCATGAGAACAAAAAAGTGAATGCAGCAGCAACAACCCTGATGGTCACTCCATCTGTATTTCCGTCCGGATGGACAGCATCAAATGTGGATGAAGCAGGCAGCGAAATATCCGGTGTGGTATCAGGCGCAGACAGATCATTCGTCAACTCAGGATACAGTCAAACGATATTGGTGACCTTGTACGTATACGATACCGTCGAAAATGCAAAGGCCAAATATGCAGACGAAAAAGCAGATGCAGAAACATCATATTCCGTTTCTAGCTATGGCAAGTGCGAACAATGTTTCAAGTATGCGATATCAGCAGGGATGTCAACCATGACGCAGTATGTGTTCCAGGACATGAATGTTTACGGAGAGATATACACATTGTCCGGTGTAGTGAAGATATCTGATGACCTGATCAAGAATATCTTTAATAATTTGGAAGAAAAGATACACAGTTCAGCGATACTCATCTCTTGATCAAACCACTTAATCTTTTTTTTTTCTTCAGAAGAAAATGGGTTTGGAAAAGGCTCAGTTAAGAGCCTTTTTGATGTTTGCGTATATCTCGTTGATATCGCCGGAACCATCGATGTTCACGAGCTTTCCTTTCTTCTCGTAATATTCGATCAGAGGGAAGGTGTTCTTCCTGTATACTTCCAGCCTTTCCTTGACTGTCTTCTCTGTGTCATCATCCCTCTGGAACAGCGGTTCTCCGCATTTGTCGCATTTTCCTTCCGATTTCGGGGGTTTGTATAACAAGTGGTATACTACGTTACATTTTGCGCATGATCTCCTCTTTGTCAAACGGTCTACCAATTCCGAATCGGCAACATCAAGGTTCACTGCAACATCGATGTCAACTGCACCGCTCAGTGCATCTGCCTGTTCGATCGTCCTCGGGTAACCGTCCAGGATGAAACCGCCTTTCAGCGTTGCGATCTTATCTTTCATCAGACCGATGACAAGATCGTTCGGAACGAGTTTCCCGGCGTCCATGTATTCCTTTGCCTTTATTCCCAGAGGTGTCTGATTCCTTGCGGCTTCCCTCAGCATATCGCCGGTGGAAAGTCTTGCGAATCCTAATTCATCATCTAATCTTTCTGCCTGTGTCCCTTTTCCCGATCCAGGGGGGCCGAGAAGAACGATCTTGGTCTTCATGTCTCGTGAATAAATGTTCATACATAAAACAACATTGCTGACCATAATGTCTGGATGTGGTTGATAGATATGTTTTATAACTACATTCATCATCTGGAATAAGAGGTGTTGCTGTGAATGAGAAAATAGTGAATGCAATTGAGAAGATAGTAGGAAAGGACGGATACTCCGTCAGTGTTGCGGATCTGTATGCATACGGATTCGACGCATCCATATTTCATAAAACACCTGACATGATCATACAGCCGAAGACCACACAGCAGGTCTCCGAGATAATGAAGATCGCAAACAAGAACAAGATCCCCGTGGTCCCGAGAGGGGCGGGAACAGGATTGTGCGGTTCAGCCGTGCCGATCAAAGGCGGTATCGTCATGGACATGGCGAGAATGAACAAGATCAAGGAGATCAGCGTAGGCGACATGTGGTGCATCGTTGAAGCGGGATGCGTATACAACGACGTCAACGCCGCGATAGGCAAATACGGATTCTTCTTCCCGCCTTCCCCCGGAAGTGCGGAAGCCTGTCAGATCGGAGGCATGGTAGCATTGAACGCATCCGGTATGAGAGCAGTGAAATACGGCGCAACAAGGGATTACGTTCTCGGGCTTACATTCGTACGCGCGGACGGCCAAATTGTAGAAGCTGGCACTAAGACATTGAAGGACTCTTCAGGATATCAGTTGGCAAGACTCCTGGTAGGCAGTGAGGGGACATTAGGGATCATAACGGAAGTGATATTGAAGATGGCCGCGAAGCCTAAGGATTCTGCTTCTGTACTTGCAGCATTCGCATCATTGGAGGATGCAGGGAAGTGCGTTTCCGCGATCATCGCCAAACCTCTGATCCCCGCATCATGCGAACTCATGGACCGTGTGAGCATCGAAGCGGTCAACAAATCACAGGGGAATCCGTTACCTGACTGTGAGGCATTGTGCATCATCGAGGTCGACGGAGAACCTGAGATCGTGCAAAAGGAAATGAAAGTGGTCGAAGAGGTTGCAAGAAGCGTCGGCGCTACCGCGGTCACACCGTCATATGATAAAGCACAGATCGCAAAATGGACGAATGCACGCGGTTCTGTGATGACGTCGCTGAGCGCGCTTAAACCCGGATATTCATCGGTATCATTGGCAGACGACATGGTATTGCCGGTGTCGAAGATACCTGCGGCCGTCAAAGCATATCAGGAGATTGCAGACAAATACAACGTAACAGTGGCAACATACGGTCACGCATCCGACGGTAACCTGCACACGAAAATGTTACTTGATACAGTATCCGCAGATGAATGGGAAAGAGGTGTCGCAGCAGTTGACGAGATATTCAACATAACGTTGGAATTGGGCGGAAGCGTCACCGGCGAACATGGTGTAGGGATATCCAAAGCGCCGAACTTCATGCAGGAACGTACATCCGCAGTGGCGACGATCATCGACATCAAGAAAGCATTGGATCCAAACAACATCCTGAATCCCGGAAAACTGGAACAGTGGGAAGGTTCGATACTGACTCACCTGAGATATCCGTGTAAGAAATACATGAATTAGATTATCCAGCCCATTGCTGTCAATAACAGTAATACTGCGGATCCCATCATTATCACATATACGGACATATTCCACGGATAGATCTTCGAACCGTCCAGCGGCGGTATCGGAAGCAGATTGAACAGCGCCAGGAAGGCATTCAGCATTGCGAACAGCATCATTATCTCGCCGATCATTCCCGATGTAAGTAAAGCCACGACCAACGCTGAACCGCCGATGATCAGATTCACCAAAGGACCTGCGGCGCTGATACGGCCGTTCATACGCCTGTCGATCATTCCGCGGATGTATACTGCTCCCGGGGCAGCGAATAAGAATCCGAACAGGGCGATGACCATTGCCATCAATAATCCCATAGGGTTCACTCTGAACTCCGCCCATGCGCCGTATCTCTGAGCAACCACTTTGTGAGCAAGTTCATGGAAGATGAAACTGGTCGATACCAAAGCGATAGCAAGTACGAACCATAATATCATGTTCACAGTGAAATTCGTTGAAAAGAAATCCTTCGTGTAGAACAGGATAGTGAACGCAACCGATAACCCAAGCATAGCTATCAGCAGGTCGTTGATCTCCGCTCTGCTGTAACGGGGCATTCCGAAGCCCGGATTTATCCTTGGAAGGTCGTCCCACGGGTCGCTCATAGGCTTGTGGTAAGCATAAGTTGGATAAAAGTGTTATACCTCCACGCGATTCATCGTTCAATGAATAACGTACTTCACGGCAAAACGTTCAAAAGATGGTGCGATACGTGCGGTACGCTCATCCTTTCCTGTAAGTGCTCAAAATGCAGTTCGGAAGGAAGAGAGTTTGAAATAAACAATCCAGGCGAGATACGGCCGTGCATCGGCACTGGTGTTGACGTTGTTTACGGATTGTATAGAAAACATTTCGGCACCTGCGAACCGATAAAGGACAAAGCGATATTCCTGAACAAGATAGCAGGCGAGGACCGTTCTGACGAGATAATTGCGCACGGTCATGTCATTGGTGTTCTGAGGTTTAACGTACTGACCGACGATTTCGATCTGGAACTGAGACAGGGCGGCGCTGAGATATTCCGAGAAAAGGCGACCAAGAATGTGATCACGTTCGCGGGCATGTCCGGACACCTGAAAGGCAAAGTGATCCCGGGAATGAATATAAACGAAGTTCTGGGAGAGTTCGGAGAAGGCGAACCGCTGATCCTCATCAAAGGGACAAAGGTAGGTCCGGGAACTGCATTGGTGAAAAGTTCAGAAATAAATGAAGCGGAAAGAGCAGTGAAGATCAAGGACATGTTCACTCCCCTGCCATTTGTACCTTCTAAGAACGCTTCAAAAAAAGAATTCGCAGAATGCAACCGCGACCATTTGATGAAGCTGGAATCCAATGCCGTAAGTGACGTAAGATCGTTCATAAAAGGAAAGAGCCAGCCTGTCACGATCTCGTTCTCAGGAGGGAAGGATTCCCTTGCAGCATACGGGATTGCGTCGAAAGCCGTTCCGTCCGCAGAACTGATATTCGTGGATACGGGGATCGAGTTTCCTGAGACCTTGAAGTACGTCAGGGAATTTGCTAAAGAGAATCATCTCAAGTTGCATAAAGCAGAGGCAGGTAATGCATTCTGGGAGAACGTAAAGACATTCGGACCTCCTGCGAAGGATTTCAGATGGTGCTGTAAGGTCTGTAAATTAGGGCCGATAACCGAACTCATATCAGAAAGATTCAGGAACGGTACGATAACCATCGAAGGCAATCGCTCTTTGGAATCATTTGCAAGATCGAACACGTCCTTCGTTTCCAAGAATCCTTTCGTTCCCAATCAGACAACGCTGAATCCGATAAGGGCATGGAACGCTTCCGAGGTCTGGGGATACATCTGGATGAAAGGATTCAGATACAATCCCATGTACGATAAGGACTTTGAAAGGATAGGATGTTATCTTTGCGCCTCATGTCTATCCAGTGAATGGAGGCAGACAAAGAAGATCGAACGGGAACTGTACGAAGAATGGGAATCGTTCCTCAACGAGTACGCAAAGAAGAGAAAACTTCCTTCGGAGTATGTAGATCTGGGGTTGTGGAGATGGAAGGTCCTTCCGCCGAAGATGCTGAAGATCGCTGAAGAATTGAACCTTAAGCAAACAAGCGAATCAAAGGACGTGGAGGTGAAGATGCTGAAGGGCGCATCACCATGCGCTGCAGGAGGATATTCTGTCGAAGCGATCGTTTCGATCCCCCGGAAGAGGGATTTTTCCATGATAGAGGATTCGTTGAGGACCGTAGGTCAGGTCAAATATTCAGATGATTTTGAAATTGCGTTAATGAAGAACAAGAACGGCACAGCCAAGTTGTTCGGCGGCGGCCAGGTCTCCATCACCAGTAAGGATAAGTCATCAGCAGAAGAGCTGTTCGACCGTTCCGTCAAAGCATTGCTGAGGTCGCAGTTGTGCACCGAATGCGGAATATGCGCCAGATCATGCAACCGTCGCGCGATAAGGATAAAGAACGGATTCAGAACAGATCCCGAAAAGTGCAATTCATGCGGCAAATGCGAAGCATCATGCATGGTGATCCATTACCAAGATAAGATGACCATCTGATGTTCACGCGGTTTACGTTATTATCAAAGCTCTCAGATATGACTTACCATCCGCAGAATGCATTTTCAGTTGTTTACAATTTGTAATCAACTCATCGCCATTTTTCTTCAAACGTGCCTTCAGCACTGCCCAGTATACGCGCGGGTTGCTGGGCTCTACGAGCGCTGCCGCAGCATCGACCGCAGAGAACAACCATTCCTTACCTTCGGTATCATATTGCGATCTGATGGCTCTTCCGTTGAATGTGCTGTCCGGTTTCGTCATCTGCATTCAGCTTGAACGCGTATTATGATTTAAATTGTGACTCTGAGACCTGCAAAAAGTTAATTACCGAGTGTTCATACTCCGAGTATGGACTACTCAATGGCAATAGCCGCAGTCTTCGGATTGGCTCCTGCAGTAATACTGATGTATTTCGTTCTCAAGAAATACACCTACCCTGCGGTCGAAAGGCCATTCTTCTCAGATCCCACACTCTTCGGATTGTTCGCAGTGGGGCTGGTCGTCGGAACTGTATTGTTCGTTGTGTATTCATATTTCGACAGAGCATCGATAATCACTGCAGTAGCATTCGCCATGATCTTTGAACTGATCAAGATGGTGATCCTGAACATGAAACGGTTCCAAGGGAAGTCCGATACCGTGTTCTACGGTTACGGGCTGGGATTGGGAATGGGTGCTACACTTGCATTCGGTATGGTGTTCTACATCACAAGAGCCGGCGATATGGATGCAGCATCCTGGGTGATCCTTGCGATAATCAGTCTGACATTCGTGTTCCTGCATTCAGCCACCGGAACGACGATCGGAGAAGGCGTCACAAGGAACCGCACATGGGAGTTCTTCTTCCAGGCTTTGCTGGTGGACCTTATGGTGCAGCTGATAATGCTCCCGGTGTTCGCATTGGACGTCGAGTCATCATCGTATTGGCTGGCCTATGTTGCGTTGGGCGGTGCGCTGCTGATAAGTATTGTATACTTCTACCGCGTTCATTTTGTTAAGCTTCCTGAGATCGTACGATACGTACTTAGGTCGGAAAAGAAGAAGAAAACGGTGGAATAATGTCTCTGTGGTCGTTCGTTATCGGTGCAGTGATCCTTGCGGTATCATTTGTGGCGCTGACGATATGTTCTTCAACTGCGTTCCATGAATACATATGGGAGCTGTTCACCGAAAATTTTTCGGACTTGAATATTCCCCTGGGCGGTTCTCTATCACCATGAGTGCGTTGATCATCTTCATGATGATCTCTTCGCCTTTTCCCGGTTCGAATGATTCCACATCTTCGACAGTGAATGTTCCCTTTATGTCCGTCAGTCCTTCAGCAAGGCATATGAGCTTGTCGATACCTTTCGCTTTTCCGTAATTGTATTCCAAAGTTGATATCGGATCAAGGTCGGTCTTCCTCTTTTCCTTCTCAGGTGCTTTGAAACCTGTGGCCTGAGCGAACACCGATCTTATTATTCCGACGTCCTCGTTCCTGTAACGTATCACGATCTCTTTTGTCTTTGTCCTCGCTCCGCAGTACGGACACGCTGTCGATTCAGATGTCATTTGGATGATCCGGTCCTTCCTGCAATTGGGGCACATCACTACGGCGTACATATCTCACAACTTATAATCGGTGAAGACCAGTGCAGCGATGCATGCGCCGTAATGGTCCTTCGGTATGGACATCTCGGTGGAAGCGAATTGGATCTCCCTGAGTTCAACGTTCCTGATCCTGCCCATTTCTTCCATCTTCCATTTCAGAACATCTCTTAACGACCTTTCAGAACCGTAAAGGTGGCCTTCCGCGACATATCCGCCTTTGCCGTCCTTTCTCAAAGCATAAGCAATACCGGCGGAGATCATCTCTCCCTCGGAGCCTCTCATCTGTGCCAGCACACAATGAGTGACCGCACCCATCGGTAATTCCTTCCTGCTGATGAGTTCAGCACCGTTCGGTATCACGGATGAAACGCAAAGAAGATTCTGTTCTCCTATTCCCGCTTCGATCAACGCTTTGTCGAATGCGTTCAGATCGGAAACATCACTGACCGCGGTCCCGCATGTTACAAAATATTTGCTGGGAATCAATTCCAAATGATCACCCGTAAAGTATCTGGTCCTTGGGAAGTTCCTTCACTTCCGGGGTCTGACCTTTCATTCTTCTTTCGATCTCTTCCGCTTCTCTGTATAAGGGTTCAGGATCGATCTTCAGCTCAGGCAGCATCTTCGATAACGGTTCCATTAACCTGGCCGCACCTCGGGGATCGGGCATTTCCACCTTTGCGGAACCCATTAACGTTATAACATCAGCTCCGCGGTTGGCTCCTTCGTAAAGCATAACTCCGGATGTTCCGCGGACGATACCGTCCTGCATATCGTTTATCTCATACTTTTTCATGATCTCCCGTGCGGCGGGAGTGGATCCTGCACCGACCAACAAGAACTCGTCGTCAGTCTGAGGAATGCCGTCCAAAGTAACGACGGTATTGACATCATGTTCCTGAAGCCAGTCCAGTAGCGCCATCGCCAAAGGATGGTGAAGTTCAGGTTTAGGCATGAACTCTGACGTAACAACAACGAGACCGTCGCATTGCATTCCGCCCTCGCATTCACGGTCTCCGGCGTAGATCCTTATCGGAGGCATCGGAATTCCGTTATGAACCAACGCATAAGGAGGGAACTCAGGTGAGCTTATACCGGCAACGAGATCAAGTTTCAATTCTCTGGAAAGGAAATTGGTAGCTATCGAACTCACCAATCCGATACTCGGAAATCCGACCAATGCGACAGCGTTCCTGAGCGGTTTGTCGTTGTAGCTGTGGATGATGAGTCTGTCCATGTTCTCGGTAATGAGGTCAAGTGCTATTAATCTATTCTAATTCGTAAAAAATCAAGAGTAATCAAATACTATCACGCAATCGCACACGCATGAAAATATTCTTCGAACGCACTGAATCCGGAATACCGGTGATAGTAGACAACTCGTCCAAGGACACAGCAGTGTTCATGACCGCAGTAGGAACAGGGTCAAGAGATGAGGATGAGAGGATAGGCGGAATATCGCATCTTCTGGAACACGTTGTTTTCAGAGCTACGAAAACAAGATCATCATTCCAGATGTCCAAGGAAATAGAGGGAGCAGGCGGAGAATTGAACGCGTTCACGTCAAAGGAGATGACCGCTTTCTATTCAGCAACGATACGTGAGACATCAGACGTAGCAAAGGAAATGGTTGCGGATGTCTTCATGAACCCTCTCTTACTCCCGGCAGATACGGAACTGGAAAAGAAAATAGTACTTCAGGAGATCAGCATGTGGGAGAACGATCCCGAATCATACATCCACAGTATACTCGCTGAAACGTTATGGAACGGCCACCCGTTAGCGAACAACGAAGCGGGAAGGTCTGAAGTAGTGGCTAAAATGACATCCGATGATCTCATGGAATATTACAAAGAACGCTACGTAAGACCGAACATTGCGGTATTCGCGGCAGGTGCCGTCAACCCTGATGAAACGGTAAAGTGGGTGAACGAAACGTTCGACAAGATGAACGAAGGCAGGAAGATAACAAGATCCAAACCCGGGACGATCAGACCGGAATACAAAGCGGTCCAAAGAAAAGGGGACCATGTGTACACGGGAATCGGATTCCGTTCCTATCCAGCCGATCACAAGGACATTTCCGCATTGACGGTCCTGAATGCGATCCTGGGGTCGGGGATGAGTTCAAGGCTCTTCCAGAACGTCCGTGAAGAGAAGGCGTTAGTGTATTCCGTATACAGCACAGTGGAACAGAACTCCGATGCAGGTTCGTTGGCGGTGTACATGTCATCAACCGAAGAGAACGTGATGGAAGCGATGAACACTGCGATCTCCACGATCCGCAAATTCAAAGAGGAAGGAATGACGGACGGAGAGATGCAAAGAGCAAAGAACCTGATCAAAGGTGCGACCGCAAGACAGTTGGAATCAACGTCGATGAAAGTATATCGCATGGCCCGCAAGTTCATGCTCACAGGTGTTGCCGAACCGATGGAGAAGAGCATAGAGAAGATCAATGCAGTATCCGAAGAAGATATAATGAGAGTAGCTTCTGACGTTCTAAGAAACAACAATCTGGCACTTGCGATATACGGACCGAAGAACAAGGAACTGAAGAACGTAAAAATAGATCAGTTCGACCTGAACTGAGATATGATGTGTAACACCGCATCGATCGCATTGGGAACAGCGGCTTGCACCTTTTCGGTCATAGTTTCACTAACGGTCTGAAGGTCTTCCACTTCGATCGCCACGAACCTGACGGATTCCGGCATTATCTCGGGGTCCATCTGCCTTCCGATATGCATCGCAGTTGCGAGATTGATCCCGTGAGCCGATGCATCTCCGACGGTCGGTTCGAAATCCTCAGGATCGAAGATCATTATCGTCCCGGGGTCGTATGCGCCGGTTTGTATAGCGTCTACGATCACGGCATTGTCGTAACCGTGAAGGACAGGAATGATATCCAGCCCGCCGATGGCCTCCTGCCTCGTCTCAACACCATTTAGTTTCATAGCCTCTATGGCATCTGCGATAACGAGTCCTATGGCATCGTCGGACATGATCGGACTTCCCAATCCGACCACAAGTATCCTCTTCGTATCCTTTTCGGTATCACTCATACGAGACAGCAATATTGTTAATCTTTAATACGTTGCCGTAAGCATGGACATCAACGTCTCGATATCACTGAACGTGAACGGCAGCAGCATCACTGCAAGGCAGATCGAGGTCCTGGACGCGGTCGGAAAAGAAGGAAGCAAGACCGCAGCAGCAAGGAAATTGGGACTTTCCGTCCCGGTCGTGCACAGATATATCGGATCGATGGAAGAAAGCACAAAATTGAAACTGATATCATCAACACCCTCAGGAACTAAACTCACCGATGACGGAAAAGCAATAGTCAACACAGCAAGGATGATGCAGTTCAGATGTTCAGAAAAGAGAGCAAGGATCGCATGCACACCGGTGACGGAAGAGCTTGCGATGTCGGTGATCTCTGATGTCAAGTCAGAAGCCGATCTTGTGATCTCGGATGACAGGACGAACATGAACAGTCTGATGGACGGAACAGCGGACATGATACTGCTGGACGATCCGGTGCATCTGTTCGATCTGGAGAATTTTCAATTCATCGAGGTAGGTTCCATGGACATGGTCCACGTGGACCGCGGGAAGACGTACATGCTGTACAGATACGGAGCGCAGAGGATAGCGTACATGCATCTTGATGCGTCAGGGGTAGACTACAGAATAGACGGAGAAACGATGTCGTTACGCGATCTGATGGACTCCGGAAAGAGCTTCTTCGTTGATGAAGCGTTATTGAATAAAGAGGGCGTGAAGATACGCAGCGCGACAGAACCGAAGCTGTTGAGACACACCATAAACGCAGTGTTCGGGAACCCCTCGAAAATAGCGAATGTACTTGCAGAATTGGTAAGACGGTCCAAGTAGAGTTACCGTTAACGGTAATGCTACCACATTGCTATGGATTTTTATTAAATACCCTTATTGTGTTGCATAGCCCGGTATAACTATGGTCACACCAAATCCCGAGTTTACGAAAGAGGTCGCTGCGGCAGGCGGCAGCAGCGCATTGATG
>JGI994J12354_10004995_pt1 | contig 11624 bp, 10 predicted proteins | sample IntmicLarv3ML3BL_FD_12354 | JGI IMG/M metagenome (IMG submission 12354) | reverse complement strand
CTGCAGGCGCAGCAGACGCAGGATATCCTCCCGCACGGCGGCGGTGGCGGTGGCCGTGAACGCGCCTACGGCGGGACGCTGCGGCAGATGCTCGATAAAATCCGCAAGCTGCAAATAGCTCGGGCGAAAATCCTGTCCCCATTGCGAAACGCAGTGCGCCTCGTCCACCGCAATCAGGGAGATGTCCATGTCGGCGCAGAGCGCGGCAAAACCCGGCGCTTCCAGGCGTTCGGGCGCAGCGTAGATGATTTTGTACTGCCCCTCCCGCGCGCGCGAAATCGCCAGGCTGTATTGCGCGGGCGTGAGAGTGCTGTTGATATACGCCGCACGCACGCCGGAGGCAATCAGCGCGCGAACCTGGTCCTTCATCAGGGAAATCAGCGGTGAAATCACCAGCGTGATGCCATCCGCCATCAGCGCGGGAATTTGATAGCACATCGATTTCCCCGCGCCTGTGGGCATCACGCAAAGCGCATCCCGCCCGGCGCAAAGCGCGTCAATCACGCCCTCCTGCCCGGCACGGAAGGCGGAATGCCCGAAATAGGTTTGCAGGACTTGGTTTTTGGTCATGGCTGTGTCTCTTTTCTTTTGTTTTGGATGTTTTCTATTGTAGCGGAATTTGGGGAGGGAGTCAAGCCACCCCACTCTACCACAGGTTGAATCCCTTCGCCGCCATCAAGCAGGCGGTTATTGCGTCCTCAACCATTTGTGCTATACTGGTAACGGAGGTGGTCATAAAATGCTGGACAACAAAAAAATCGCGGCGTTTATTGCCGCCAAGCGCAAGGCGAAAGGACTCACGCAGCAGCAGGTGGCGGATGCCCTGCACATTTCCTTTCAGGCGGTGAGCAAGTGGGAGAGCGGCGCGTCCTACCCTGCCATTGAGCTGCTGTATGCCCTGGCGCGGCTGCTGGGGACGACGACCGATGAAATCCTGAACGCGCAGGATGCCGACGACGCGGGGCTGACCTACGGCAAGGCGGGCGTGGACATCGCCAGCATCGATGCCATCAAGCGCGGCATGGCGGCACAGCTGCGCTCCGAGAATCCGCGCGTGCTGAATGAACTCGGCGCGTTTGCATCCCTGTATGACATTCGTTTTGACGAACTCACGCACCCGGTGCTGGTGCTGAAATCCGAGGAGCCCGGCTCCAAGCAGAAGCTTGCGCTGCAATACGGCTATACCGAATCCATCTGCCACGATATGGTCAATCATCTTGTCAACGACATCATCGTCATGGGCGCGAAACCGCTCGCCGTGCTGGATACCATCATCTGCGGTCATGCGGAGAAGGACACGGTACAGACCATCATCAAGGGGATTGCGCAGGCCTGCCGCGCGAACGAATGCGACCTCGTGGGCGGCGAAACCTCCGTGCAGCCGGGTGTTTTGGAGCAGGGCGTTTATGTGCTGACCGCCAGCATCGCCGGGATTGTGGAGAAGGACAAAATCATCGACGGCGCAAAAATCCGCGCCGGGGATACCCTCCTCGCGCTGGCCTCCAACGGGCTGCACACGAACGGCTATTCCCTGGCGCGGCGCTTGATGGAGCTTCTGCCGCAAATCCAAAACGAGCGCGTGGGCAGCGAAAGCTTCCTGGAGGCGCTGATGAAGCCGCACACGCCGTATTACCCCATGGTGAAGGGACTGCTGGGCAACCCCGCCCTGCACGGGATGGCGCACATCACCGGCGGCGGCATTGCGGGCAATCTTGTGCGGATTCTGCCGCCCGGCTGCGCCGCCCGTGTTGATTTGGGGAGCCTGCGCATCCCGCAGATTTTCCGCTGCATCCGCGCAAACGGAAGCATCGCGGACGCGGAAATGCTGCAAACCTTCAACTGCGGCGTTGGGCTGATTCTCGCCGTGGAGGCGCGCGCGGCGGACGCAATATCGCGGCAGCTGTCGGCGTTTTGCGAATGTTGCCCCATCGGCGAGGTGGTCGCGGGCGAGGCTTCGGTCGTGTTTGAAAATAAGCTGAATTGGTAAATGCCCAATTTGACAACTCCCTCGTTTTTTGCTATACTATAGCACAAACAAAATAGCGACACAATCCGGTTGGCAGATTTTTCTGTTCAAGTTTTTGCAGCTTAGGGTGGAGGGGATGCTGCAAAACCACGCTTTTTCTCCTGCTGAATTCATTAAAGATACGTTTTGCCACAACCCCTTGCTTTTTTTGGGGAGGATTTTATGGATTTCTTGGGAAACATTTTTTGGCTGATTCTGGGTCTTGCGGCGATTGTGAAGAGTGCGGATGTGCTGATTGACGCCTCCGCCCAAATCGCGCGGCGCTTCGGGGTGTCGTCCTTTGTTATCGGCATCACGGTCATTGCCTTTGGCACGAGCGCGCCGGAGCTTTCGGTGGGCATCGTCTCCGGCATCAGCCGCACGAACGAGCTGACGCTGGGGAACATCATCGGCAGCGCGCTCGCCAACGTTGCGCTCATCGTCGGGATTTGCGCGGCGCGGCGTCCGCTGGTGACGAAAAAGAGCGTGCTGCGGCGCGAATTCCCCATGCTGCTGGGGATTGAGCTTGTGCTGTGCGCCATGCTGCTGAACGGCGTTTTGAGCCGTTTGGAGGGCGCGCTGCTGCTGGCGGGCTTTGCCGCGTTCATCGCCTGCATTGCGCTGGATGCCAAAAAGACTATGGCCTTGCAGGACGCTGCCGCAGATACAAAGAATGACGAGCAGTCGGGCATGGCGAAGCTGCTGCTGTTTTCCGCCCTTTCGCTGGCGGGGCTGTTCCTTGGCGGGAAGCTGACGGTGGACAGCAGCAGCGCCGTCGCGCAGCGGCTGGGGCTCAGCGAAACGCTCATCGGTCTGACCGTTGTGGCGCTCGCCACCACCCTGCCGGAGCTGATTACCAGCTTGACAGCGGTGCGCAAAAACGAGCCGGACATCGTGCTGGGCAACTGCATCGGCAGCAATATTTTCAACATTCTGTTCGTGCTGGGCACTTCGTCCGTCATTCACCCCATCACCCTGCGCGGCAGCCTTTGGGCGGAGCTTGCCGCCATGCTGACGCTGACCACGCTGCTGTTTCTGCTGGCGCTGGTGCAAAAAAAGATACACCGCGCGGCGGGAATCCTCTTGATTCTCTGCTTTGCGGCGTATCTGGTCTATCAGGTTGTCGGGGCGCTTGTTTGATTAGGCACAAGCCTCCGCCAAAACAGCAAGCCCCTTTTCCAGCAAATCCATGGGGATATTCAGCGGCGGGAGGAGGCGTACCTTGTTTTTGGCGGTCAGGACGACCAAGCCCTTGGCCAAACAGGCCTTGACGATTTCGGCGGCGGGCTTTTCCGTTTCAATGCCGCGCATGAGACCCATACCGCAGACGGATTGGATGCCCGGCTTGCCCATGAGGGTGCGTTCGATGAACGCGCCTTTTTCTGTGACCTCGTCCAGCAAAGCGTCGTCCAGACGCGAGAGGATGTTATACGCCCCGGCTGCGGCGATGGGGTTGCCGCCAAAGGTGGAGCCATGCGTCCCGGCGGAAAGTGTATCCTGCACCTTTTCGCCCAGCAGGGTCGCCCCAAAGGGCAGCCCGCCCGCAAGACCCTTGGCGGTGGAGACGATATCCGGCTGAAGGCCGTAATGTTCAAAGCAATAGAGCTTGCCCGTTCTGCCGTTGCCGGTTTGCACCTCGTCCACAATGAGGAGAATATCCCGCTCGGCGGCGAGCTTGGCGGCGGCCTGCACATAGTCCTGCGTGAGGACATTCAGTCCGCCCTCGCCCTGAATCAGCTCTATCATCAGCGCGGCGACGTTGCCCCTGTCAAACAGGGTCTGCAATTCCGCCAAATCCCCCGGCTCGGCGTGGACAAAGCCCGGCGTGAACGGATGGAAATGCTGATGGAACTGCGCCTGCCCCGTGGCGGAAAGGGTTGTGAGCGTCCGCCCGTGGAAGCTGTGGTTGAGCGTGACAATGGTTTGGCGCGCACCTTGGTATTTGTCGTCCGCATATTTGCGCGCCGCCTTGATGGCGCATTCGTTGGCCTCCGCGCCGGAGTTGCCGAAAAAGACGCGCTTCATGCCGCTGCGCTCACAGAGCAGCTTCGCCAGCTGCACCTGCGGCTCGGTGTAATACAGGTTGGAGATGTGCTGCAAGCGGTCAAGCTGCGCCGAAACTGCGGCCTTCCATTGTGCATCCGCCGCGCCGAAGGTATTCACGGCAATGCCCGCGCCCAGGTCGATGTATTCCTTGCCCGCCTCATCATAAAGCAGCGCCCCCGCGCCATGGGTAAAGCAGACCTCATAGCGCGCATAGGTGTTGGCGATGTATTGCTTGTCTTGTTGTTGGATGTTTGACATAATTTGTTTCTGCCCCTCTTTTTTATGAACTTTATGGTTTGTGCCGTGTTCCCGCTCATGATGTAAAATTTTAGATGTTGCATGGCAGTAGGGGCGAACTGCGTTCGCCCGATGCCGTGTGGTGCAATACGCACGTGAAAAATGCAGATCGCAGCAACCGCCGGGTTGCGGGCGAACGCAGTTCGCCCCTACATTTGGCGAGCGTTTTGCGCGGAATCCGCATCAAGCAATATCGCCCGACGACGGACGCGCACTGCGCGTCCCTACGATAACGGCAGGCAACTACAAGGGGGCTCCCCCCACATTCATCCGAATGAACCTTTATCCCTCCCAGGGGAACTTGTAATTCAATCCCAATTCATCCCGCACGGCGCAAAGCTCTTTTTGCACGGCGGCATTGATGGGTACACCCGAATCCTTGCGCTGCTGCCAGACGTTCCATTCCTTTTCGCCTGCGGTATAAATATGATCCTCACCGGGGGCGCGCTTGGAGGCGCGCAGCTCGCGCATGATGTCCCCTGCCGTCTTTTTGAATTCCACTGCGCCCATGAAAGCCTCCGTATCAATGGCGATGAAAAAGTGGCCGAGGTGGAAGGGGATTTTTTCCTTGCTTTCGCCGATGCCGCTCAAAGCGCTCAGGAAGCTGCCCTGCTGCAGCGCAGCCGAAAGCACTTCCACAATTACGGCGTAGCCGTAGCCCTTATAGCCCGCCAGCTCCTCGCCGATTCCGCCGAGCGGTGCTAAGGCGGCCTCGCCCGTGTTCAGCTCCTTGAGGATGGCGTTGGTGTCCGTCTTGGCCTTGCCGTCGTTGCCGATGACCATGCCGGCGGGGGTATCCTTGCCGATGCGGGCGTAGTATTCCAGCTTGCCGCGTTGGGTGATGGAGGTGGCGCAGTCCAGCACGAAGGGGAAGTCCTCATCCGTGGGCAGACCGACCGTCAGCGGGTTGGTGCCCAGCATATTCTGCACACCGAAGGTCGGCGCAATGGAGGGGCGCGCGTTGGTGCCGGTGATGCCGATCATGTTCGCGCGCGTTGCCATGGTGGCGTAATAGCCCGCGATGCCGTAATGGCAGGAGTTGCGCACGGCAACCATGCCCATGCCGTATTGCTTGGCCTTCTCAATGGCGGCGCTCATGGCCCTGTGGCCGATGACCTGCCCCATGCCGTCGTGCCCGTCCACCACAGCGGTGGTGGCGGTTTCGCGGACGACCTCATAATTGGTAACGGGATTCTGGATGCCGTCCTTGATGCGGTCGATATAAATCGGCTTAAAACGGTTCACGCCGTGGGATTCGATGCCGCGCTTGTCGGACTCCAGCAGCACATCCGCGCAAATTTCCGCATCCGCGCGCGGAACGCCGCAGCCCACAAAGGCATCCACCACAAAATTTGTTATGGTTTTCCAATCCACAATGTTGTTTGACATTTTCAATCAGCTCCTAATTTATTTTTTGTCGTTCCCCTTCCTTTGGGTTAACCCTATTTATAGTATAGCTGATTCCGGGGGAAAGGTCAATGCGCGTCAAACAATTCTCCGGACTTTGCGGGCGTTGAAGGCTTAAAAAAAGACCAAGCCCATTTGGGATAGGCTTGGTTTTTGCGCTATTTGGGGACTAGCCTACTGAAAGAGATTCTTGAAAAAGTCTTGAATCAGATGGAAGTAATAACGAACCCAGTCCGTCCATCCGGGCGGATCCCAGTTTAATTGACAGGTTTCATATAGCTCGGCGATAATGCTGTCGTAATCCGCCACCGTATATGTGCAAACCCAATCTGCCTCGTTGTATTCCGGCAACATCGCACACGCACGCGCATGGGCATCTCCGTAAGCCATTTTACTCTTCCACGAATAATTCGGATAATAAGGATCCCCACCAGAAGAGTATCTTGTCTTCACCAAGGCTTCGCGCAGTTCCTCCTGCTTCGTGGCGATGGTCGGGGTTTCCTCCGCCGAGGCCTGCAGGGTGACCGCGCCGATGCTCGCCAAAAGGATTGTACAGAGTAACAAACTAACTAAGCGTTTGATTTTCATTGTCGTTCTCTCCTTACGTTGTTTTGGTTTTTTATTGTTGCTGAGATTAAGATATTCCCATTGCCATTTTCAGTATACACCATTTTCCATGAATTTTCGGATTTTATTCCGATTGCGGGAACCCCATTTCTTTTTGCAGAATTGCAAAGGTTTCCCGTAATTCGGAATAATTATCGATTCGGAACATCACTTTTCTGCTTTCCGTGAAAATGCTTTTTTCAACAAAGCCTCCGCCTACTACGATGGCTTTTTCGCCGCTGTAAAGTGGTTGTCAGACTTGTATCTCGCCAGAAAAATTACTCCCCGCCAACATAGCCCATCGGAATCACCCGATCCTTTCTGCCGTTATCGACTGTTCTATTCTTACGCCTACACTTCATGTTTAGCATACCAGAACTTCTAGTGTTTGTAAACATTTTTTTGCATTTTTGCAAAAAAATTATATGTGGTTCACAGAAAAAACGTTCATTTCCGCAAACCGTGCCACAATATCCTCATACGTTGGCAATTCATACGGCAGCAGCACCATCCTTGCCTCCGTTGCCGCTGCGCCGAAGGCTAAGGCTTCGGGGATTTCCATTGCTGCTCTGTCCGGCAGGAGTCCCAGTCTTGCCGCGAGGAACGCAGTAAGGAAGGTATCCCCCGCGCCGGCGAAGGTTTTTACTTCAATTTTGTTTGCGCCCACTCGCGCGATTTCGTCCCCGTGGATATACATCGCGCCGAACTCGCCCATGGTGAGCAGGATTTCCGTGCCGTATTTGCGGCTGACGGCTTTTGCGTCCGCCGAAAGCTGTGCGAGCGCTGCGTCATAGTCGCCCTGCAAATCGTATTCACTGCCGGTCAGCAGCCCGAATTCGTAGAGGTTGGGCTTGATGAGGTATACGCCGCCCGGGCGGCATTCCAGCGCATTCTGCAGCAACGCGCCCTCTGCGTCCACGACGATTTTGCTATCGCTTCCGTCAAAAAGCCGCACGATTTCCGCATAAAAATCCTTGCCCAGCGCCTGCGGGACGCTGCCGCAGAGAAACAGAAAATCAATGGGGTTTTCCTGCTGCTCTTTTTGCAGGCTTTCCACCAGCCGCGCCTTTTCGTCCTGCGTGACAATGCCGTTTTCGTTGACCTCGGTGAACGGGCCGTCCTCGGAGATGATTTTGATGTTGATGCGGGATTCGGCAGCCGTTTCCACAAAATCATAGGGCACATCCTCGGCCTTGAGCATCGCCTTGATGGCCTCGCCGTTTGCCCCGCCGCAAAAGCCGAGCGCCTTGGCGGAAACGCCGCACAGGCGGAAAATGCGCGACACATTCAGCCCCTTCGCGCCGATGGAGCTGCGCACCTCACGCGCGCGGTTGATGGCGCCGACCGTGAGGGACTCCACATAATAGGTACGGTCAACCGCAGGGTTGGCGGTTAGGGTGATGATGTTCATGTATATGCCCTCCCTTTTCAACAATGTCAAGCTTCAGAACTTTACACTCAACAATGAAGCCTGCTTGCAAATTTGTCGCACCCTTACCCTACCGAAACATCGTGCCAATGCCCTCGTCCGTCATGACCTCCACCAGAATGGAGTGCGGGACGCGGCCGTCGATGATGAATACGCGCTCCACGCCTCGGCGGATGGCATCGATGCAGCATTGGGTTTTGGGTATCATCCCACCGGAAATCACGCCCTCGCGAATGAGTTGATTCGCCTGGCTGACGGTCAGCTCGGGAATCAGCGTGGCGCTCTCCCCCGGTGTGCGCAGGATGCCTTGCACGTCCGTCATGAGAATCAGGCTCTCGGCGAGCAGCGCGCCCGCGATGCGCGCGGCGGCGGTGTCCGCATTGATGTTGTAGACATTGCCCGCCTTGTCGCAGCCGACGGTGGAAACCACGGGGATGTAGCCCGCGTTCAGCGCGTCCAGAATCGGCTGGGCGTTCACGTTCGTCACCTCGCCCACAAAGCCGAGGGCCTCGTCCAGCGGCTCCGCCTGAATCATGTGGCCGTCAATGCCGCAAAGCCCCAGCGCCTTGCCGCCCGCGCATTGGATGAGGTTGACCAAATCCTTGTTGATTTTGCCCGCCAGCACCATCTGCACCATCTCGGCGGTTTCCTTATCCGTCACGCGAAGGCCGTTCAAAAACTCGCTTTTCTTGCCGGTTTTTTCCATCAGCTCCGTGATTTCGGGGCCGCCGCCATGCACCAGCACCACGCGGATGCCAATGCAGGAGAGCAGCGTCAAATCCCGCATGACGGCCTGCTTCAGCTCCTCGTTGAGCATGGCGTTGCCGCCGTATTTGATGACGATGATTTTATTGGTGTATTTTTGAATATAGGGCAGCGCCTGAATCAGAATTTCGGCGCGCTGTGCAGTGTCCAGTTTCATGATAAGCATCCTCTTTCTCTTTTATGTTCTGTAATCGCCGTTGATTTTCACATAGTCATAGGTCAAATCGCAGCCCCAGGCGGTAGCCTCTGCCGCGCCGCTGTTTAAGCCGATTTCAATTTGAAGCTCTTTTTCCAGCAGGATTTTCTTGGCGTTCTCCTCGCTGAAATCGATGCCGCGTCCGTCTTGGCAGACGGCAATTTCACCCTTGGCGGAGCGGAAGAGAACCTCCACCTTGTCCACATCCACGGTCGTTGTACCGTAGCCGATGGCGCACAGGACGCGCCCCCAGTTGGCATCCGCGCCGAACATGGCGGATTTGAGCAGGCTGGAGCTGATGACGGCTTTTGCCGCCGCCTTGGCCGTTGCGGTGTCCGCCGCGCCGTGGACATGGCATTCCAGCAGCTTGGTTGCGCCCTCGCCGTCCCCGGCAATCATGCGGCTGAGCTTGACTGTAACCATCCGCAGCGCCTGCACGAACAGGGCGTAGTCCGCATCCTCCGTGTCAATCAGCGCATTGCCCGCCGCGCCGTTGGCGAGGATGCTGACCATATCGTTGGTGGAGGTGTCGCCGTCGATGCTGACCATGTTGAAGCTATCCGCAATCACGGCGGAAAGCGCCTTTTGCAGCAGCGCGGGCGTGATGGCGGCATCCGTGGTAACAAAGCCCAGCAGCGTTGCCATGTTGGGGTGAATCATACCGGAGCCCTTGGCGATGCCGCCGATATGGCAGGGCTTGCCGCCCAAAACAAGCTCCACTGCCGCCTCTTTTTCCACGGTATCGGTGGTCATAATCGCCAGCGCCGCGTGTGTGCCGTCTGCGGAAAGATCCGCCGCCAGCGCCGCCATGCCGTCCGCAATGGGCGTAATATCCAGCGTCTGCCCGATGACCCCGGTGGAGGCGACAATCACATCCCCCGCCGCCGCCTTGGTATGCTGCTGCACCAGCGCGCACATGGCCTGCGCAATCTCAATGCCGTTGGCGTTGCAGGTGTTGGCGTTGCCGCTGTTGCAGATGACCGCCTGCGCGCAGCCGTCCGCAAGATTCTCCTTCGTCACCAGCAGCGGCGCACCCTTCACGAGGTTCTGCGTATACACCGCCGCCGCGCTTGCGCGGGTTTCGCTGACAATCAGCGCCAAATCCCGCTTCGTTTTATTTTTGCGGATGCCGCAATGCACACCCGCCGCCGAAAATCCCTTTGCGGCGCAAACGCCGCCCTGTATTTCTTTTATCATGTCATTCCATCCTTATCCTTATAGTGTAAGACCCGTTTCCTCCGGCAGGCCGAGCATGAGGTTCATGCACTGCACCGCCGCGCCGGACGCGCCCTTGCCCAAATTGTCAAAGCGCGCGGTGAGAACCAACCGCCGCTCATTGCCGCCCACGAGAATTTCCATGCAATCCCGACCGGCGAGCGTGTTCGCCGCCAAAAAGCCGTCCGCCGCGCCCTCCTGCGGTGCTGCGCTGCGCAGGAGCTTTCTGCCTGCATAATATGCAGTATAGAATTCTTGCAGCCCCTGCGGCTCCATTCGCCGCAATATCTGCGCCGTGTGCAGCGGGACGCTGACCGCCATGCCGCAGTAGAAATCCGCCACGATGGGGCTGAAAATCGGCGCAGTTTCCAGGCCGCTGATGTGGTGCATTTCCTTGAGATGCTTGTGCGTCTGCGTCAGGCCGTATTGGCGGGGGCTGTCCAGCTCCTCCGCGCGCGTTTCGTCCGCATACTGCGCAATCATCGGCTTGCCGCCGCCGCTGCAGCCCGTGACGGAAAAGCAGGAGAGCAACGCCTTTTTGGAGAGGATTTCCGCCTGCACCAGCGGGTAAACCAGCGCCGCAAATCCGCTCGCATGGCAGCCGGGCACCGCCACGCGCGAGGCGGACGCAATGCGTGCCGTCAGCTCCGCCGAAAGCTCCGGCAAGCCGTAGCACCAATCCTTATCGGTGCGGTGCGCGGTGGAGGCATCGATGATGCGCACGCGCGAGCCCTGCGCCAGTGCCACGGCTTCACGCGCCGCATCGTCCGGCAGGCACAAAAAGGCGATGTCCGCCGTGTGCAGCATTTCGCGCCGCGCCGCCGCGTCCTTGCGCCGTTCCTCCGGCAGCTCCAGCACGGTCAAATCCGTCCGCTGCGCCAGCCGTTCAAAGATGCGCAGACCCGTTGTGCCCTGCGCGCCGTCCACAAAAATTTTCGTCATGGTTTTCACTCCCCGCATTTCCCTAGCGTATTTTCAAATAGTATAGCACTTTTTCGCCAATCATATTTCCTATTTGGAATTATGGATAAATTTTATGTATATTATGCAATTTAAGTGGTTTGGACTGTATTTTTATGCATTCCTACAATTTTCGCCTTGGCAATGGCGTGGTATAATAGAGGTGCTGCGCTATCCAACCGTCATCGGGACGCTGAGGACAGCGCCCCCTACTACGATGTGAACCTTAAAATTTTACGTTGCGAGTGGAAACGCGAGCATTGCGGATGTATGTAGGGAACGGTCTTGACCGTTCCCTACCATGACAGGCTTATCAAGTTTTAGGTAAGTGCTGATTTAATCGGTGTTGCCAGATTGCCGAGAGATTTTTTCGGCAATCTGGCGGCATTCGATTAAATCAGTGCTTACCTAGCGCAGGGGCAGCGGCACCGGGTTTTGCGCATTGATTCGCGGCACCGTTCTTTTGACGGTGCAAAACACAAAAAAATCGCCATACGATACCGTACAGCGATTGCGCCGCCCTATACATTTCCTTTTTGCGCTAATTCTGCAACTCAATCCGAAACATTCTGCAATAATCCCGCTGTGCCTCCAGCACACACTCGGCAATGAACTTCCCCGCCGCAGAGCGACGGGGTATCGCCGGGGGAATATCGGAATCCGCCGCAAGCGGCGGGGGATCAAACCCGGCGACGAAG
>JGI994J12354_10004994_pt1 | contig 11625 bp, 14 predicted proteins | sample IntmicLarv3ML3BL_FD_12354 | JGI IMG/M metagenome (IMG submission 12354) | reverse complement strand
CCGGTCGGGCTGGGTCCCATGCGGCTGACAATCGCGCCCTCCGGCAAATTTCGCGGCGGGTACTCCGCCTCGATTTCGTCGCAAGTCTTTGTTATATTCGGAAACAGCATTTCGCTGAGCGTTTTATAATCCATCGTTTTCGTTCCTTTCGGTGTCTTATATCGGCATAGATATATGTACAATACCACGTTTTTGCGGGTTTTTCAACGGTTTTATTCGCGTTGACAGCAACATTCTTCGGTGTTATAGTGGCTGTATCCAAAGAAAATGAAGCAGAGGTATATTTCATGCCAAAATACGCCATACTTTGCAATCCCGGCCACAACCGCGTATATTTCGACGAATCGGCAAAGCTGTCCGCCGCAGAATTTGCAATTGCGTCACAGAACCTCGGCTGCGGCACGGCAGAGCCGCTGACCCTCGCGGGAACGCAGTATTTCGCGTTCGAGAGCGAAAACCCGCTCGGAGAGCGCGAGCTTGCGGCGGTTTCTGGGCTTTCGTTTGTCTACGCGATTTTTGAGCTTGTCGGCGAGGAACCTCTTCTGCGCCCGGTTTTGCTGCCGGGCTGCGGGCTTATCGACCCGAAAATTTCGAGTATGCTGAAATACACAGGCAAAACCAACGAGATTTTTACCCGCATGATGATTAACGTCGCGCTGCACTCCTCGGTTTTTTCAAATTCGGAAAAAATCCGGCTTATCGACCCGATTGCAGGCAAGGGAACCACTCTTTTCGAGGGGCTTATTCGCGGGTTTGATGTGTGCGGAATAGAAATCGGGAGTAAAGTCGCGGGCGAAACCTATCACTTTTTCAAAAAATTCCTCGAAACCGAGAAGCTGAAGCACAACTCTTCGACTGAGCGGTTCAGCGGCGCTAACAAAAGCTTCACCTCGACGCGTTACAGTTTCGAGTTTGCCCGCTCACGCGAGGAGCTTAAAAGCAACCCGCAAAACTTTGAGCTTATCGCGGGCGACTCGCGCTACGCGGACAAATTCTACACAAAGGCGCGCTTCCACCTTATTATAGGCGATCTGCCCTACGGCGTACAGCATTCGAACGTAACCGGCGAAAATCAAAGCTCCAAAACCCGCAACCCCGCCGAGCTTCTGTCCGTCTGCCTCCCTGCGTGGAAAAATACGCTTTTGCGCGGCGGCGCAATTTGCCTTTCGTGGAACAACTTTCTATTAAGCCGCCCCGCGATGTCGGACATCCTAAGTTCCAACGGTTTCTGTGTTTATGACAGTGAATCGTATCTGCAATTTGAGCACCGTGTCGATCAGGCAATCCGTCGTGACATAATCGTCGCGACTAAGAAATAGAAAAACTTTTTTCCGCAAGCAAGGAATTATCCACCGCAGGCGAAACTTTGCCTGTGGTTTTTGCTGTTGAGAGTATAAAAATTAGCATGAAAATATTTTTCAAAGATACCTTGACAGGCGAGGTATCTTGTGATAACATATACTCAATCAAGGGATATATGCACGTATCTGCTGTATATCCGCAACTCCCAAACGGAATGTCTCGGCCGGGCATTCCAAAGCGGCGGCTTCCCTACGCAAAGCAAACCGAAAGGAAGTGGGCATTTGTCAATAGCTTCTGACCTTATTCGCGGCAACACCGACATGATTATTCTTTCACATCTTCTGACAACCGACAGCTATGGCTACGACATCAACAAATCCATCAGAAATCGCACCGGCGACCTGTTTGAACTTAAGGAGGCAACGCTCTACACCGCATTTCGCCGCCTTGAAAACAGTGGCTGCATCTCCTCCTACTGGGGTGATGAGGGCAGCGGTGCGCGACGGCGTTACTACACAATCACCGAGTTGGGCAGGCGCACGTTCCACGAAATGGTTGGCGAATGGGTAAACGCAAAAACGCTTATCGACCAGCTTATCAAAATGTAACAAAACCACAATCGAAAGGAGATTTCCGAATGGAAGACAGGCTTCGGGAATATATTGAGCACCTTTTTGAACACGCGCCCAAGACGCGCAAGGCATACGAACTTCAGGAGGAAATGATTCAAAACCTTACTGAAAAGTACCGTGATTTGCTCGCAGAGGGCAAAAGCGAAGAAATATCGTACAACATCGTTGCCAACAGCATAGGTGATGTCTCGGAATTATTTAACGATTTGGAGGACGCAAGTATGAATTCAGCAGAAGTTACAAGAGCGCAGAAAAAATCCGCGCTGATAACCTCGATTGCAATAGCTATGTACATAGTCAGCATTCTGCCCGTCATAATTTTTGAATATCTGGGCATTAACGAGGTCTTTGGTGTAGTCTGCCTATTCCTAATTTCGGCGGTCGCCACAGCTATGCTTATCTATAACGGAGCGACAAAACCCCGCCAGAACCGCAAAGACAACACCGTCGTCGAGGATTTCCGCGAGTACCAGTCCGACAGATCCGCAAGAAAGTCCCTCTCCGGCGCGATACATGGTGCTATGTGGTGCTTGCTCACCGCAACGTATTTTGTGGTCAGCTTCTTAACACAGGCGTGGTATATCACATGGATAATTTTTCTTATCGGTGCGGCGGTTTCCAACATAATAACCCTTTGCTTCCGGCTACGGAAAAACTGATCAGAGTGAGGTTAAAAATTTCAAACTTAGGTTTTGTGCCTTTTTATATGCGACGCGCCGCGTTGCGACTGAAATTTCGGCGGTGCCTAAAACGACACAATTCTTAAACATGGAAAAGGAACGGTCTTTATATGAAACCTATAATTATTATTACTATTATTATTTGGGCAGTCATTCTCATCGGTGCTCTCGGCATTTTGATTTTCGGCATTAACGGAGGAGGCGAAAATATCATGGAGTTTTTTGATAACCTCGGAATAAGAATCTCAAGCTGGAGCACACGTCTCGACGGCACAATCCCCGCCGACGGAAAAGCCTCCGTCGCGGCAGCGGGTGTGTCCTCCCTCGATGTTGACTGGGTTGCCGGAGAAATACTTGTCGAATCTTACAGTGGTTCAGAAATTTACTTCGAACAGACCAGCCGTTACGAAATCCCAGAGGACCGCAAGCTTGTTTACCTCGTTGAAAACGGCACTCTTCGCATACGCGAGGGCGCGGGTCTGCGCATCCATTCGCGCCACAGCACCTCCCTCACGCTTCGTATACCGGAGGGTCTGGTCTTTACTTCCATTGATGTCAGCGGCGTTTCAAGCAACACGCACATTTCGTCACTCTCCACCAGTGACTTCACCCTCGAAACTGTCAGTGGCAACATAAACGCCTCCGATATTTTGGCAAACGGCACTATTAAGTGCGATACCGTTAGCGGCGACGTTAAGCTCATAAATCTCAGCGGCGCGGAGTATCTACAGCTGAAAACCATTAGCGGTAAAATCACCGCCCAGGATATCACTGCCGCCGAGCTGAAAACCGACTCTGTCAGCGGCAATGTTATAGTTGATGGCAACATCGGGAAAGTTACCTCCAAAACCGTCAGCGGCAACACCGCCGTCGCAACCCTCTCCTCTCTTTCAGAGGTGAAGATGGACACGGTAAGCGGCGATTTGACGCTTGCTCTCTCTGAAAACGATGGATTTACCGTCAGTTACTCAAAGGTCAGCGGCAACTTCAGCTGTGATTTTGCCTGTGCTCTTTCAAAAAACAGTGCAGTTTACGGAAACGGCAGTACTGCTATCTCTATGAAAACCGTCAGCGGCGACCTCACAGTAAAAAAGCTGGGGTAGAATCAATAACACAAACAGGGAAGTTTTCCGGCTATCGGAAAACTTCCCTCTGTTTCTTCTTGTCTATACGCCGTCGTCCGGCTCACTTGGATACTCTGGTTCGGCTGTTGTGGGAACGTGTTCTGGGTCATAATCGCCGTCGTCCGGCTCTGTCGGGTACTCGCCTTCCGGGTGCTCCTCAGGCGGCAAAATCGACTCCGCGTCCGGGTGCAACACACAGAATGTGTTCAAAATCGGCAAACCATCCTTGTTGTTGGGCGCAACCGTGTGGAATCCCTTGTCCTCCTCGGTTTCGGCAGACGGCTCGGTTGCAATCGGGTTTCCGTTTTCGTCAAGCTCGGCGGGCACTGTCCAGTTTCGGACGGTGTATTGCTCATCGTTTAGCGCTATCGCCTGAACCTTGTTGTACCTGTCCAGCCGCAGAAGTGAGAAGCGGACAGTTTCCTCAACCGGGCAGAACGGTGTGGCAAGCTGCTTTGACGCCTTGTCTATGCTGACATACTCATGCATTGTACAGGCCTGGGTTGGAATGTCCTCCGCGTAGAAAGTGCCTGTCAACACGCGCGAACCGCGCGCGTCGTTGCGGCAGGCCTCGGTCGGAGCGTGTCCGCTGTCGCGACAGAAGCTCGCTTTGACGAGCTGAACATTTTCGGGGGTGAAGAACTCCCTAGGTTCAAGGTTCTCGTGAACCTTTGACATTACGGCCTTCCACAGCGGGACGGCAGGGCTTGTTGCGGATTTGATAGTTCTGTTCTCGTCAAAGCCGTACCAGACCACGCAGGTATAGTATGGCGTGTAACCGACATACCAGCGGTCATAATCGTTTGTGGTCGTACCCGTTTTGCCGGCGGAAACCATGTTGGAAAGCCGCGCGTTCACGCCGGTGCCGTTTGTAACTACGCTCTGGAGCATCATGTTAATATAATACGCAGTTTTTTCCTTGATAGCCGCAACGCCTGTTGTCGTGTTATCAAGAACCGTTATGCCATTGGAGTCAATAACCTTAGTATATGTTCGCGACTCGGTGTGAATTCCCTGGTTAGTAAACACGCTGTATGCCTCGCACATGTCGCGAACATTGACACCTGTGGTAAGTCCGCCTAGGGAAAGCGGCGATGGGTCGATGTCGGTATATTTTCTGTCGCCAATTATCTTCTCATCAACAAGGGTCGTAAGCCCCATTTTGTACTTTGCAAACTCAAAGCAGTACTGCGGCCCCATCTTGATAACGAGCTGCGCCGGAATTGTGTTGATCGACCTTTCAACTGCCTCCATAACCGTCATCTGGCCCCGGAACCCCGCCGAGCCCGAGTCATAGTTTTTCGGCCAAACCTGTCCGTTCCAGTCGACCGGCATATCAGTATAGACTGACCACGGCGTGAGAACCCCGGCCTCAAGCGCGGGAGCATATACTGCAAGCGGTTTTATTGACGAACCAGGCTGACGGTTAGAATTTACGCGGTTGAGGACGCGGTTGCCCTCCTTATCTCCGAGGCCGCCATACATCCCAACGACATCGCCGGTGTACGGATCCATAACCATTATGGCAGACTGCGGCTTGTCGGGAATTTGACCGTCGTCGGCAAGCTTTGGCCAGTACTCGGGATTTGTGTAAATCTCGTCGATTATCGCCTGAATTTCGGTGTCCATCGTGATGTATATACTGTAGCCGCCGTTGTAAATCCGCTGTTGGGCAAGCTTGTATGAAATGCCCTGCTCTGCCATCAGGTCACGGATAACATCCTCGATAACCTGATCGACAAAGTAGCTCTGATATTTGCTCGTACTCGAATCCACAATAACGGCATCACGTTTAAAGACAAGCTTCTGCGCAATTGCTGCCTCGTATTCTTTTTCGGTGATGTATCCCTGGTCGAACATCTCATACAGGATTATCTCCTGGCGTTTTTTGTTATTTTCGCGGTTGATGTAAGGGTCATAATAAGTCGGAAGGTTTGTAATCCCTACAATACACGCACCCTCAGCTATGGTAAGCTCACTTGAGCTTTTGCCAAAGTAGCGCTGCGCGGCGGCCTCTATGCCGTAGCAACCCTGACTGAAATAGACAAGGTTGATGTAAAGCTCCAGGATTTCCTCATCCTCGTGGTTTTTCTCAAATTCGAGAGCACGGAAAATCTCGGTGAGCTTGCGGCGCACCGTTGCCTCGTCCTCCCCCGTTACGTTCTTAATGACCTGCTGGGTTATCGACGAGCCTCCGTACGAGTCCTTCATTCCGAGGAACATGTTTAGAAACGCGGTACCGGTCCGGAATAAATCAACTCCTGCGTGCTGATAAAAGCGCTTATCCTCGATGGCGATAAGCGCGTGGTAGACGTACTCCGGTACTTCGTCGTACTTGACCCAGTTGCGGTTTTCGTTTCCGTAAAGCTCCTCGAGGACAACGTAATCCTGCTTTTCCTTGTCGTATACATAGACAAAGCTCGTCAAATCAACGTTGAAATCCTTGAGGTTCACCTCGAGGTCGGTGTTCAGGTAATTTGTCGCATAGACAACCCCGATGCAGGCAATCATAACGCCGGTAGTCAGCGCTATAATCAGCACTGTACCGACAATTTTCAGAAACCAGCCAAAAACCGACAGCGCCATGTTGCGCTCCGATTTACGGCCATCCTTGACACGGGTTTTCGCTCTCTGCCCGCCGGAGGCGGCGGGTTTTTGGTTATCCATTAAGCGCCTCCTTATAAACGCGCACGGGAATTTTTATACTCTCTTTTTCCCGTAGAAGAACAGTGCAACCGTCCCTGGACCGGAATGTGAGCCAATCAGCGGACCGATATAGTTTTTAATTACGCTGCCTACCTTGAATTTTTCCTTAACCTTTGCAATCAGGTAGTCTGCCTCCTCCTCGCAGTCACCATGGCTAACCGCAATTGTATCAATCTCTTTCGTATCGCAACGAGTTTCCATCCACTCAGCGAGCCCGTCAAGCGCGCCCTTGCGTCCGCGTTTTTTATGGCAGGGCTGCAATTTACCCTCTGCGGTTACGTCCATCATCGGTTTAACCCCTATAATCGAGCCGAGAACCGCGGCGCTCTTGCTGATTCGTCCGCCGCGCTGCAAAAACATTAGGTCATCAGCAGTGAAAAGATGTTGTATGTTCAGGCGGTTTTCATATACCCATTTCGCAACCTCGTCAATAGACTTCCCCTCGGCGCGCATTTTTACACAGTAATCTGTCAGTAATCCACCGCCTAACGACGCCATAAGCCCGTCAATAGCATAAAGCTTTCTGTCCGGGAAAAGAGGCGCAACTTCCTCTGCCGCAAGGCGCGCTGAGTTGTACGACCCGCTAATTCCCGAAGAAAGCACCAGCGAAAGGACATCCTTCCCCTCGCCAAGGAATTTTTTGTACAGCGCGACATATTTTTCAACATTAGTCATTGATGTGCCGGAAACTGAGCCGGCTCGCATCTTTGCGTAAAACTCCTTGTAGCTTATGCTGACTCCAGCATCGTCTGTAAACGCCTTGCCATCGAGTGTAAATGTCATAGTGACCAACTCTATGTTGTTCTCCGCATAGTATTCTGAGGGTAGGTCTGCTGATGCATCCACCATTATAATATAGTCGTTCATATGGTCCTCCAAACAGTAATAATATAGTAAAAAGCCTAGTTTATTATACACTATTAGCCGCCAAAATCAAGGTAAAAAGAGTAAACTCTGTTATTTTATATAAAAAGAGCAGTGGTTTTTTAGCGTTATACATATAAAAACAGACGGAAAAACTTTCCCGTCTGTTTTTTTCATTATTACTTAACTTCGATTTTTGCGCCGGCATCTTCGAGCTTCTTCTTGAGCTCTTCAGCTTCATCCTTGCCGATAGCTTCCTTAACGGGCTTCGGAGCTTCGTCAACGAGGGCTTTCGCTTCTTTAAGGCCGAGGCCTGTGATTTCGCGAACAGCTTTGATGACGTTGATTTTGTTTGCGCCGGCCTCAACAAGGATGACGTCAAACTCGGTCTTCTCCTCTGCGGGAGCGGCGGCGGCTGCGCCACCGGCGGCGGGTGCTGCTACTGCTGCGGCGGATACGCCGAATTCTTCCTCAAGCGCGTGGACAAGGTCAACAAGCTCAAGAACGGAAAGAACCTTGATTTCCTCAAGCATAGCGGTTACTTTTTCGCTGGCCATTTTTATTTACCTCCTGAAATAATTGTCAGTATGTTGCGGCTTACTCTGCCGCAGGTTCATCTGATTCTTCGGTGGGCGCTGCTTCCGCAGCGGGTTCTTCGACAGGTGTCGGTTCTTCGGTTACTGCTTCGGTTGGTGCTTCCTCAGCTACTGCCTCAACTGCCGCTTCGACCGGAGCCGCCTCAACAGGAGATTCCTCTGCGGGAGCTGCCGCTGCCGATGCGCCGTCCTTTTCAGCGATTTGGTTCAATACGACCGCAAGGCTGGAAAGCGGAGCGAGCATTGTTCCGAGAACCTGCGCGAGTAGCGCTGTTTTCGACGGAATTTCGCCGATTTTGCCGATTTCTGTCGCGTTCATGACGCGGCCTTCAACAAATCCACCCTTGATTTCAAACTTATTGTTGAACTTCTTGGCGTATGTGCTGACTACCCGTGCCGGAGCGATTGCGTCATCGGTGCTCATAGCGATTGAGGTTGTTCCGTTCAACCGTTCGTCGAGCTCGGAATAGCCCACGTTGTTCATCGCGAAGCGAAGCATCGTGTTTTTGACGACTGCGTACTCGATTCCATTCTTGCGCATTTCGGCGCGAAGCGCGGTGTCCTCGGCTACGGTGATTCCCTTGTAGTCAACAAGCACGCCGCTCGCAGCGTTTTTCAGCTTTTCTGTGAGCTGAACAACTGTCTCCTTTTTCTGGTTCAGAACGTTTACGTTTGCCAATTTTTTCACCTCCAACAGTGATGAATAAAGCCCTCATGTCCATAAAGACACGAGGGCGCAAATACACTGTATCTCGCATCCTCGGCTGGACGGCCTTGCCGTTTATGACTTTCGTCTCCCGCTGTCTTAGGAACACTTTTTGCATTATATACCCTTTTTACAGGGTTGTCAAGCTTTTTTAGCCAACCATTTTCTGCGCGTTTACCTTGACTCCGGGGCCCATTGTGGAAGCTATCACGCAGGAGCGGATATACTGTCCCTTTGCCGCCGATGGTTTGGCGCGGACGATTGCACCAATCAAGGTGTTGAAGTTCTCTGCGAGCTTTTCCGCGCCGAACGAAACCTTGCCGATCGGACAGTGGATGATGTTTGTCTTGTCGAGGCGGTACTCGATTTTACCGGCTTTAAGCTCGGCGACCGCTTTTGCAACTTCCATAGTGACTGTTCCGGCTTTCGGGTTCGGCATCAGTCCCTTGGGGCCGAGAACACGACCGAGGCGGCCGACAACGCCCATCATGTTTGGCGTAGCGACGACAACGTCGAACTCAAAGAAATTTTCCTTCTGGATTCGGTCAACAAGCTCCTCCGCGCCGACGACTTCAGCGCCAGCGGCAATGGCCTCGTCAGCCTGCTCACCCTTTGCGAAAACGCAGACACGGACGCTTTTGCCGGTTCCATGCGGCAGAACGATGGCTCCGCGAACCTGCTGGTCGGCGTGACGGCTGTCGACACCGAGCTTGACGTGAAGCTCAACTGTCTCGTCAAACTTTGCTGTGGCTATTTTAGTAACAAGGTCGAAGGCGTCCTGCGGCTCGTAAAGCGTAGCGCGATCAACCTGCTTTGCACTGTCAACGTATTTTTTACCCTTGAACACTGTAATTTTCCTCCTCTAAGTGGTGTGTCGGAATAATCCTCCCACTGATGACGGTTTTAACGTCTTATTCGCCTATAAGAATACCCATGCTGCGGGCTGTTCCCTCAATCATGCTCATCGCGGTTTCGATTGAACCTGCGTTGAGGTCGGGCATCTTCAGCTCTGCAATCTTGCGGATGTCCTCTTTTGAAATCGTGGCGACCTTGGTCTTGTTCGGCACGCCTGAGGCTTTTTCAAGCTTGCACGCCTTTTTGATGAGAACCGGCGCCGGAGGTGTCTTTGTGATGAACGAGAACGAACGATCGGCGTAGACTGTGATAACGACAGGGATTATGAGCCCTACGTCGTTTTTCGTGCGCTCGTTGAAGTCCTTTGTGAACGCGACTATGTTAACGCCGTGTTGACCGAGGGCGGGGCCTACCGGGGGAGCCGGAGTTGCCTTGCCCGCGGGAATTTGAAGTTTGATGTATCCTACAACTTTCTGAGCCACTTTAAAATGACCTCCTTTTTGGAATGTGGTTTTCGGCGGGAACTGAGTTCCCTCCCACTATAACCCGGTTTAGACCGGCTCTACCTGATCGAGCTCAAGCTCGACAGGCGTGTCGCGCCCGAACATGCTGACGACGACGCGAACCTTGTTCTTTTCGGGTGAAAGCTCCTCGACAGTGCCGATAAAGCCGTCGAGCGGCCCGTCGGTGACCATAACGCTGTCGCCGACCGCATACTCGACTGTAATTTCGTTGCGCTCAACGCCGAGTGCAGCAACTTCGTCCTCGGTAAGCGCTACCGGGCGGGACCCCGGCCCGACAAATCCCGTCACACCGCGCACATTGCGCACGACATGCCAGCTCTCGTCGGTCATAATCATTTTTACCAGAACATAGCCTGGGAAAAGCTTCCTCTCCACCTCGACGGTCTTGGAATCCTTGATTTCAGTGACCATTTCGAGCGGAACGTTGACCTCGAAAATTAGGTCGTGCAGCTTTCTGTTTTCGACAGTGCTCTGTATTGTCGCCGCAACCTTACCCTCGTAGCCGGAGTAGGTGTGGACAACGTACCATCTTGCCTCGTCTGCCATCCCCGCGCCCTTAGTTCGTGAGGTTGATCAGCAGATCAACGCCCTCTGTCGCCGCGAGGCTGAACAGGGAGATAAACACGCCGATGACGGCGACAACGCCTAAAACGATGGCGGTGTTGTTTACAACCTGCTTGGGTGTGGGCCAGACGACCTTTTTAAGTTCGGAGCGCATCTCACGGAACCATTTTGCTACGCGGCTCCCGAAGCGCACGAAAATGTTCGGCTTTTTCTCAGCCCTTGAGTTCGTGTCAGCCATAAGAGTCTCCTACCTCGTTTCTCTGTGAGCGGTAGCTTTGCGGCAAAAGCGGCAAAACTTGTGCATTTCGAGCCTGTCGGGGTCATTTTTCTTGTTTTTCTTCGTGTTGTAGTTGCGCTGCTTGCACTCTGTACAGGCAAGAGTGATTTTAACGCGCGAACCTGCAGCAGCCATTAGCGGCACCTCCTTAAATAATTTGCCTCCCTTATGTCATGGGGTATGTGTATCTCCGAAAAAACGCACACAAAAAAAGAACCCCTGTGCAAAGGTGAAAATATAATAACACAGAAATTCCCCGGCTGTCAACATTTATTTTAATTTTTCACGATATTTTTTTGCACAATCACTCTGTTTATGTTACAATCCGGATATAAAACACACGTGGAGGGCATTTCATGCGAATTATGGGGATCGATTACGGGGATTCACGGACGGGCGTCGCGCTGTCGGACATAACCGGCTCGCTGGTCGGCGAAACATTTGTCATAAGCGAAAAGTCGCGGGAAAAGGTGCTTTCACGCATTGTCGAGACCGTCGCCGAGAAAAAAGTTACAAAAATCGCCGTCGGCTATCCGAAGAACATGAATGGAACCCTCGGCTCGCGCGCTGAACTATGCGCCGCGTTTGCCGAACTCGTGCGGGAGCGCACCGGCGTGGAAACTGTTCTGTGGGACGAGCGGCTGACAACCGTAGACGCGCATAGGATACTTTCGGACGCAGGAAAATCTGGAAAAAAACGTAAACAAACCGTTGACGCTGTGGCGTCAAGCCTGATTCTGGAGGGCTATCTTACGTCGCTGCGCCGCTGCTAAAGTCCGGCAAGAGTGCGGCAGA
>JGI994J12354_10004993_pt1 | contig 11628 bp, 8 predicted proteins | sample IntmicLarv3ML3BL_FD_12354 | JGI IMG/M metagenome (IMG submission 12354) | reverse complement strand
GGTGCGCGTATTTGACCCCACGGATACCGCCGGGCAACAGCGCGGCAAGCAGGTGCGCGACCCCAAGGGCATCTGGTACACCGCCACCTCCGGCATTTGGCAGACCGTCTGGCTGGAGCCGGTCGCCCCTTGCCACATCCGTTCCATTCGTCTGCTGCCGAACATCGAGCGCGGCATTTTGCAGCTGGAAACACGCTTGAGCGAAAAGAAGGACGTGCAAATCCTCGCCATACTTTCCGACGGCGGCAGCGAAATCTCGCGCGGCGAAATCGGCTTGCAGGCAGAGCTTGCCGTCCCGAACGCAAAGCTTTGGAGCCCGGAGACCCCGCATTTGTATGATTTGACGCTGGAGGTACGCAAGGGCGGCGTACTCTGCGACCGCGTGAAAAGCTATTTCGGGATGCGCAGCTTCGGCATCGGCAAGGATTCCGCCGGGCTGCCGCGCCTGCTGCTGAACGGCAAGCCCTACTTCCAAAAGGGCTTGCTCGACCAGGGCTATTGGCCGGAGAGCGGCCTCACGCCGCCGAGTGACGAGGCCATGATATACGACATTGAGCGCATGAAAACGCTGGGCTTCAATATGCTGCGCAAGCACATCAAGGTGGAGCCGCTGCGCTGGTATTATCACTGCGACCGCCTGGGAATGCTGGTATGGCAGGACATGCCCAGCGGCGGGCAATACATCGGCAATCTGCTCGCGGGCGTGCTGCCCACGGCGGGCATTCCCGTGCGCGACCACCATTACAACTGGTTCAAGCGGAGCGAAAAAACGGAGCGGATGCAATTCCGCCAGGAGCTTTTCACCATGCTGGAGACGCTGTATAATTGCGTTGGCATCAGCTGCTGGGTGCCCTTCAACGAGGCCTGGGGGCAGTTTGACGCAAGGGAAATCGGCAGCGCGGTCAAGGAATTCGACCCCAGCCGCGTGGTGGATCACGCAAGCGGCTGGTATGACCAGGGCGGCCCCGACCTCAAGAGCGTCCACCGCTACATTCTGCCCGTGCGCCTGCCGCCCAAGGATTCGCGCCCCTTCGTTTTGAGCGAATACGGCGGCTACAGCCTGATTCTCTCAGGCCACGTCTGGGACGAGGAGCGCAGCTTCGGCTACCGCATGGACAAATCCCGCGAGGCCCTGAGCGCACGCTACCGCGCCCTGCACGAAAAGCAGATTTTCCCCCTGATACCCAAGGGGCTTTCCGCCACAGTATACACCCAACTCAGCGACGTAGAACTGGAGGTCAACGGCATTCTAAGCTACGACCGAGAGCTGCTGAAGCTGGACGCGGACATGCTGCGGGAAGTGAATGGGAAGATGGTGCTTTGATATTAGTATAGCATAGGGGGGTGGGCGGTCACAAGTGTTTTCCCCATTCATACAAAATTCCGCAAAAAAAGTTGCGTTTTTCTGCGGCGCATCGCTTATAATGAACGGGAAGAGAGGGAAACTCCTTGATTGCATTGGAAAAGCTCAACACCGTCATTGCTTATATCGAAGCGCATATCAGCGAAGAAATCGACCTTCAGCAACTCGCAGACCTCGCCCTTTGCTCGCTGTATGATTTTCAGCGCAGCTTTGCCTTTGCGGCGGAGATGTCCGTTGCGGATTACATCAAAAAGCGGCGGCTGACCTTGGCGGGGCTGGCTTTGCAGGACGGCATGAAGGTAATCGACGCGGCGCTCCAATACGGCTACGATTCACCGACCTCGTTTGCGCGGGCATTTCAAGCCCTGCACGGCATCACACCGCGGGACGCGAAACAACCCAATGCTTCACTGAATTTGTTTCCCCGAATTGCTTTTCAAGCATTCATCAAGGAGGTCAACGACGTGAAAATTGTGGAAACGGAAGAACTATTTTTGAGCGGATTTCTCGTGAAAGCCGACAGCAAAAATCCCTGGAAGAGGTATGAAACCCAAACCAAGCGCCATGCGCAGCCGGAGCTGGTGGACTGGACAGGCTATGAAGTACGCTTCTATCCCCCAAAGGGCGAGCAAATCTTCACCGCCTGCCGCCAAAAGGAGCGCGTCAACTCCCCGCACTACGAGCTGCTGGTCGTCCCCGCCGCCACTTGGGCGGTGTTCGACATCGATCACAAAATCGACCAAGCCCCGCAATACGCCGAGGTAGACCAATGGCTTCACGAAAACCGCCATACGCAAATGAAATGGGACGCGGACGGGCGCTTGCCACAGACCGAATTTGTCCTGTGCCAATATGACCACCAAGGCAAATTCGGGGCGGAGCGCATCATGGAATTGTGGGTGCCGCTGACGAAAACTGAATAACAAAAAAGAGGCGGCAACAAATCTTTCGTTTTGTTGCCGCCCTTTTTCGTTGTTGTTATCCCGCAATCAGCCCAACACGCGAACCTTCTTCACGCCTGCGATTGCTGTGAGCGCTGCGGCATCCGCCGCGATGTCTGCTGCCATGTAGCCCATGCCTTTTTTCACGGCGCAGAAGGCATCCGCGCCGAGAATGCCTTTCAGGGCGTCCTGCGCGCCGTCCGCGAAGATGACGCAGGTGCGGGCGCTGAAGTCCTTGGTGAGGTCTGCGTTCGGCAGATTCACGGCATTCTTGATGATGCCGTATTCGAGGTAGTCTATCAGCTCATCCGCCGCCATCATGGCGCAGTTATCCTCACTCTCCGGCGTGGAAGCGCCCAGATGCGGGATGGCGGTCACGCCCTTCGCGCCGATTTGCGCGTCGGTCGGGAAGTCCGTAACGTATGCGCCGACCTTGCCGCTTTCCAGCGCCGCAAGGATGGAGGCATCGTCCACCAGCTCACCGCGCGCAAAGTTGAGGATGCGCACGCTGTCCTTCATGTTTGCAATGCTGTCCGCGTTGACCATGCCGCGAGTGGCATCGTTGAGCGGGGAGTGCAGGGTGATATAATCCGCCTCGGCGAATACCTCGGCGACGGTTGTCTTCATGCACACGCAAGCGGCGTTGCAGGGGACAACATCAAAGCCGATGGCCTTCATGCCGAGCGCGGTCGCGGCCTCGGCCACCAGCAGACCGATGGCACCCAAGCCGATGATGCCGATGGTTTTGCCCGCGATTTCGGGGCCTGCGAAGGCACCCTTGCCTTTTTCCACCAGCTTGCCGACGGCGTCGCCCTCGCCCTTGAGGGTTTTGCACCAATCCAGGGACTCCGCCACCTTGCGGGAGGCCATAAAGAGGGAGCAAATCACCAGCTCCTTCACGGCGTTGGCGTTCGCGCCGGGGGTGTTGAACACGGCAATGCCCGCCTCGCTGCAGCGCTCAAGCGGGATGTTGTTCACGCCCGCGCCCGCGCGCGCAATGGCGGCGAGGTTGGCGTTGAAGTCATAGTCGTGCATGGCGGCGGAGCGCACCATGATGGCATCGGGGTTCTGCACCGCTTCGCCTGCCGCGTATTTTGCGCCATCGAACTTTGTAAGGCCGCAGGCGGCGATTTTATTTAAGGTAAAAATGTTATACATTACTATCGTTTCCTTTCACGCTGTAATCAGCTGTTTTCCTGCTCGAATTTTTCCATGAATGCCACAAGACCCGCAACGCCTTCATAGGGCATAGCGTTGTAGATGGAGGCGCGCATACCGCCCACGGAGCGGTGACCCTTGAGGTTCACAAAGCCCGCTGCCGCGGCTTCCTTGACGAATTTGTCGTTCAACTCATCGCTGCTTGCCACAAACGTAACATTCATCAGGGAGCGGTCATTTTTCGCCACGGGGCTGCTGAACATCTTGCTGCTGTCCAGGAAATCATACAGCACGGCGGCTTTCTTTTGGTTGCGCTCCTGCATCACGGTCAGGCCGCCCATCTCTTCAATCCACTCGATCACGAGCTTGCAGATATAAATCGGCCAGCAGGGCGGAGTGTTATACATGGAATCATTGTCCGCCATCTCCTTGTAGTTGAGCATGGTCGGGGTCGATTCGCGCTGCTTACCCAAAAGATCCTCGCGGACTATGACAATTGTCAGACCCGCCGGGGCAACGTTCTTCTGCGCGCCGCCGTAGACCATGCCGAACTTGGAGATATCCAGCGGCTCGGAAATCATGCAGGAGGAAATGTCCGCAATCAGGGGGACATCGCCCGTATCCGGGAACTCCTTGAAGCAGGTGCCGAAGATGGTGTTGTTCATGCAGATATAGGCGTAATCCGCCTCGGGGTCGAAATCCTCTTTTTTGAGTTCGGGGATGTAGGAAAATGTTTTGTCCTTGGAGGACGCAACAGCGCGTGCCTTTCCGTATTTCTGCGCCTCTTGGTAGGCCTTGGTGGAAAACTGGCCGGTCAAAACGTAATCCGCCTTGCCGGAGCCGTTGAGCAGATTCAGCGGGATAGCCGCAAACTGGGTGGACGCACCGCCCTGCAAAAATAGGATTTTGTAGTTGTCCGGCACGTTCATCAGCGCGCGCAGCTTCTTTTCCGCGCCGTAGATGATTTCCTCATAGACCTTGGAGCGGTGGGACATTTCCATCACGGATTGACCGCTGCCGTTGCAGTCCAGCATTTCTGCCGCCGCTTTCTTGAGCACTTCCTCCGGGAGCATGGACGGGCCTGCCGAGAAATTGAAAACTCTTGCCATGGATATAACCTCCACAATAAAGATGATTCATCCGCCGCGCCGCTTCTCTCCGCGCACGCGTTCAAAATGAAATAATTGCTCCTATTATAACGCCGAAACAGGCTTCAAGTCAATAAAAAAATCGGCTGTTTTTGAAAGTGTCTTGCTTTTTGGAGTGATTTTGTGGTATCTTATACTTGAGACGCAGGAAAGGTTGTAAAATCTATGAAATATTGTCAACAGTGCAAAACAGAAATCCCAAACGAAGCCGTCCTCTGCCCGGATTGCGGCGGCATACTGCAGCTTCTGCCGGAGGAAAGCGCTGAGACAAACGGAAGCGCGGCCGATACGGATGCAGCCACTGCCGAAGCCGTGGAATACGCGGCGATGGAATCCATGGATTTGAACACGGCCGAGCAGGCGCAGGCCGCGCTGGCAGAGCGCAAAAACCGCCAAAAGCGCCGCAGGAAAAAAATCCTTCTGGCGCTGCTTGCTTTCGTGCTGGTGATTGCGCTGCTGCTGGGCGGTGCTATGTTGTTTGCCTGGTGGCATTTCAACCATTACAGCGATGAGGGCGAGGATTTGCCCCAAAAAATCCATCAAATTTTTCAGGGCAATCTCTACAAGATAATTGAAAACGGCGAGGCACAAATTTACGGTACCTACATTCAGCCAGACGACGAGTTGGGCGTGGAGGCTTACCGCGCCCTGCTTCCAAACGGCTGGGAAGCGGGCGGGCGCCTCAGCTGGAACTTCCCCTCGGCATCGGAGCCCGCCATGTATTCGCTGATCGCCCATTCCTCGGATAAGCTCGCGCGGTTTTCTGCTTTTTCCCCCATCATGTTTGCGGAAAACAGCAAGGAGACCGAAACCACTATCCTGCAGGGCAAGCTCGCCATGCCCCGCACCAAAGAGGATGCCCCATCTTTTATCCTCTGGTTTTTGGAGCCGCTTCTGCTTGTAAAAAACATCAGCAGCAGTGCACCGAAAAATCTGGATACGGACGGCAGTTTGCGTAAGCTCTACGAAAAATCACTGGAGCCTGTGAAGGCGGCCGCCAAGGCGCAGGGTCTGACACTGTCGGATATCCGGTATGCGTTTACGGAATTTTCGGGCGGCGGCATACTGAAAGAAACGGAAACCGCCGTGGATACGTGCCTGCGCCTTGCAGTTTGCAGCTATACCCTGACAAAGGGCTCCGGCAACGCCAAGGAAACCGTCACTGTCTGGGGCACGCCAATCATACAGTTCTCTCACGCCCCCGATGGCAAGATGGGCGAATACGCGGCAGATATGGATTTCATCGCCGCCAATCAGGTGGTGAACCAAAACTGGCTCGCCGCGCGCAGCCGCGCAGCGGCCGAGGCGCAAAAGCGCATTGAAAAAAACAAAATCGCGGACTGGTCGCTTTTGGCGGACGAAAAAAGCAGCCTGCTTTCCGCCGCCAAAAAAGGACTGAAAAAAGAGCCGGATTACCGCGTTCCTTCAGGGGGCATCAACTCGAACAGCTTCGCACCGATGATTCTGGATTCCAACCTCTTTTTAGCGCAGGACGGCACACAGATGCACACACCGAAACAATTCGCAAAGGTCTGGATGACCTATCAGGACGATGCGCCCATCCTTTTGGGCGTAAAGGATGCAAGCTATAAGCCCGGCGACGGATTCCGCTGGACGGAGCTGGAAAAGAAATAGCAGATGAATCCCATTATTTTATGAAGGAGGCTGTGGACAATGGCAATGAAAGAATGCTTGCGCTGCGGCAGCGCCATCGGGGAGCATGAGAAGAAATGCTGTGTGTGCGGCGCACAGCAAAAGAGCCGTCTGCGGGCGCTGCGCTGCCCGCAATGCGAATCCACCATCGACCTGCACGATACCCGCTGTCAAAACTGCGGTTACAACTTCAAGTCCGCTGCTCAGCAGAGCTACACCGCACATCCGCGCTCGGTGCATCCGTCCCGCGAGCATGGCAATCCACCCGTCTGGCAGCCGCCGGGGCAAAGACCCTCCGGACAGATGCCGCGCCCCGCGCAGCAGGGCAATCCGCTCTTTCCGCCTGCGGCAAACCGCACATCGGCTTCCCCGCAGGTCAACGGAGCCGCACTTGCCGCCGTCGTTCTCGGCGGAGTGGTTTTGCTTGCCATCTTCCTTTCCATCATGCTGGCGGACAGCGGCTTTGACGAGGGTTGGCAATATGAGCAGGAGCTTACCACCGTTTCCGACTCCTCCGCGCTGGACAAACACATTGAAAACGGGAATGCCCAACTCTATGAGCTGCAGGAGCTGGACAGTCGGGAAGGCAGCCTGCCGGGCTTCCGCCTGCTGCTGCCGCGCGGCTGGCATGTGAGCAGCAGCCTGGATTGGGCCGCACAGAGTGCGTTCTCGCCGGCGGCTTACAGCATCATGCTCTACAGCCCGGGCAATGCGGCGCTTCAGCTGTTTTCGCCTGCGTATTACGCCGAAGCGGGCAGCCCCTATACCCCCGCTGGGAACGTTTCTACCCCGGCGCTGGCGTTGGCCAACTTCGTTTCGGATATGCAGGAGCAACCGTTTGAAGAAAAGACCGACCCCGCCCACGAGGCAGATTTGCGCGCATCTTGGCTGGAGGATATGGCTCCCTTCTTTGACGCATTCACGTCACAGGGCTTTGCCGTTTCCGGCCAAACACTGCAATTCCGCATTTTCAGCCGGGAGAATGAAACCGCAGAAATTGCCGTTTGCCGCTTCCGCCTGCGCAAGGGCAAAACGGAGCAAGTCATTCACGGCATCCCCTTTGCGCGGCTGTATCAATACAACAATGATTCCCTGACTGAGAACCTGACCTCCCTGCGCATCCTTGCACTGAATCTTTGCCCCAACCAAAACTTTTCGCGGGCACAGCGCCAGGTGGGGCTGGAGATTCTGACGCAGCTGCACAGCGACCGGGCGCAAAGCTTTTCGCAGGCGCTGGACAGCGACCTGCTGCTGAACGCCGCGCTGCTGCCCTATATGAACGAGCTGCCCAACTACCGCGCGGACAGCACTGCCGATGCCGTCCTTGCGGCGGATTGGCGCTATTTGAGCCAGATGACGCTTTGCGAAGAGCTTTCGCTCTCCTCCGGAAGCCCCATCTATCTGCCCGCCGTGTTCCCGCAGGTCTGGGAGTCAGAGGATGAAACGCGCATCTTCGCCCTGGCAGAAAGTGTATCCGCCTCCCCGGAGAATTTCGCAGAGCTGCAGTATGAGGATTGGGTGAGACGGTCCGGCTATGGCAGCTGGGACTAGGCAAGCACTGATTCAATCGGGGCTGCCAGATTGCCGAAAGACTTTTTCGGCAAAACGCCGAAATTTTCGAAGCCATGCTGACGCATGGCGAGACAATTTTGGTGAATTTGCCGGAAAAAGATTCGGCAAGATGGTTGCATCCGATTAAATCAGCGCTTGCCTAGGTAAGCACTGATTCAATCGGATGCCGCAATCGATACACAAAAAATTCCGCACGGCAACAAATCCGCGCGGAATTTTTTTGTATATGGAATCAATATTTCACCAAATACCGCTCCACTTCCCACTGCGAAACCCTTGCGCGGTAAGCGCGCCATTCCTCTTGCTTGGCGATGAGGTATTTTTCAAAGACGTGCTCACCCAGCACCTCGCGCATAAACTCGCTGGTTTTGAAGTGGTTCAGCGCCTCCTCCAGCGAGCGGGGGAGGTTTTCGATGCCGCCCTCTTGCCGCTCTGTTTTGGACATATCGTAGACGTTGGAATCCGTGGAGGGCGGCGGGGTCATGCCCTTGCGGATGCCGTCCAACCCTGCCATGAGGCAGACCGCCATCTCCAAATACGGATTGCAGGCGGGGTCGGGGCTGCGCAGCTCAATGCGCGTGGCCAAACCGCGCGAAGCGGGGACGCGGATGAGCGGACTGCGGTTTTTGGCGGACCAGGCGATATACACCGGCGCTTCATAGCCCGGCACCAGGCGCTTGTAGGAATTCACCAACGGGTTCGTGATCAGCGCCATCTCCTTGACGTGCGCGAGAATACCCGCGATGAACTGATAGGCCTCGCGGCTCAGATTGATGGGGTCGTTTGCGTCGTAAAAAGCGTTTTCCTTGCCGCGGAACAGGGACATGTTGGTGTGCATGCCGCTGCCCGCGATGTCGTAGATGGGTTTGGGCATGAAGGTGGCGTGCAGGTTGTTGCGCCGCGCAATGGATTTGACGGCGTATTTGAAGGTCATGACGTTATCCGCCGTGCGCAGAACCTCGTCATACTTGAAATCAATTTCATGCTGCCCCACCGCACATTCGTGGTGGGAGGCTTCAATCTCAAAGCCCATGTCCTCCAGCGTGAGGCAAATGTCGCGGCGGCAGGTTTCGCCCTGGTCGATGGGACCCAACTCAAAATAGCTGCCCTCGTCGCGCGTTTGCAGCGTGGGGCGGCCGCTCTCGTCCAAGTCAAAGAGGAAGAATTCGCATTCGGGACCCACGTTGAAGTCGTAGCCCATATCCTTGGCGGCGGCGATGGCGCGCTTGAGGACATAACGCGGGTCGCCCTCAAAGGGCTGGCGGTCGTGGCGGCAGACATCACAAATCAACCTGGCTACCTTATGCCCCTCCCCGGTATACCAGGGGAAAACCACGAAGGAATCCAAATCGGGGTAGAGGTACATGTCCGATTCCTCAATGCGCACAAAGCCCTCGATAGAGGAGCCGTCGAACATACATCCGTTGTCCAGCGCCTTTTCGAGCTGACTGCGCGTGATGGCCACGTTTTTGAGTGTGCCCAGAATATCCGTAAATTGCAGCCGGATAAAACGCACATCCTGCTCCTGCACCATGCGGTTAATTGCTTCCTTGGTATATTTCGCCATTCGTCATCACCCTACTCTTTCCCACGATAAGCTTGTCTATTCAGTATAACAGGCGGCGCGGCTTGCTGTCAATGGGCGAAAAGTCAAAAACGGCGCAAAAGCCTTGAAATTTTCATTGAAACCGCCCGCCGTCCGTGCTATACTAAAGAAACAATGAAACGTGAAGGAGTTTTGCAAAATGGAACGCATTGCCAGCTTCACCGTGAACCACGACAAAATCGAGCCGGGGCTGTATATCTCCCGCCGGGACGGCGCGGTTGTTACCTATGACCTGCGCACCCGCAAGCCCAACGCGAGCGATTATATGGACAGCCGCACCATGCACTCCGTGGAGCATCTGTTCGCCACGTTTATCCGCAATGGGGACATTGCAAAGGATGTGCTCTACTTCGGCCCCATGGGCTGCCAAACGGGCTTTTATCTTTTGGTGCAATCCGCCGACCCCATGACCGTGCGCCAGAGCGTTTTGCATACGCTGGAGCAGATTTTGGAATACGAGGGCGAAATGCCCGGCGCGTCCCGCCGCGAATGCGGGAATTACAAGAACCTTTCCATCGACAGCGCCAAAAAGGAATGCGCAAAATATTTGAAGGTGCTTTGGAATTCCAACGGGAGCTTTGCGTATCCCGAATAGTCGTCCGGTAAAAAGTCAAGCCCTAATGGGCAAAAAAATCAAGATTTTTTCACCCAATAGGGCTTGAAGAGGAAACGAGAAAAAGACCGCACAGAAGAAGTGCGGTAACGGGAAAAAGGAATATTAGTGCGCGGGCGAATAGAGCTTGTTGTCGTGCAGCAAAGCGAAAACAAGGCGAATTGCCTTACGCGATGTCAAAATGAGCGCGCGTTTATGGTGATGCGTTTTAGATTCCTTGAACTTTCTGGAGTAAAACTCGTTGTATTCGGGTGCGTATTTGCGAAGCTGGTCGGCGGCCAGAACAAAGTAATAGCGCAAATATTTGTTGCCGCGCCTGCGAAGATGCGATTCATCGGCAGAGAAGTCGGCGGACTGATGTGCGTTCCAGTAAATACCTGCAAATTTTGCCAAAGCGTTGTCGTTTTCAAAACGCGAAATACCGGCGATTTCGGCAATCAAGCCGGCGGCAATGACATCGCCGATGCCCTTGACCGATTTCAGACAAGTATATTCGCGCTCAAAAAAAGCAACTTGCTCCCGGATGGATTTTTCAACCGCTTTCTTCTGCTGTTCCAGCGATTTGATGTTCGCAAGACAGGAACGAAGCACCAAATTAAGGGAATGGTCAACAGCAGCGTTCAGCCGATAGGAGCTTTTCACCGCAGATTGCAGCTTTTTCGCCGTCTCTTCCGGAAATTCAAAGTGTTCGCGCCCCTTTTCCACCAGCCATTCGACCAAATCCTCCAACGGCATATTGGCAATTTCTTCGAAGTTGTCGATGTCGTCCACCAGACTCGTTGCCGCCGCGCCGAAATTGTTGGAAAACACGCCGCTTTGGCATAGTCCGCTGCATTTGAGAAAAAGATTGCTCAGGTAATAGTTTTTCTCGCGAACAATATTTTCGACGATGTGAAAGCGGTGGCGTGTGAGCCGCTGGAGCGCAAGATAGCGGAAATCAACGGGTGTAGATTCCGGCAAGCGTCCGATGCGCAGACGGTCGGCAATCGCAAAGGCATCAATGCGGTCTGTCTTGGGTAAATCCCCAATTGACTTCTTGTGATTTTCAATCACACTCGGATTGAAGCAAATGATGGTCGGCGAAAATGCTTGCAAGGTTGGCGAATCGGCCAAGAAATACTGCAAGTGCCAACCGTAGACGGAAGTGGATTCATAGCCGATGAAAACCTTTGTCGTTTCGTGGATTTTCGCGGCTTCCACAATCCGTTCGACCAGGATTTCCGAATCATCGGCGTTGTTTTTCAAGGCGAAAACCTTGCCGACACGCTCGCCTTCCGCGTCAAGAACGCATACCTTGTAGTCGTTTTTTGAGACATCCAGACCCACAAACAGTTTATCCACAGCATGACCCCCTAAGGCAGTTTTCGAGACAAAAGGGATGCGCCGGCGAGCACACTATGTAGCGACCTCGCGATTAGCACCTAGGCACAGCAGCTTTTTTGCTGCAAGCTGCTGTGCCGACTGCGCAGCGTCCGAGTTAGAAACGGCAAGTGTGCTGCGGGAAGCTGACTAATTCAGCGGTCTTGCCGCAAGGAGTGCCTGAGTTGTCCCGTTTGTCCCTATGGACTATTCTG
>JGI994J12354_10004992_pt1 | contig 11628 bp, 7 predicted proteins | sample IntmicLarv3ML3BL_FD_12354 | JGI IMG/M metagenome (IMG submission 12354) | reverse complement strand
GTGGAACCCGCCAGCGCGAGTAAGTCGCGCCCGTTTGCCGAGCCGTACACGACTTTGCCGTTTAGCCGCTCGAGGTCGCCGACGTATTTCAGCGACTGCATAAGCTCACCGCGCGCGACGGTATCGGCGACGAGATCCGCGACCGCATCACTGCGGCGCAAAATCGCCGGCGGCGATAACAGCGGACGCATAACCCACGAACGCAAGAGGCGGCGACCCATAGCCGTTTTTGTGTGGTCAAGCACCCATAGCAAGCTGCCGCGCACAGCGCCCGTTGTGGTCGACGCGACGAGCTCTAACCCGCGGATTGCCGCTTGGTCGAGCTCCATATAACCCTGTCCGAGCTTCGAGAACCGCAAATGCGACGCTGTGGCGCGCTGAGTGTCCGCCGCATATCCTAAAAGTGCGCCGACGGCAATCGCCGACGGTGTTGCCGGCTTTAAGTCGTATGCGCGAAGCTCATCGTCACCGAAACGCTCACGCAGGGCGGACGTTGTGTAATCCTCCCAAAAACGCGCCTCTTCACTTGCGGTGTAGCAATTGAGCTGAGACGTTAAAAAGCTAAGCAGCGCAGAATCGCGCGCGGCATATCCGCCTAAAATCGCCTCCCGCGGGGAAATAACGGCAAGCTCGTTCCGCAGACGCGGCTCATCACCCTTTTCGATTGAGACTATCGCCATCTCGCCCGTTGAAATATCAGCATAGCAGATTGCCGCGCCGTTATCGTCCGAGTAAACCGCCGCGAGATAGTTTGAGCGCCCCTCTTCAAGAACAGCCGTATCCATCATCGTGCCGGGCGTTACGACGCGGATAATGTCGCGATCGACTAAGCCCTTCGAGGCGCGAGGGTCTGACATCTGCTCACACACGGCGACCTTGTACCCGCGCGAGACGAGGCGTGAGATATACGCCTCCGACGAGTGGAACGGTACGCCGCACATCGGCGTGCGGTCCTCCGGATTCTCGACGGCGCGGTCGCGCGTCGTCAACGTCAAATCCAGCTCGCGCGAGGCGGTTATCGCGTCCTCGCCAAACATCTCGTAAAAATCGCCGAGCCTGAAAAACAGCAGGCAATCTGGGTTCTTTTCCTTTATTTCGCGGTATTGCCGCATCATCGGTGTGCCTTCCGCCATATGTCATAGACCTCTCATTACCAATATTTCCGCTTCGCGCGCTTGCGTAAAATGTCGGATAATCTGTAAGTTTTGTTAATTGTATCATAATATGACACAAAAACGCAATTTAATTTTTGTCACGACTGCGCAAATAGGTGTTGAAAGACGACAAAATTCGTGGTAGAATAAAAATCTATTGTTTTTACTTCTTAAACAGCCGCCATCAAACGGATGGACATTAAAGAATCAGGAGTTGATACATCGTGGCAGTGAAATACGTCTATAAATTCGCCGAGGGTAAGGGCGACATGAAAAACCTTCTCGGCGGCAAAGGCGCAAACCTTGCAGAGATGACCTCGCTTGGAATGCCCGTACCGCAAGGCTTTACCATCACAACTGAGGCTTGCACACGCTATTATAACGACGGTGAGACAATCGCACCGGAGATTGAATCCGAAATCATCGCAAATATTGACGCACTTGAAACGCTAACGGGCAAAAAGTTCGGCGATATGGAAAATCCGCTCCTTGTATCTGTGCGCTCCGGCGCGCGCGCAAGTATGCCGGGTATGATGGACACCGTCTTAAACCTCGGTCTTAACGACCAGACGACTGAGGCTCTTGCACGGAATTCCGGCAACGCCCGCTGGGCATACGACTGCTACCGCCGCTTTATTCAAATGTACAGCGACGTCGTTATGGAGGTCGGTAAGAAGTATTTTGAAGAGCTTATCGAGCAAATGAAGGAAAAACGCGGTGTCACGCAGGATATTGAGCTGACCGCCGATGACCTCAAAACGCTCGCAGAGTCATTTAAGGCTGAATACAAGGCGAAGGTCGGCGCGGACTTCCCCTCTGACGCGCGTGAGCAACTGCTCGGCGCGGTTAAGGCAGTTTTCCGCTCTTGGAATAACGAGCGTGCCATCATCTACCGCCGCGAAAACGATATCCCCTCAAGTTGGGGTACAGCCGTTAACATCCAGTCAATGGTTTTCGGCAACATCGGTGACGATTCCGGTACGGGCGTTGCGTTTACGCGCGATCCCTCGACCGGTGAAAAGCGCCTTTACGGCGAATTCCTCATCAACGCACAGGGCGAGGATGTTGTCGCAGGTATCCGCACTCCGCAGACGATTGACCAGCTCGCAAAGGTCATGCCGGATGTTTATGATGAATTCGTTGCCGTCGCGCGTAAGCTCGACGCGCATTATCGCGATATGCAGGATATGGAGTTCACAATTGAGCGTAAAAAACTCTATATGCTCCAGACGCGTAACGGTAAGCGCACGCCGTTTGCCGCGATGAAAATTGCCGCAGACCTCGTTGAGGAGGGTATCCGTACCGAGGCTGAGGCTCTGCTTCAAATCGAGCCACGCTCGCTTGACGCGCTGTTGCACCCGACATTTGTTGAGAAGGCTCTCAAGGCCGCAACACCTGTTGCAAACGGTCTCGGCGCAAGTCCCGGAGCCGCCTGCGGCGCCGTATATTTTAACGCCGAGGACGCAGTTAAGCACGCTGTTAACGGTCCTGTCCTGCTCGTCCGCAAGGAGACCTCGCCCGAGGATCTTGCCGGTATGTACGCCGCAAACGGTATCCTTACCGCTGTTGGCGGACGCACCTCGCACGCCGCAGTTGTCGCCCGCGGAGCCGGACTGTGCTGCGTTGTCGGCTGCCACGACCTTGTTATTAAAGAGGCGGAGCATAAGCTCACCATCGCCGGTATCGACGTTGCCGAGGGCGAGTTCCTCTCTATCGACGGTACGACAGGTAACGTATACATAGGTAAAATTGAGACTGAGGAAGCCAAAATCAGCGGCGACTTCAACATCGTTATGGGCTGGGCGGATAAATACCGCCGCTTGAAGGTCCGCACGAACGCCGACACGCCGCGTGACGCCGCTAAGGCGCGCGAGTTCGGCGCGGAGGGTATCGGGCTGTGCCGCACAGAGCATATGTTCTTTGAGGCTGACCGTATCCCCGCAATCCGCGAGATGATTGTCTCAAAAACCGTTGCGGAGCGCGAGGCGGCTCTTGCGAAGCTTGAGCCGATGCAGCAGAGCGACTTTGAGGGTATTTATGAGGCGATGGAGGGGCTTCCGGTAACAATCCGCTTCCTCGACCCCCCGCTTCACGAGTTCCTGCCGACAGAGGCCGCCGATATTGAGAACCTCGCGAAGAACACCGGCAAATCCGTTGCGGAGATTCGCACGATCATCGACGACCTGCACGAGGTTAACCCGATGATGGGTCACCGCGGTTGCCGCTTGGCGGTCACCTACCCCGAAATTGCAGTTATGCAGACGCGCGCCGTTATCAAGGCAGCGATTGCCGTTAAAACGCGCCACCCCGATTGGGAGCTTGTGCCTGAGATTATGATTCCGCTTATCGGCGACTCGAACGAGTTCAAATTCGTCCGCAAATACGTCGTCGAGACTGCCGACGCGCTGATTGCAAGCTCCGGAATTAAGCTTGAATACAAGGTCGGTACGATGATGGAAATTCCGCGCGCATGCCTCACGGCAGACGAGGTTGCCGACACCGCCGAGTTCTTCAGCTTCGGCACGAACGACCTTACGCAGATGACATTCGGCTTCTCGCGCGATGACGCGGGTAAGTTCCTCGATTCGTACTACAAGACGAAGATTTTCGAGTCTGACCCGTTTGCACGCCTCGACCAGAACGGCGTTGGCAAACTCGTTGAGATGGCGGTTAAGCTCGGTCGCGATGTGCGCCCCGACCTGAAAATCGGTATCTGCGGCGAGCATGGCGGCGACCCGTCCTCTGTCGAGTTCTGCCACCGCACGGGGCTTGATTACGTGTCATGCTCACCGTTCCGCGTACCGATTGCACGGCTCAGCGCCGCGCAGGCTTCAATCCGCGAGACAATGTAACTTCAGCGTTCAACCCACCCATCCGATTCGTCGGTGGGTGGGTTTTTCATTTGGTATCGGTCCGGCTCCCCCGCCGCAAAATTTCATCATTTTTTCAAAATTTGTTATTGCATTTCCCTCGCAGATATGTTATCATACTCGGAGCGAGAATCAAATATGGAGAAGTACCCAAGTGGTTAAGGGGGCGGTTTGCTAAACCGTTAGGTCGGGAAACCGGCGCAGGAGTTCGACCCTCCTCTTCTCCGCCAGAGCCAACCATACAGATCAATTATTTGAGTCTGCGTGGTTGGTTCTTTCTCAATATCGGCCTTATCAGTTTTTTGTAATACCACAGCCTTAGACCGCCTGTGGGCGGTCTTTGCTTTTCATTTTGACTTACATAACCGATTTCGCAAAGGAGTGAGCTATATGCGCGATATTTTAAGCCGCTTCGCCTCTGTCGAGGCGATTGTAAAAGGCTGGTCCGGAGACAAAAAATACTGCGTCGCGGAGCGCGGCGGGACGCACTACCTGCTCCGCATCTCCCCCGCGGAGCGGCTCGATGACCGCCACCGTCTGCACGAGATGATGACGTGCGTCGCGGAACTGGGCGTTCCGATGTGCGCTCCACTTGAGTTCGGCACTTGTTCCGAGGGTGTGTACTCCCTGCAAACTTGGATTGACGGCGAGGATTTGGAGGCGGCTCTGCCGTCGCTCCCCTTGGCAGAGCAGTACGCACTCGGCGTGCGTTCCGGCGAGATTGCGCGGGTTATTCACTCAATCCCTGTTCCCGAGTGGTGGACTGTGGCGCACAGCGCTCAAGATTGGGCGGCTCGATTCGGGCGCAAAACGGACATGAAACTGCAAAAATACCGCGAGTGCGGTATTCGATTCAACGGCGACGCGCATATTATCGCCTATCTTGAAAATAATCGCGAATTGCTCAACAACCGCCCGCAAAGCTTCCAGCATGGCGATTATCATATCGGAAATATGATGCTCGAAAACGGGAAATTACAAATCATCGACTTTGACCGCTACGACTTCGGCGACCCGTGGGAGGAATTCAATCGCATCGTCTGGAGCGCGGCGGCAAGCCCGCATTTCGCCGCAGGACAGCTGCGCGGATACTTCGGCGGCGAGCCTCCGCTTGAGTTTTTCCAACTGCTCGCATTCTATATCGCAAGCAACACGCTATCGTCCATCTATTGGTCTATTCCATTTGGGCAGTCCGACCTTGATGTAATGCTTCAGCAGTCGCAGGACATTCTGTCGTGGTTTGATAATATGCAAAATCCCGTACCGACTTGGTATCTTGCGGAATAAAATAGCATCCCCTTTCGGGGATGCTATTTGTTTTAATATTTACGCCTCCAGCGGTGCGCCGGTAACGCCTTTGTTCTTCCACTTGCCGACTCGGTAGTAAATCAGCGAGATTACGCAACCGATTGCCATACAGTATACCATCGCCTGCATAATTGAGTTCGGATGACCCGCGGGATACATCGCGTCTGTTGAAAGCTTGATTAGCAACAGCGTAATCGGGATTTTCAGGAACACGTTCATAAGGAGCGAGATTACCATTGTTCCGATCGAGTCTCCTGCGCCGCGCATAACGCCTGTGAACGTCATGTTAATGCCCATAATGATGTATGCGGGTAACATTACTTTTATGAAGCCCATGCCCATCTCGATAAGAGCCTCCGTCTCGGTGAACAGCGCAAAAACATTTCTGCCGAACACCATAATTGCACCGACCATCACTAGGGTGAACGTCATACACATCGCAAGCGTCGTCCAAGTGCCCTTCTTAACGCGGTCGAGCTTACCTGCACCGATATTTTGACCTGTATATGTACTCGCCGCCATTGAGAACGCCTGACACGGCATAACGGCAAAGCCGTCGACGCGCATTGTCGCGGTCAGCGCGGCAAAAACGTTGACACCCGTTGGCGTTGTCATCTGCATCATAAACGGCTGCATTACGATGTTTGACAGGAACATAACCGCCATCTGAATGCCGGTCGGAAGCCCAAGCCTCACAATCTGCTTCACCGTATCAGCGCGAAGCTTTAGCGTGTCGCGGTTGATTGTAAACAAGTGTTTCATTCTGAACAGACGGATTGTACATGCAACGGCACTGAAAATCTGTGAGATAACAGTTGCAATCGCCGCACCGGCAACGCCCATATCAAATCCCCACGGCGCAACGAACAGGATATCAAGTCCGATGTTGATAAGAACCGCCGCAAGCAGGATCAGAAGCGGGAAAACAGAGTCGCCAAGTCCGCGCAAAACGCCGGACATAACATTATAAAAGCCCGTCGCCGCCGTTCCCCAGAAGAGGATTGTCAGATAACTGCTCGCCATATCGTACATATCAGCAGTCGTCTTTGTCGCCGTAAGAATCGGGTTTACAAGCGGTACTGAAATCGCCGTCATAACAACGGACAGGATAATCAGAAGTGTTGTTGCATTACCGATAGAAAGTCCGAGCTTTTCCCTATCCTTTGCGCCAAAGTACTGCGAAACCATAACAGTTACGCCGCTTCCGATTGCCATAAGGAACACGAGGAACAAATTTTGAATCGGCATACTTGCCCCGACAGCGCCGAGCGCATTGTCACCGACATAGCGTCCGACTATTGCGGCATCCGCCGTTGAATATAACATCTGCGCTATGTTGCTTATCAGCATTGGAAGCGCAAACATAAGAAGACACTTAAACGGGCTTCCCGTCGTCATGTCCTGAGCTCCGAAAAGCCCTTTTAATCGCCTAAACATACCTGAAACTCTCCTACATTCTTAATTTGTAGTAGTCTAACACACAAAACGACAATGTGCAAGAAAAATTCTACACATTCATAAGACTTACTGAATACCGCTTTTCGTACTTTTTCAACAGTTTTGAACACGCCTCCATCCGAACCGTCGCGGCGCACAGCGCGTCGGGGTCATCGGCAAAGCGCTTTTGCAGACGTTTAAGCGTTTCCGCGGGGTTAAGAACCTCGCCTCGCCGCAGGATTTTGTCAAAAATATATAAGATTTCCGCCTCCGACGAAGCCCCCTCCGGCGGCGGCTCCATGTGTCCGCGCACAAGTATTGCGGTGTCCGGATATCCCGCACGCAACAAGAGCTCAAACCCGCGCTCGGCATGTTCATCCTCCGCACGGCAAATGTCATGCAAAAGCGCCGAAACCTCTAAAAGCGGCACATTTATCCCGGCTCCGCGAGCATTCAGAGCCTCACCCGCGCGGCGGCAATACTGCGCCGTCTGTTCACCGTGAGCTATGATATCCGCCGCAGTTTCGTGCTCCGCAAACATCGAATACGCGCGGGAAATCTCGGGAAATGTCGGAAATCTGAGATACCTCAGCATTTCCGCGTAATCCCGCGGCGTGTCCATGTCGAGCAGGATTCCCGCGTCCACAACCTCTACAAAGCGCGACGGATATTGCTCAAAATACCCGCGCGCGCCGGTATTGTCCGGCACGTGCTTCATCAAACCACCCGCAAGGCTCGCCGGAATCATCGGAGGGTGTCCGCGCTTTCCGTTAAACTTCGGATACAGGATTTCCTCATGCGATTCAAATTCCTCAATCAGACGGCGAAACGTTTCCGGCGCAATCGCACAGCAGTCAGCCGGCAGCAGGAAAAACGCTCCGGCATTCGGGTCGTTTGCAATCACTCGCGCACCCGTCGTGACGGACGAGAACATGCCCGAGACAAACTCTGCATTTCGGGCAAAAACAGCTCCCGAGCCCTCAATGGTGCGTTCGATATCCTCACCACGGTGACCGAGCACGACAAGCGGCACAACTCCCGCCTCCGCAACGGAGCGAACTGTGCGCGCTATCGCAGGCTGCTGCCCAATCGGCAGCAGCGGCTTGTGCACCACCATCCGCGACGAGAATCCCGCGGCAAGTATTATGCAATAATATGCTCTTTTTTCACTCTTATTCATAACATCAAAATACCACATACTGTCGCAAATTACAAGTTTTTCTTGCGTACTGACACAAAATATGGTAAAGTTACTGCGTATACATACATAAATATGAGGGGGACCCATACAATGTCTGAAAAAACTACGTACAAGCGACGCTTCGGCGACCGCGTTGACGGACGCCTAATCAGAACACTCGACCCCATTCACGGCCTTATGGCTTTTATCATGGTAAAGCGCAACGATGCCTGCAACTACTTCTCTGACAGCGTTGAGGTGACAGAAATTGACCGCTATCTGCGCCGCCTGCGCACGAACGGATATCCGGGAATCGGAATGCTTCATATTATGGTCGCGGCGTATCTGCGTATGGCGGCAAAGTACCCCGGCGTGAACCGCTTTATCTCCGGTCAGCGCGTCTATGCGCGCCACAATGCAGAGCTTGTTATGACAATCAAAACCGAGCTCACGCTTGAAGCACCGGAGACATCTATCAAAGTTCCCTTTGAGGTCAGCGACACGCTTCTTGACGTTTATGAGAAAATTAATAAGTATGTCTCAGACGTGAAAAACGCGCAGGAGACGAAAACGGATAACGTCGCGGCTCTGTTTTCGAAGATTCCGCGCCCATTTTTGAAATTCGCGATTTGGTTCCTCACGTTCCTCGACTATTTCGGCAAAATCCCGCGCTTCGTGCTGGAGGCAAGCCCGTTCCACGGCTCTGTCATTATCACGGATCTCGGCTCTATCGGACTTCCGCCGATTTATCACCACATCTATAACTTCGGTAACTTGCCGCTATTCATCTCGATGGGCGCAAAGCGCAAGACGTATGAGCTTCAAAAGGACGGTACGCCGATTGAGCGTAAATATGTCGACCTCGGCTTAGTTCTGGACGAGCGTATCGTTGATGGCTTCTATTTCTCGCAGGTTTACCGCTATTTCCGCTCGATTTTCCGCAATCCCGAGATGCTTGAAACCCCGCCGGCGGAGATTGTCCGCGACGTGGACTAATCCGCCGACGCCTTACATATCATTCCTTATTATAATGTTAGTTAGGAATGATATTATGAAACGCAAAATTTCAATCGCCGCAATCCTTGCGGCAATTCTGATTATCACAATCGCGCGCGGTATTGGCAATCGCCGCGACGCACACACCGCAGAGCGCACCGCAGCCGCCGTTACTCCCCCGCCGTTTACGCTGATTATCGACGCAGGGCACGGCGGCGAGGACGGCGGCGCGTTCACGAATTCAGGACTGCTTGAGAGCCGTCTGAACCTCGATATCGCTCTGCGCGCTGACGCTCTTGCGGCGTTTTTCGGCGTTCGTACTGAGCTTACGCGCAATTCCGAGATACTGCTATACTCGCCGGAGAACACGACGACGCGCTCCCGCAAGGCAGAGGATCAGCGGCGGCGGCTCGCCATCGTGCAAGAGACTGCAAATGCAGTGTTTTTGAGCATTCACCAAAACACGTACCAAACTCCGTCGCCGTACGGCGCGCAGGTTCTGTATGCGCCGACGCAAGGCTCGGAGGAGCTCGGAGTTCGCCTTCAAACGCTTCTGACGCAGACGCTTGACCCGACAAATCGCCGCACAGCGGAGCGCGTCGCGGATACAATTCTGCTGATGAACAACATCGACTGCCCCGCCGTTCTTGTCGAGTGCTCATTTATGTCAAACCCTGCCGAGGCGGCTCTGTTGCAGACGGATAAGTATCGAACAAAGCTCGCGGTCGTTCTGACGGCGGCGATTCTGCAAAGCCGCGACGAGCTTGCCACGCACTACACCATTTAACCCAAAAAGCACACGAAAGGAGCCGCAAATGGCTAAAGCGAAAAAAGTATTCTTTTGCACGGAATGCGGTAATGAATTACCATCATGGCAGGGTCAATGCCCCGCCTGCCGGGAGTGGAACACGATAGTTGAGGCTCCGGAAGCTATGCAATCAGCCTCCCCTTCGAAAACCGCGGGACGCGGCTCGGCAGCGGCTCCGCGATTCGGCGGCGCGAGTACACCGAAACTGCTTAGCGAACTTGAGGTGAGCGACGAATCACGCGTCGCAACGGGCTATTCAGAGCTTGACCGCGTCCTCGGCGGCGGAGCCGTGCTCGGCTCGCTCGTGCTTGTCGGCGGCGCTCCGGGCATTGGAAAATCTACGCTTTTGCTTCAAATTTGCGACGTTGTCGCAAAGCGCAAACGCGTTTTGTACGTCTCGGGCGAGGAGTCTGAGCAACAGATTAAGCTCCGCGCGGAACGCCTCGGAATCGACGGTGCGAACGTCCTTTTGCTCGCCGAGACGGACATTACCGAAGTCCTCGGCGCGGCGGCGGATTGCGCACCCGACGTGCTTATCGTCGACTCGATTCAGACGCTTTACAATCCCGATTTGACCTCTGCGCCCGGCTCTGTCGGGCAGGTCAAGGACTGCGCGATGAGCCTTCTGCGCCTGTCAAAATCGACTGGAATTACAGTGTTTTTAATCGGTCACGTCAATAAAGAGGGTGCGATCGCCGGTCCGATGGTGTTGGAGCACATGGTTGACTGCGTCCTCAGCTTTGAGGGTGAGCCGCGGACAAGCTTCCGCATTCTGCGCGCGCGGAAAAACCGATTTGGCTCGACGAACGAAATCGGCGTTTTTGAGATGACGGGCGGCGGCTTGCAGGAGGTCAAAAACCCCTCTGAGCAAATGCTCGCCGGGCGGCCGGTCAACACTCCCGGGACGTGCGTCACGTGCGTTATGGAGGGTTCGCGCCCGATTTTAGCCGAGATTCAGGCGCTTGTCGTGCCGTCTGCGCTGACGAATCCGCGGCGCAACGCGACGGGGCTTGACCTGAACCGCACGATGATGTTGCTTGCGGTGCTTGAAAAGCGCGGGGGCTTGCGCGTATCGGGCTGTGACGCTTATCTTAACGTCGTCGGCGGGTTGGAGCTTGAGGAGCCGGCGGCGGATCTTGCGACCGTGCTCGCGCTCGCATCGAGCTACCGTGACATTGCGGTCGGCGACGACACGGCGGCAATCGGTGAGGTTGGGCTAACCGGCGAGCTACGCGCCGCCGCACAGACCGAGGCACGCCTTGCGGAGGTTGCGCGGCTCGGCTTTACGCGCTGTATACTACCCGCGGGGGCAAAAGCGGCGGCGCCAAAGGGGCTGGAGCTTATACGAGTGAAAAATATTGAGGAAGCTTTGAGGTTACTATCATGACATGGGACGAGCTTGAAATCGCCTGCAATTCCTGCAAAAAATGCGCGCTGTACGAGACGCGTCAAAACTGCGTTATCGGAGTCGGTAACCGCGAGGCGGAGGTGCTTTTCGTTGGCGAGGGACCCGGCGCGAACGAGGACGCTCAGGGTGAGCCGTTCGTCGGGCGTGCGGGAAAGCTACTCGACGATATGCTTGAGATTATCGACCTCTCGCGCACGAAAAACATCTATATCGCGAATATTGTCAAGTGCCGCCCGCCGAACAACCGCGACCCGCTGAATACAGAGCAAACGGCGTGTATCGACTGGCTTCGCACTCAATTTCGGCTGATTCGCCCGAAAATCGTAATCTGTCTCGGACGAATTGCGGCGGGCGTAATCATCGGCGGCGATTTCAAAATCAGCCGCGACCACGGAAAGTGGTTCGAAAAGGACGGAGTGCAGTTTACGGCTCTGTACCACCCCGCCGCGCTTCTGCGCGACCCTAAC
>JGI994J12354_10004991_pt1 | contig 11633 bp, 10 predicted proteins | sample IntmicLarv3ML3BL_FD_12354 | JGI IMG/M metagenome (IMG submission 12354) | reverse complement strand
CGGTGCGGTAAATGCGCCGTCTTTGTAGCAATAAATGCAATATTCTTCGTTCTTGCTGCCATCGGCTTCAGTTCCTTCAAATTCTCCGGATTCGTCTAACGGCATAGCACAGCATTGACAAAAAGCCATTTCACAGTTTTCAATATTTTCCGAGTTTTCCATAAGTATTCCTCAATGAATTAACGAAAAGAATACGGTTTGAAAGAATAAAAGGACTGGGAATAGAGTGAAAGTATTGAAAATGAAAAGCAATGAAGAAAGAGAAACAAAACAGAAGAAAACCAACATAGCTGACGTGATTCAATTTTCACGAGCATAAGCGAATGAAATGAGAATTGAGATTCGACTGAACATTAAATAAAACAACATTCGGCGAACAATTAAATTAGCGCGCTTATTCAACTTATCTATGTTTTACAAGTAGAATCCGCAATTTCAAATTTTACTCGCTTCGCTCACAAAATTTTCAATTGCGATCGCGCCGGATTTAAAAAAGATTGCAAAAAACGTTGAGTTTCAATAATAGACAAAAAAGAAATGAAATTGAAAAAATTAAAGAAAAAAAAGAGAAAAAAGAAAAGATGAATCAGTCTTCATCAATTCCTTTGTTAAGCCACGGAATCTTGGAGCGGATTTCTTTGCCGACAATTTCGATTTCGAGTTCTTTTTCATGGCGTTCCATTGCTTTCAAAACCGGGTGGTTGACCATTCCCTCCAAAATAAATTCTTTGGCGAATTCGCCGTTTTGAATACGATAAAGCGCTTCATACATAGCGTCGCGGGATTCGTCATTGATGATGCCCGGGCCGACAGTCATGCCACCGTATTCGGCTGTGTTTGAAACGGAGTGCCACATTTTTTCAAGACCGCCTTCGTGAATCAAATCAACAATGAGTTTGACTTCGTGAACGGTTTCAAAATAAGCCATTTCAGGCTGGTAGCCGGCTTCGACAAGAATATCAAAAGCGCTTTTCATTAAACAGGCAACGCCGCCGCAAAGATCAACTTGTTCGCCGAACAAATCGGTTTCGGTTTCTTCTCTGAAACTGGTTTCATAAACGCCTGCGCGTGTGCAGCCGATTCCTTTTGCAAAAGCCAAACCGATTTTCATTGTGCTGCCGCTTGCATCTTGATAAACAGCAACCAAACCGGGAACGCCGATGCCTTCGGAATAAGTTCTTCTGACAATGTGACCGGGGCTTTTCGGAGCGACCAAAAAGACATCCAAATCCGTGCGCGGAACAATTTGGTTATAGTGAATGTTAAAGCCGTGAGAGAAAGAAAGAGCTGCGCCTTGTTTCAAATTCGGTTCAACTTCTGAATAGTAAAGTTTTGATTGGGATTCGTCGGGAGTCAAAATGTGAACAACATCGGCTGCGCGAACGGCATCCGGAACTTCCATAACTTTCATGCCATCGGCTTCAGCTTTTTTCCAGCTGCGGCCGCCTTTCTTCAAACCGACAACAACATCCAAACCGGAATCTTTCAAGTTCAATGCCTGCGCATGACCCTGACTTCCGTAACCGATGACGGCAATCGTTTTTCCTTTCAATACATTCAAATCTGCGTCTTTGTCATAGTACATTTGTGCCATTTTTTACACCTGTGATTAATAATAAAAATTAAAAGTCATAAAAAGTAAATGAAAAACAATAATTCTGATTTAAAGCTTTTCGATTAAAGTTTTTCAATTCGGTATTTGTAATTATTTTTCTTTTCCGATGTCCTTAGCGCCTCTCAAGAGACCGACTTTTCCGGTACGAGCGAGTTCTTTAATTCCGAACGGACGAAGTAATTTCTCAATCGCGACAATCTTTTCACTGCCGCCGGTGATTTCAATCATCATCGTATTTGAGCCGACATCAACGACTTTTGCGCGGAAAATTTCAACAATTTGCAAAATTTCAGCGCGCGTTTCGGATGTTGCCGCCACTTTGATGAGCGCCAACTCGCGGTCAACGTATTCTTCTTTGCTCAAATGAACGACTTTAATAACTTCAATCAACTTATAAAGCTGTTTAATCACTTGCTCGATAACGGAATCATCGCCATAAACAACAATTGTCATTCTGGAAACGTCGGGATCTTCGGTTCTGCCGACCGCTAAACTGTCAATGTTATAGCCGCGGCGTGCGAAAAGCGCAGCAACACGCGTCAAAACACCGTAATGATTTTCGACTAAAATCGAAAGCGTGTGAGCTTGAAAATCAGTCATTTAAATCCCTCCGTATTTTCTTTCGTCAATCAATTCATTAATGGAAGCGCCTGCCGGAACCATCGGGAAAACATTTTCGCCGCGGTCGATACGAACATCTAAAACAGCAGGTCTGCCGGATTTGATTGCGGTTTGAACAGCTTCTTTGAGTTCGGATTTTTTCTCCACACGAATTCCGAGCGCGCCGTATGCTTCTGCCAATTTGACAAAGTCAACGCTGTTGGAAATATCGGTGTGAGAATAATGCCGGTCATAGAACAATTCCTGCCATTGCCGAACCATTCCCAAGTAGCCGTTGTTTAAAATCACGGAAACCACAGGAATGTCATTTGAGACAAGCGTTGCCAATTCCTGAGAATTCATTTGGAATGAGCCGTCGCCGGCGACATCAAAGACAACTTGGTCGGGACAGCCGACTTTCGCGCCCATTGCTGCCGGAAGCCCGTAACCCATTGTGCCGAGACCGCCCGATGTAATGAATTTGCGCGGCTGTTTGAATTTGAAATATTGCGCCGTCCACATTTGATGCTGACCGACTTCTGTTGCGACAATTGCATCCGGTGCGACTTCGCACAAGGTTTGAATAACGAATTGCGGCTTGATTGTCGAGCCGTCGTCTTTGTAAGCAAGCGGATATTCTTTTTTCCAAGTGCTAACGCGCTTGACCCATTCCGCGGTTTTGCCGGAAACGATATTTTCAACAACAGCTTCGTTCAAATCTGTTAAAACGGATTTGGCGTCGCCGACAATCGGCAAATCAACAGCAATGTTTTTAGAAATTTCAGCGGGATCGATGTCGATATGAATCTTTTTCGCGCCGGCTGCAAACGATGAAATTTTACCGGTGACACGGTCATCGAATCGAGCGCCGATCGCAATCAAGAGATCAGAATCCTGAATACTGAAATTGGCGTATTTTGTGCCGTGCATTCCAAGCATTCCGATAAACAGCGGATGATCTGTCGGGAAAGCACCCATTCCGAGAAGCGTTGTCGTCACGGGCGCGTTGATTAATTCCGCAAATTTGTATAATTCAGAAGCTGCATTTGCAGAAACGACACCGCCGCCGGCATAAATAACCGGTTTTTTGGCGCTTGCAATCATTGCCGCCGCTTTCTTAATCTGCTGAGCGTTTCCTTTCACCGTCGGCTTGTAACTTCGAAGCTCGACGTTTTCCGGATATGAAAATTTGAACTCTGAAACGGTTGCATCTTTTGTAATATCAACAAGAACAGGACCGGTGCGGCCGGTTGATGCAATATAGAAAGCTTCTTTAATGGATTTCGGAATATTTTCCGCATCTTGAACGAGATAATTGTGTTTCGTAATCGGAAGCGTAATTCCTGTAATATTTGCTTCTTGGAAAGCATCATTTCCGATAAGCGAGCCGGAAACTTGACCGGTAAACGCAACCATCGGAACGGAATCCATGTGCGCGGTTGCAATTCCTGTCACCAAATTCGTTGCGCCGGGACCGGAAGTTGCCAAGCAGACACCGGTTTTTCCGGTTGCGCGGGCATATCCGTCTGCTGCGTGCGCCGCTGCCTGCTCATGACGAACAAGAATGTGACGCAAATCAGAATCGTAAATCTCATCATAAATGTGAAGTAAGACACCGCCGGGATACCCGAATATTGTGTCTACACCTTCCTTTTTAAGAGATTCGATGAACGCTTTGGCGCCGTTCATCTGCTCCGCAGTATTTTTTGTCATAAAACAGCCTCTTCGTTTAAATTAAACAAATTAAGCCGAATTTTTCGGCAAAATTGTTTTTGATAATATTTGATAATTATTCGATTAAATTTTTTAATTGACTTCTAAATTGAATATAAAGCATGTTATTTAACGATTGCTTTAAATAACGATTCTTTGATTTTTTGAAATGAAAAAAACAAAAAAATGAATGAAAATCATTTTCATCCATTTCACAAAGAAATCGAACTCAAACGAGCCGATTCATTCCGTTAATAACAGCTTCGACCGATGCTTCAATAATGTCGGTTCTGGCGCCTCGGGCAGTAATTACTTTTCCGTCCTTGGACATTTTTACCGTTACTTCAACGAGAGCATCTGTTCCGCCGGTAATCGAATCGACATGATATTCTTCTAAAACAATATCGCCGACTGATGAAACCGCGCGCTGAATTGCACGAATAGCGGCATCAACAGGACCGTCACCGGTATCAACGCAGATTTCTTCTTTGCCGTTGACTTCCAAAACAACGGAAGCCATCGGAATGGTCGGACGGCCGGAGGTTGCTGAAAATGCTTTTAATTTAACTGTCGGCTCACAGTGAATTTCCAAAACGGATTCGGAAATTGTCTGTAAATCCGCATCTGTCACGCGAAGTCCTTTATCGCCCATGTCTTTGACGCGGCGGAAAATTTCCTCTTTTTGAGCGGGATTTGCCGTTAAGCCGAGTTCGTTTAACGCAAGCTCAATCGAGCTGGCGCCGGCATGTTTTCCGAGAACGACGCGGCGCGTTCTTCCGACGAATTCGGGAGAAATCGGCTCGTAAGATGCCGTATTTTTCACTAAATCATGAATGTGAATGCCGGCTTCGTGTGTAAAAGAATTGCCGCCGACTAATGCTTTATTCGGAGCAACCGGAATGCCGGTCAATCGGCTGACAAGCCGGGAAAGTTTGTATAAATTTTCGGTTTTAATTTGCGTCGGCGCATTGTATAAATGCTTCAACTGAACAACCACTTCTTCAAGGGCTGCATTTCCGCTGCGCTCACCGATTCCGTTAACAGTAACATGCGCTTGAGCGGCACCTGCACGGAAAGCGGCAACTGTGTTGGCAACGGCTAATCCGAAATCATTATGGCAATGAATGCTGAGCGGCGCATTCGCTGAAAACGCAAGTTCTGAAAAAATCGTAAACGTTTTTTCGGGTGTCAGCATGCCGACAGTGTCGCAGTAACAAAGACGATCGGCACCGTGAGAAGTTCCTGTAGCATAAAGCTCTTTTAAGAATTTCAAATCGGCACGAGAAGCATCTTCCGCGCTGAATTCAACAATTAATCCGTGTGATTTTGCATATTCGGCGACTTCGCCTGCGGCGTGTAAAACATCTTCTCGATCTTGTTTGATTTGAATGTCTTTCTTCAATTTTGTTTCAATATGAAGATTGGAAGACGGAACAACCAAATGAACCGAATCCACGTCGCATTCTAAAGCCAGATCAATGTCGTCTGTTCGCATGCGACAGTAGCTGCTGATTTCAGCACTCAGTCCGAGATCGGCAACAGCTTTAATGGCAGCGCGTTCGCCTTTGGATGTGACGGCGGAGCCGGCTTCAATGACATGAACGCCGATTTCATCAAGCGCAGTTGCTATTTTTAGTTTATCATCTGTCGAAAGCGCAACGCCCGGTGTTTGTTCACCGTCGCGGAGCGTGGTATCAAGGAAACGCAGATTTTCGAATAATATAATCCCCTCTTTTTATAATCAATAATCGGCACATGCAAAATGTATGAAAACCGATTTGCTTTTTCAGTGAATTCATTAATGAGTTAAATATGTTTTTACATTATCATCTATTATCATGACAAAAGAAAAATGAAAAAACGGGAACAGAAAGTCAATTCGGACTTGAAAAATATTTTTTGAAATGATAGATTTAAATATATTTTAGGAAGTTAGAGAGAAACATGTTTACAACAACTGTGACGCCGAGTTTCGGCGATATTGATGGCTTGGGCCATATCAACAATACAATTCTTGCCAAATGGTTTGAACTTGCCAGAAATCCGATTTTTCGAATTTTTGAGCCGGATTTGAATTTATCTCACGAAGTTTGGCCGCTGATTATGGCGCACACCGACTTCGATTTTGTCGGCGAAATGTTCTTTAAATACGATGTTGAAATCAAAACTTATATTGAAAAAGTCGGCACAAAATCTTTTACGGTTTATCACGAAGCTTGGCAGCAAAACCGCTTATGCGTTTACGGCAGAGCCGTCGTTGTCCATTATAATTTTAAAGAAGGAATGACGACGCCGATTCCGGAAGATAAAAAAATGAAGTTGATGGAACATTTAGTTCCGGAAGAATTGGCTGCGAAGTTGAAAAAGGAATGAAATTTCATTCAGAATGAAAGAATTTCAATTGAAATTCATTCATTTTAAACTTCATTTTTAAAACTACTGTTTTTTAAAATCTGTTTTTTGATTGTTAATGAATTATTTCAAAATCACTTTCTAATTTATTACTTTAAAATTATTCTTCAACCTTAACAATCGCCCCGTCAGGCTCAACTTCTCTGAAAATTTGAACTTCAAATCTGTAAATTTTCGCGCCGTATTTCCACATCATCGGCGTCATTTCGGCATCAATGCAAGTTTGACATAAAAATTCGATGACATCCCAGCCGTTTTCAACGGCTGTCTGCGGCAAAAGAACGCCGCGGTTTTCGCCGTATTCTGCAATTAAACCGTGCGTTCCGATTTTGATTAAATCGGAATAAGTTGTGAATGCGCCTTCCAAAAGATCGGGAAGCGTCATTGCCGTCACTTCAACGCAAATTTTAGAAAAATCCTTTTTTTCAATCGGGAAAAAACGCGGGTCTTCGAATGCCGCCGCTGCCGCGGATTTTGTGAGAACATCTGAAAACGGAATCACCGGATAAGGATAGCCGATACAGCCGCGAAGTTCGCCGTCTTTTAACAAAGTGACAAGAGCGCCGCGTTTTTCTGAAAAAATAACCGGAAAAGACGGAAGATCATAAAGCGAATCGTTGCCGTCTAAAATATTTGAAATCACTTTTCGAGCGGCTTTAACAGCCAGAACGCCTTCATTTGTGTGAAGAATATTTTTTGACATAATTTTACCCCATAAAAATTATAATTCAATTTAAAAAATAGAAAAAGGTGCGGAATCGAAAATTCATTTATTCGATTTCGCGTAAGCTTCTCTTAAAGCAACAATTCCCGGAAGCTCGGTTCCCGACAAATATTCAATGCAAGCGCCGCCGCCTGTACTGATGTGGGAAAATTGATTGTTCATACCAAGACGGTTGACTTCTGCTGAAATATGACCGCCGCCGATGATTGAAAATTTAGAATTTACCGCGGCTCGAATAATTTCATGTGTTCCGAGCGCAAAATCCGGATTTTCAGAAACGCCGGCAGGACCGTTTAAAATAACTGTTCCGGCAGATTCAATCAAAGAAGTATAATTGGCAATTGTTTCAATACCGATATCGTTTGCCGGATATTCGGATTTGCCCATTTCTTCAATTCTCGCTTCAATGCGTTTTCCGTCAACATTCAAAGCAACATCGGACGGGTAGCGGACTTTGTCGCCGAATTCCGCAATTTTGGATTTGGCTTTTTCAATGTAATCGGCATAGCCCATTTTATGAATCAAATCCATATTCGCTTTTCCGATATCATAACCGGATGCCGCTAAAATAACATTGCCGACAATTCCGGTAAACAAAACCAAATCAGCGCTGCCGGTTGCTAAAACATTTTTGGCAACATTCAAAGAATCATCGACTTTCGCGCCGCCGAGAACATAAACACAAGGTCGCTCGCCGTTTAATCCGTGATCCAAGCTGAGAATTTCAGTTTCTAAAATTCGACCGGCGCCGGACGGAACATCTTGTGTAAAACCGACAACGGAAAGATGAGCGCGGTGAGAAACCGCAAAAGCATCATTAAAATAATAATCAATATAAGGCAAAAGTTTTTGAACAAAATAAGATTCGGCGTGCTCTTTTACAGAGCGTCCGAGCGTTTCTTCCGAATAAAAACGAACATTTTCAAGCAAAATAACATCGCCGGGCTCCATAGCAGAAATGCAGGAGCGCGCATACGAACCGAAAATATCATCCACATAACGAACTTCTTTTCCGAGAAGCTGAGACAAAATTTTGGCGTGCGATTGCGTTGTTGTAAAGTCTGATTTTCCGGAGCGGCTTTGGTGCGCCATCAAAACGACTTTGGCGTCCTTCAAATCATTAATTGTTCGAACATGACTGCGAATACGCGCATCATCTAAAATTCTGCCGTCGGGAGCCATCGGCGCATTGAAATCCACTCTTAAAAGAACTGTCTTTCCGGAAACATCAAAATCATCAATCGTAAAGAAATCTTTCGTCAACGTCAAGCCTCACGCGGTCTCTGTAATACTAAAATTTGTTTGAAACAATCAAACAGTTTATTTTCTAACGCTTACCATGGCACAATAATTTATTAAGGTTATTGACGGTTCGGAAGAATCCGCCCGTATGTTCCGAGAATTTTCACATTTGCCGAGCGTTCCAAAACCAATGAAAACGCGTCGCCGCAATTTGAATCGGACGGGTTTCCTTCAAAATCAATGTAGAAGAAGTATTCGCCGAGCGCTTTTTTTGACGGCCGGGATTCAATTCTTGTCAGATTGATTTGATATTTGTAAAAAGCGTCCAATATTTGAAACAGCGCGCCGGGGCGGTCATGTTTCGGCGTAATCGCAAGCGATGTTTTGTAAAAAACTTCGCCGCTTCCGGTTTGTGAGAAATATTCAGGAAGAAGTTTAAAATCAACATTTGCCGTCAAGTTTTGAATTTTCGGCAAAAAGTCGGCGCGCACCAACAAAACAAATCTTGTGGAATTGTTGCTGCTGCATTGGATATCAGATTGAATCGCATGCAATCCGTATTCTTTTCCGGCAGCATTTGAAGAAATTGCGGCGCAGATTTCGTCATCGGAATCCGAGGCGGAAACGATTTGAGCCGCTTTGGAAGTGCTGTCGGTTTCAATTGTTTCGGCATTCGTTAATTGACTGCGGATAAAAGAACGGCATTGAAAAATGCCTTGCGGATGCGAATATATTTTTCGGATTTGCGACGGCGAAAAATTCGGGTTTTGAGCTGTCTTTTCAGAGACGAACAAGCAATGGCTGACCGGAAGAATAATTTCGGCAATGATTGAAACGTCTTTTTCTAAAAGCAAATCCATGCTGACGCCGACGGCGCCTTCAATTGAATTTTCAACCGGAATGACAGCAAAATTCGAAATCAATCCGTTTTCATCTTCTTCAAACAATCTCAAAACGGCATTTTCAATAGATGAATTGAATAAAAATTGCGGCGCGCTGGAACTGCAAATCGTTGAGAAAAGAGATTTTGCGGCAATTTCCGAATAAGAGCCGGCAGGCCCGAGAATTGAGACTTTCATAGGAATTTCCGAAATTGTTGTGGAATGATGAATGCAAATTATGAAAATTAAAAAAATAAAGATAAATTAAAAAAAGCAGGATCAGAAGTTCAAAACATCTGTCATGCTGTAAACTTTTCCTTTTTCCTGCGCGTTAATCCATTTAGCTGCCAAAACCGCGCCGCCGACAAAGATTTCACGCGTGTGCGCCTGATGTCTGAGTTCAATGCGTTCGGAATTGCCGATAAACATAACCGTGTGGTCGCCGATAATATCGCCGCCGCGAACAGCATGAATACCGATTTCTTTACCGCGCGGGCAAATGCCTTCGCGTCCGAAAACCAAATCTTTGCCGCCATACGCTTTTTGAAGGATTTCGGCAGCAGTCATTGCGGTTCCGCTGGGCGCGTCTTTCTTTTGATTGTGGTGCGCTTCAATGATTTCGATATCGTAATCATCTCTCAAATATTGAGCGGCTTCTTCTAAAAGTTTAAAGAAAACATTGACGCCAATCGAATAATTCGTAGAAATAACAGCGGAGATATTATTTAGAACAATTGCTTCATCAATAACAGCGCGCTGCTCGGCACTGATTCCGGTTGTGCCGATAATCAAATTAACGCCGGCAGATGCGGCGGCGGGCGCGTTGACCGCTGTTGCGGCAGCAATTGTGAAATCAATAACAACATCCGTTTTGGATTCTTTTAAAACCGAAGCCAAATCTTTGGAATCGGAAACCGGAACATCTAATTTGCCGACACGAATCACTTCGCCGACATCTTGACCGATAAACGCAACATCAAAAGCCGCCGAAAGCGTAATGCCTTCCGTTGCCATAATGCGTTGAATAATTAAAGAGCCCATGCGTCCGCATGCGCCGATAACAGCTGCTCTGACTTCACTCATTCTAAAACTCCGCAATTCTTTAATACATTTGTTAAAACTTCAATATTGGACGGCGCAAGCGGTGCAAGCGGCAATCTTAACGGGCCGGCGGCGTGTCCGAGAATTCCTGCTGCGGTTTTAATCGGCGCCGGGTTGGTTTCAATAAACAGCGCTTTCATAAGCGGAGCAAGCTCGTAGTGGATTTTAACAGCTTCTGAAAGATTGCCGGCTTCATAAGCGGTAACCATTTCACTCATTTTTGAAGGTAAAATATTGGCGATGACGGAAATCACACCGGATGCACCGATTGACATCAACGGAAGTGTTGCGACATCGTCGCCGGAAAGTAAAACAAAGTCTTCATCTTTTGTTTTGCTGAGAATTTCAGTTGCTTTTCCCATATCGCCGGTAGCTTCCTTAATACCGATAATGTTGGGATGTTGAGCCAATTCCGCAATAATCGGAACGCTCATATCAACACTTGTGCGAGACGGCACATTGTAAAGAACCATCGGAATGTCAACGGAGTCCGCGATTTTTTCAAAATGCGCTTTCAAACCGCTTTGAGTGGGTTTGTTGTAATAAGGAGTAATAACCAAAACCGCATCTGCGCCCGCGTCTGCGGCGTGTTTTGTAAATTCGATTGCTTCTGCCGTATTGTTTGAGCCTGTGCCGGCAATGACCGGAACGGAGGACACTTCAATGGCGATGTCTGTTGTTTTCATGTGTTCCGCAGCAGACATTGTTGCCGATTCACCGGTTGTTCCGCACGGAACAATTGCGCTGACGCCACCTTTGATTACGAATTCGATATTTCTTCTGAATCCGTCAACATCAATTTGATTATCCGGCGTAAACGGCGTAATTAATGCGGGCATGACACCCCTGAATTTTTGACTCATAAACTTTGCACCAACCTTGCAACAATTGTAATGATTTTTACAGATAACTTTACAGATAACTATACAAAATAAAAATGACAAATCGTTATTTCAAAAATTAAAGTATAGAAGTAATTAAAATTATTGCTTGATAGAAAATAAAACAAGAGATTTGTAATCGCCTCTAAAAATCAAGTTGAAATATCAATGAAAAATCATCGAAATATCATCTTGAAAAAGATTCAAATCAGCTTCCATGAAATTTAAATTCATTTTAAAGCGGCGGCAAATAATCTCTTTTGAAATTGTAGCCTTTGAAATCGTTTTGACGTTTCAGTTTTTCATCTTCGTGAAGTTTTCCGATTAATTCGACAACAGAATACGCGGCGCGCGTGACGCCCATACTTCTTTTATCGGTATCCGTTCCGGCAATGTAAAGATTTTGAATCGGAGAGCGGATGTCGGCGAACTCGCCGTGAATTGTAATTGCCGCTTTTTCGGGA
>JGI994J12354_10004990_pt1 | contig 11636 bp, 10 predicted proteins | sample IntmicLarv3ML3BL_FD_12354 | JGI IMG/M metagenome (IMG submission 12354) | reverse complement strand
CACGCCGATTACAGGCTGATGAGCCGCCGCGCGCTTGATGCCTTCGCGGAATACGGAGAGGTCAACCTGTTCCTGCGCGGAATTGTACCGATGCTCGGCTACAAAACGGGCATAGTTAAATATGAGCGGGGCGAGCGTTTTGCGGGTGAAAGCAAATATCCGCTGAAAAAAATGCTGGCCTTTGCATGGGAGGGCATCACATCGTTATCCTCAAAGCCGCTGAGCTTCATATCATGGGCGGGGACTCTCTCGCTGCTGGCGGCATTTATATTGTTGATTGCGCTCTTAGCCGGGGCATTTCGCGGCATGGAGATGCTCGGGGTACTGCTTTTTGCGATTGTGTTTTTCAGCGGGCTTATTCTCATGGCGCTCGGTATTGCCGCCGAGTATATCGGTAAAATATACCTTGAGGTGAAAGACCGCCCGAAGTATTTTATCGAAAGCGTGCTGAATAAATAAACCGGCGCGTCGTATATAGGATAACCACCGGACAAATCAGGGGAGATTCGTCCGGTGGTTACTTTCGTTTTATGATGGAGGTTAAACAGAAAAACATTTGCGGCCTAGTCCTCAACAGGCGCTTTTTTCTTTGATGCTTTTTCCCGATGCTTAACGTCACGATTTATAAGAGCGGCAATGATTGTGGTTATTGCCGTTATACAGACGGGGATGAGGTCTCTGAAATCCAAAAAAGTCTGTTTAGACGGCGCCAATACTTGGTCGGAAAAGCTGATTTTGATGTCGTCTATATAAAAAACGACGTTTTCTTTATTATAATTCCCGGATACGATGAATCCGAACCCGCTTGATATATATGATAAATCGACGTTTTTCAGAGATATGGTGTACTCCGCAAATTCATCTGTCAATTCAACAACTCCCGTAGTGAGCTTCGGAGTTGAGTCGGCATAACGCTTTGTGCGCCTCCCGGTCTCCAAATCCCAGCCAAGACCCCCGAAAAAAAATTCGATTCGCTCCCCTCCGGTTTCTCCGCTCGCAGAAAAAGTCAAACTTTCAGCTCCCGTCAGATTATATCCGCAATTACGGTGGTCGCCCCAGTTTAGGTTGTGTTCTGTCGCAAACGGGCCATAATAGCCATAGGTGAACATCCATCCGCCCCAACTGTCGTCTTGCACACCTATCTGACTGCGTATCGAGGATTCACCGGAATAAACCGCTTCCGTGAAGTTTTCATCCAGATTTTTCACCAAATTTTGCCGGCCTTTGGATGAAATCAGACCCTTCACACGGTAGTGGTTATAATTCGAGCTGAAATCATCATAAATATATAGATTCCCATTCTTCAGTGACGGTTTTACGACATTTGGCGTCATATACCTGAGCAGCAATGAAATTACGAATATTAAAAGGCATATCACGGCTATTCCGAGGAGGAAGGTTTTTGCGATTTTTGCAAGCTTCATTGTGTCAGCCACCTTCATAGCAACTATAGCAACTTTTCATCGCGCATGAGAAGTTAATGTAATTATATCACATGTAGGTCAAAAGCGAAAGAACAATGAATGGCATTGTGAACAAACGAAACACGGCTTTGGGGAACAAGTTCCCCAAAGCCGTGTCATGGTGTAAAAAAAGCTGTTTGTTCCCATCTGCCCGAATGAAAGCCGGATTCAGGCTCCGGTATTAGGCGGGAGTTTGGGCCAAATCGTTTATCTCCTGCATGAGGTCGGCGATTCCCAAATGCTGCGGGCATTTTTCCGTGCATTGTCCGCATTGGATGCAGGACGACGCCTTTTCCGACTCCTCAAGGGAGCTGTAAGCATTGTCAAAAAGAACGCGGAAATTCACGAGGCGATAGTAATTGTAAATGGAGAAAACTCTCGGTATATCAACGCCCACGGGACAGGGCATACAATAAGCGCATCCCGTGCAGGGAACGAAGCCCGACTTGTTGTAAGCCGTTGCGACTTCGTCTTCCAGAAATGCTTTGTCAGTGGCTGTGATGGGCTTGAAATCACTCATTGTCGCAACATTGTCCACGAGTTGTTCTTCCGCGTTCATGCCGCTCAGAACCGTCAGCACATTCGGGAAGGAGGCGGCGTAACGCAGTCCCCAGCTGGCGTAACTGGAATCGGCGTCAACATCGGACAGCAGCTTTCCGGAGGCTTCGCTCATTGTTGCCAACGCACCGCCGCGCAGAGGCTCCATGATGGTTATGGGAATATTATTTTCCGTGAGTATGTCATATTGAGTTTTCGCGTCGGTGGCTTTCCAGTCAACATAGTTGATTTGGATTTGCGCGAAGTCCCAGTTGTAACCCGAGGCAAGCTTCGTGAGCAGAGTCGGGGTTCCGTGGAATGAAAAGCCTATCCAGCGTATTTTGCCCTCGGCTCTTTTTTTCTCAAGCATTTCAAACATGCCGAGTTTCTGGAATTCCTCAAAATGCGCGTCATTTCCGTCCGCACGCTTAGATTCCTGCGCGAGATTGTGGACGAGGTAAAAATCGAAATAATCCGTCTGGCAGCGCTCAAGCTGCTCAGCGAATATGCGCTCAAAATCCTCTTCGTTTTTAATCATCCACGGAGGGCATTTTGTCGCCAGATAATAGCTGTCACGAGGATATTTCGAAAGAGCCTGGCCTGCAAATGCCTCGCTTCCTCCATAGGTATAAGCTGTGTCAAAGTAGTTCACGCCGGACTTTATCGCCTGGTCTATGAGCATTGATGCCTTGTCGGTATCAATTGCGGCGGGTTTTCCCGGAGCCCCTCCGGGCAGGCGGGGAAGACGCATGAGACCGTATCCAAGCAGGGAAATATCATGGCCGTTAAAATGTCTTTTTTCCATAATACATTCTTCCTTTACACAAATATTCGCTGTTTCGTGTAAAAATAATATCACAAAATTTATCAAAAAGCCAGTCCCCCGCGGGGGGATATTTTCACGGAGTTTTTATCATGGTATGCGTCGGCATTTATGCGGTGCTTGTAAACGACATGATAATTGCGGATAACGTACACAGCGCAATCTTTTCTATCGCAGCGTATATCGTAATGAGCGAATATTTTTCATTGATAAATTCCCGACTGATACAAAACTGTATTCCATTATGCCGACCCGCTTAGAAGAAATGGTAACGGCATGACAAATACCATTATCCAAAGCGACAATCTGAAAACCTTGCGGCAGCTTCCCGCCGACACCTATTGCGGCACGGGCAGCAAGGCAAATCACGTTGACTCGAAAAATCCCAAAGGGCGCACAGGGCAGTAAGTAGCCCTTAATCACCGGGTACAGGGCTGCAAGCACAAGGACTTAATCGGTATAACGAAGCGCGACCCGGCAACCCCAACTTTATCCCTATTGAATTCGATAGGTTTTTGCACGAAGCAGATTCCAATGCTTTTACGCTATCTCCGACAAAATGGGCAACATCCACTAATGCAATCGGTATCACCGTAAAAGCTGGCAGAGGCGGCGGTGTTTTTGCAAATAGTGTGCCTATCCGCTCGGTGCCAAGCAGCTCCTGCTCGTGTATGAAATGCTCGTCAAAGATGAAAAGGCCAGAGATTACTGCGACGCATAACCTAATGCTGTCAGTACAGTGTAACCAGATGGGCAAAACACTGCCCGACCCGGGTTGATGGCTCATGTGCAGTGATGTCGCCGTACGTGGGTTCATGCCGCGGTTTAAGGAGCGATTTGGGAGTATATTGCCGGCAGTGTTCCCATACCCGCAGAATAGTAGGCTGTGATGTGAGGATTCTTTATGTGGGTTCAACGGATAGCAACTCATCTTTTATAGATTGTATAGCAGGCATTGATGCCAAGCAACGGGACAAGCTCAGCAGAAAACTGGCATTGCTGAAAACGGGCAATTCTGTGATAAGCCCTGACATCAAACACTTTTCCATATCGAAATACTCGCGCCTTTATAAACTGCAAATGAAAGGTCAAATCAGGCTGCTGGTAATATTTACTCTGACTAAAGCGCACGGCGGGGACGTCATTTTGCTTGTACCCTTTATAACGCGGCACAAGCGCCATACCATGCAGGCGCTTGAATCAGCTTTGAAGATTCTCGGGGATATTGATTCCGGAGAGTTGCATATACAGGAGGTTAATCTTGACACCTTTATGGAAAACTAAAACTCCCTTGTGAAAGGGAGTTTTACTGCGCATTATATAGCGGTTGCCCGGTTCTGAGAACTTCTTGTGTGAAGCCGCTGGGATCATCAGCCGTGTCCAGTAATACAGGCTCAATGCGGTCATCGAATTCGTTAGTCAACATCCATAACTGTGTTGAAGCTTCCCATTTGTTCCCTTGAAAACCATCAAATATCACAGCCACATCAATATCGCTGTCATCTCTCGCACAGTCCTGTGCATAGGAACCGTAGAGCATGATTGCTAAAGGATTCATAATCTGGCTAACCTTTTTGGCATATTGTTTGGCATTTCTTAAAGCAGAGTTTCTATCCATTCCACAAACTCCTTTGCATCCTTTATGAGTTGCATACAAATTTCTTTTGTCAAAGATGCGGCAATTGCGCTTTTTATTTGAGGGTATCTTGCTTCTATTTGCAGAGGATTTAGGGACGCGAGAAAGCGTTGTGTCTCAGGCAGCAGCTCATCGTATATTTGCCCCATATTTGCCAGCCGTACTAAATTATGGATTTTAGGTGGAGTATCATCCAAGCTTTGCACTTTGGCTTTGAGAGCCTTTTCAACGGCAAGGTGACACATGAACCCCGAATATAGGAGTTTGGCTCCGCTGAGCAGAACATTGGCAACCTCAATATCTTCCTTAGCCGCCTCAATCCAATATTTCGATTTATCATTCATGAAATTCACCACACATCATTTTAGTTCATCTACTTTCAAGTTAATTATACCACGCGCACCAAACAAAGAGCAACAATAATAGTAGCCTCATTATTGGGGGTGGTATTTATTTTGTCCCTTTTTGTTGATTCATATCTTCCTTGTGAAGTATACTATTAATCGTCGGAAAGACATATATGGCTTTCCGCTTTACCTATAAATAATGTACTTCAATCGAAATTTCCAAAGAAACCACTTTGATTTTATTTGTTGTTCTTTAAATTGCACGACATTTTTATGTACTATCAGCATTCATTATTTGTGTAGAGACGGAATACCTGACGAAAGCTGTGGATTAAGCACGTAATCCTTTGGAAATTTTTCGAGAAGTTATAATGCTGATGAGCGCCGGGAATAAATCAAATTCATGCTGACAGTCTCTAATGAAAATTTCGATGTTTAGGGTGTAATCCCGGCCTATATGTCGTTTATGGAGACTCTGCTTAAAAACACAAAACCCGACGAGACAATTCCAGTCAGAAGGGTCGGCGCGGGTTACACTGATAAATCAGCAAACGAAGTTGCAAAAATAATACAATCACGTGTTAATATGTATTTCGCGAAACAAGGCCGACGGGCGATCCGTTTTGATATGACAATTCGGCTTTATTGTGAGATATTACGGCTCTTTGAGGCGGCAGCACAAAACACCGTTGTTTACTTTTAGCCGTGACCTTCATTGTGAGTAAGCTGTATACACAGCTGAGTCAGAATATATATAGTACACCTCTCCCAAACCGCCTAACTTAAGAGCGCCCCCTATCGCGAGAGCGAAGTAAGAGTATGAATCCGCAGCATACAGGGAAATACCATATGAGTCTCTTCAAAGAAAGGAATGATGTATATGAATAAAACTCCGAAATGCATAAGTTTATTTGTGCTATTGTTCTTGTTGTTAATCTTTTCAATGCCGCTCACAACGGCAAATGCGGTCTCTCCCGGCGTCTACTACGTCTCTCCGGAAGGTGATAACACAAGCGGCGGTGACTGGAAGAGCGCATACACGGACCCGCAGGCTGCTATTGAAAAGGCTGCAAAATGGTCAGAGAGCAATAGAGCACAGGCGCAAGTACGTGTTATGCGGGGCACTTATACTCCAAAAACGAATCCGAATAATGCAAGCGGCACGCCCGCAGCACGCCTTGCTCATTTTAGTATGCGAAACGGCGTGACGATAACCGGTGGCTTCTCAGGCGGCGAATCCGACGGCCATCCTACCGGCGGAGAAACCATCTTTTCGGGTGATTTGTCTGGTAACGACATTGAAGGGAATATGACTGCCAATCGAGATGATAATGTCTTTCATGTTTTTTATCACCCGAAAGACTTAGCTCTTGATAACACTGCGGTGCTTCAAAATATCACAATTACAGGAGGTAATGCGGACGACCCGGAGCTGAACTATCTTGGCGGGGGTATGTTTAACGAGTACAGCAATCTGACAATCATAGAATGTGTCTTTAAATCCAACTCGTGCACAGGTGAAGGCGGAGGGGGAATCCATAATAATTACAGTTCCCCGAATATTGCAGGCTGCTCTTTCAGCAACAACTCGAAAAATGGAATATTCAACTCATACAGTGACCCGCGAATCACGAACTGCAATTTCTCGGGCAACACCTATAGCGGCATGTATAACCACAGCTCCTCCCCTTATATCAACCGCTGCAATTTTTCTGAAAACTTAGAGCTGGGTGTATTCAACACAACCGACAGCAGTCCGCTGATTATAGATTGCGCTTTCAATTCCAACTTCAGCTATGGCATGTCAAATTACAACAGCAATCCCAACGTGATTATTTGCACATTTTCCGCAAATCTCCACGGAGGTATTCGCAATTTTTACAGCAGCCCAACCGTTGACAAATGCAGTTTCATCGGCAACTTATATGATTATCCTCACGGTACCGGCGGCGGTATTTCCAATTTTTCCGCCAGCAGCCCCATTGTCACATGCTGTGTATTCACCGGCAACGCGGGCGGCGACATACATAACACATCCGCCTCCCCAACTTATGCGTATTGCATCGTTGGAACAGATTTATATTACGGAAACGGCTCTGCTGTGTCAACAGGAAAAACATCAAACTTGATTGTTAACTCGAACGGCACGCTTCCTTTGGGTTCTCCCGCCATCGACGCAGGTGACAACCCGGCCTTTGAAACAGCTTTCCCCTCCAAAACATGGACGGCCCTCGTAAACGCGGGATTTGCCGATAGTAGCATTCCCGACCTTTCCCAGCTCAGGGATTGCAGTAACAACCCCCGCTTTTCCGGCTCTTCGGTGGATATAGGTGCGTATGAGACGGCCTTTTCCGAAATGCCGCTTTTCATTGATGTCGATGCTCACTGGGCCGAAGATTACATAAACTTTATCTCTTCACATAAATACATAAGCGGCGTCGGCGGAGGGAAATTCGAACCCGACAGACCTTTAACCAGGGCACAGCTTGTTCAGATTCTATATAAAATATGGGCAACTGAAGGGTCCCTCCAGCCGGACTGTCCATTCACTGACACAGCGCCGGACGAGTGGTATTATTCTTCGCTCAACTGGGCGTATGCTCACGATTTAGTTCAAGGGACTTCCGCCTCAACCTTTGCTCCGAACAATCTCGTTACACGCGAGCAGATGGCCGTTTTTATCCTCCGCCTGTCGGAAAAATTCGAAATTGTTTTGCCGGAGACAGTTTCAAAATCCGGGTTTTTCGATGATAACAAAATTTCCCCTTGGGCTTATGATGCCGTATATAAAATGCAGCAATCCGGAATTATCAGCGGCAGACCGGGTAATCTCTTTGACCCGCTCGAGAGCCTCACCCGCGCCGAGATGGCAAAAATTATCTGCAATGTAGTGAATTTCTGGCGGGTATAATTGCCCGCTCCAAAAGAAATGTTTTAAAACTTTCCGATACGATAGCCCAAAAACCTATATTTGTGCGGAAGGCAATTACTATTCTTTCATATATACGTTTACATACACGGCTTAGTGTACTCATTGATAATTAAGCAACACTTATCTTTGAACTACTCGCCGCGGAGATTAGTGACAAGGGTGAGAATTGTTCGCTTCATTTTCGCTTCATTATTAAGGAGGTTTTGAAAATGGCTATAAGAGCACCGTTCCTTTGTGTACACAAGTATTCCGGAGGAACACACACCGCATATTCGCAAAGCGACATCAGTAATTACAATAGTCCGTCCGAATTCATTATTAGCTCAGGCAACTATGGTGGATATATGAATGCAGACGGTACTGCAGTTAGTTCTGAAATAACCGCTTCTACAATTTTTTCCATTTTTCTATTGACTTTTTATTTGTAGGTTTTCGGTGTAGAATAGGGGCAACAAGTAGAGTATTCACATTATATCAAAGAAGAATCCTAAGAGAGGCGCATGGTGTTAGCGGTACCGCAATTTGACAGAATTATTAAACTATGTAGGCGTTTCAGATATCGCCATAGCGTAGGGGAGGTTCAAGGATTTGGTGGGAATCGTTTTAAAACGGTTTTGAAGGTGAATTTGAGCTGCAACTGGTAAAGTAGCATCTGTCCAGCTTTAGGTAGTATGACATGATAATCAATATCAACTAACCCTACGGAATAACGCAATCCATCTGTTCCAGAAATTCTTTATCCTGCGTCCTGCCTTAGGTATGTTCGTTGGCTAAGGCGGTCACCATCATTTATTTATAAAGACATTTTACCACATTTTTAACTGTCTTTTTGCGTAGAATCGTAATAGAAGTACTGAAAAATATATTTTGTTGTCCCCCTTTGTTTGTTTTTCGACATATAATATATAAGAACATATATCTACTAATTAAGCGGAAATATTTAAGTTTAAACCTCGAATTTGTAGTTTTGCACCAAAGAGCATACTGTATGATGGCATACTCATCGTTTTTGATAAAAAGACTGTATTGTTGGGACAAACCTTTTGTCGTAGATGTAATAACAAGCTTTATTTGCAAAGCACGGGTTAGTGCATAAATACTGTTTCCTCGAGAAGCGCCTGATAGTTCTGCACCTGTGTGTTGTAGAATGCTTTCTTCTTTAAATATGAGTCATCGCTACAAAGCGTACTCACCTCTTCACCCTCTTTGCACTGACGCTTTGTGATAGAATGGAGGTTTCTATGAAAAAGTCTTTCCCACTTTTGTTATCCGCAATCATAATCCTTACGTCGGCGTTATTGACGGCTCCCTCAGCAGCGACCGTGCGAAGTGAAACGATAAGCGTAAATGGTGTGGAATTGCGCTGTGATGTCGGAGATACGGGCATGTTGCAAATAACGATGTTGAGAGAGATTGTAGCTAATAATCCTAATATTGCCATTGACCTCCGGGGTGTTGCTGGCATTGTCGGATATACTCTCTTGTTTGATCCAAGCGTTGCTGAAAGTGTTGTCATTGAGTTTGAGAACGAGGTAAAGGTTGTTCTGGCAGCCGCGAATTGTATGCAGCTTGCGGATAATGCCTCGGGGGAGTCGGTCGTGTTGAGCGCTTTGTACATCCGTGCAGACGACGGCAAAATCTCCGGTGTTGAGATATCAACCGGTACGCCTTTGGGGAATATCATTGAAGCATATGGTTACATAAAACCATGGCTTGTCTCTTTGCCAGCCGTGGGTAGGACCTCGGCGGCAAAAAATGTTGTAATATATGAAGAAGGCTTGAATGTTGTTCCTCGGTGCTGGGATGAGGAAGGTGCGATTTTCGCTTATATTTGCCGGTCAGGGAAATACACGGTTCAAAAAGCCGAAGCGAAATCCTTTGCCGATATTATGCCCAACTGGGCAAGAGAGTCGGTCAACTGGCTTTCGGCGAGAGGTGTCGTGCTTGGCGGAGATGGGAACTTATACGCGGACAGAGGGGTAACAAGAGTTGAATTCGCTCAGATGTTCGTAAGGCTGCTCGGTATCCATACGGAAATCACTTTTTCGGAAACATATTACAATGATTCTGCCCAACTGCCACTCTGGAGCAAGCTGAACACGTCGCTCGTCAGCATACTTTTTGGTGTGGGTGAAAATGATGCCCTGAATCCTAACAAGGTAATGAGCCGCGGCGAGATGATCGATGCGCTCTATAATTATGTAGCGGCAGGCGATTTATTTTACAGTGATTCAAATGTTTATCTTCCATTTAGCGATATTGGGAGCATGAGCCACAGCGAATTGTACCCTCTGAGAATGCTGTATGAGATGGGTATTATTGTTGGCGACGGCAACGGTGTGTGCCTTGGGCAATCAGCGAGCCGCGGGCAGGCAATGGCGGCGCTATATCGGCTCGCCTTGTGGCAGCTTGAGAATGGAGCATTGGAGTAATATATTACAGTTTTTGTATTTTTTGTTTGAAGATTAGTCTACGCAAAGAAGGGGCATCATTGGCATGACACCCCTTCTTTGCGCGTTATTGCTTACATGTTTTGAAAGCTAATCAACTCCTGTTGGCGGTGCTTATAAGTAGATCACTAAGATACTGGACGGACGGCGCATTGTTAATCCAATACTTGCGGTGTCTATTACACCGGCACTCTGTAGCACATTACATGCTAATATAACATTTCCTACATTATTGGTTTGCACACTTTTGCATTTTGCTGCCATTTTAATGATTAGGTCACCAAGGTATTGCAACCGGAAAAAATTGTCGGCCCAATATTCAGGTGTGTTAATAACCCCTTTGTTTTGGAGAGTTTTTGCAGCGCTCAATACAGCTCCATACATTTTTCCACTATCAATTTCATTATCCTTAGGAAAATACAGCCCAGGACAGTTTGTTGCCTGATTTCCAGTATTGAAATTATTGTGACCACCATATGATGTAATGGTCGGATACTTTGATTTCGCTGCCGAAATCAGTTGAATTAGTGATAGGCGCTGGGCAAGAGGTACAGAAGTGGTAACATCATAATTCTCTTCACAGCATATACCTATACTAATAGTTTTCAACAATTTAAGATGTGAGCAAATCGGGAGATAACAAATCGAGTAAAGAAACGCATTGGTTATTACTTTTCTTCATCTTCGTTGTTTCCATTAACGTCAGTATCAATGTTATTTACGTACTCTTTCCCTATCGATAAGAATATTCGAGATAAACATCCCTCTATATCTTTTTTTATTTCTTCATCGCTCAATCTAACAATTGTCCAACCTTGTTCGGTAAGTTTGGTATTCACCTCTGCATCACGCTGTCGTGTACGTTCGAATTTTGGTATCCAAAATTCTTGATTGGATTTTGGTAAATGTTTTTTCCCATGCCAAAAATCGGAATCAACAAATACGGCAACTTTTTTGCGCTTAAATACAACATCCGGTTTGCCAAACACATCTTTGCGATGATGCGTAAACCAGACGCCTTTATCGCGCAAAGCTTTCATTAATATCCGTTCCGGTTTTGTATTTTTTGAACGTATACGCGACATATTGTAATGCCGTTGTTCAGGAGTATGTACATCAGCCATTAAGCAAACTCTCCATTGGTTTTTCAATTATATATTTGCAGAAGACCATCAGAATTCTCTGCTTGTTTATAAAGAGCAGTCATATCATGAATTCCGATTGTTTAAACTCTAAAATTATTTGAAGTTAGATTTTGCGGGTATAACTGTTGCATAAAGGAGTGAAAGCGTAATGACGCGAAAGGAAATAGCAAAAGATTTCTTTATGAAAGTGATATTGCCGGTGTTCCTCGCATGGTTTTTGTTCGCCATGTTCAAGCCGGTGTTTACAAATGACGGTGTAACCGACTATTTCAAAGTATGGCTTGCTTGCGGCGTACCGTTCGG
>JGI994J12354_10004989_pt1 | contig 11642 bp, 7 predicted proteins | sample IntmicLarv3ML3BL_FD_12354 | JGI IMG/M metagenome (IMG submission 12354) | reverse complement strand
CTATTTCTCCGGTATGATGTCTCTTCGGTATGACGGCGCCTCGGTTCCCGACATGGTCGGCAAAAACCTCGGCAAAATTGCCCGCCAGTTCATGATTTACTTCTCTATTGTCGTGCTTGTTCTGGTCGGTGTTGTTTTCGTCAACGGCCCCGCTGGCCTTCTTAGCAAGATCAGTGGCATCGAGCCTATGACATGGGTTGTTATTATTTTTGCTTACTACTTCCTGGCCACCATCATGCCCATTGATGTGATCATTGGCCGTATTTATCCGATTTTCGCAGCCATTCTACTGTTCATGGCCGTCAGCCTACCCATCATGCTGTTCGCAAAGGGCTACACTGTACTGCCCAACCTTGATTTCGCAACCAATACCCACACCTCGCTCCCGCTCTGGCCGATGGTTTTCATCACCATCGCCTGCGGTGCGATTTCGGGCTTCCACGCAACCCAATCCCCTATGATGGCCCGTTGCATGTCCAACGAAAAACAAGGCCGTAAAATATTCTATGGCGCTATGATCGCTGAAGGCGTCATTGCGGTTGTCTGGTGCACACTGGGCCTTTCCTTCTACGAAGGCGCAGAAGGTCTCCGCACGGCTTTGGGTCCCACGGGCAACGCCGCTCTGGTCGTTTCCGAAGTTTCCAACACGCTGCTCGGCGCAGGATTTGGCGGCACGCTGGCGATTCTGGGCGTGGTGGTTCTGCCCATCACCTCCGGTGATACGGCATTCCGTAGCGCACGTTTGACCATTGCCGACATTTTCAAAACCTCGCAGGCCTCCGTTACCTCCCGCCTGATGATCGCCGTCCCTCTGTTCCTCATTGGCGCGGTGCTCTCGCAGGTCAACTTCAACATTATTTGGCGTTACTTCGGCTGGGCCAACCAGACTCTGGCCATGTTCATGCTGTGGACCGCAGCCGTGTACCTTGGCCGCCGCGGCAAGTTCCACTGGATCTGCTCACTGCCAGCCACGTTCATGACCGCCGTGTGCACAACTTACCTGTGCTACGACAAGATCGGCTTCGGCCTTCCCTACGATACCGCGAACATGATCGGCATCGGCTCCGCCGTTGTCTGCTTCATCTTCTTCATGGTTAAGGGCAGCAACATGAGCAAGAAACCGCTCGACGAATAATGCCCATGCGGTAAAACGCACAGCCCCGGCCATCCCAAGGATGTCCGGGGCTTTTTATTTTCCGGGTGACATAAACGCCCTGATCAAGCTGGTTGATCAGGGCGTTACAAACTATCCCACCATATGGAATATATTCCCTTTATGTCACAAACACCACACATTAAACCGCATGATCGCTCAACACGCCGCGTAAAAATTCCCGGGCCATAAGATTGCGCTTACCATCCGGGATATCCATCCGGTAACTCCGGGCAAACCGCATACCGACCAGATGATTGGCCATGACTTCTGCTGTCGTATTGCTTGAAGGGCGGCTCAATTGTCTCTCCACATAACCCGAGAGCATTTCCGTCACAATCTTGTGAGGGTCCGTAAATTTCATGCCTACCATATAAACCTCCGCAACGCGCGACTGGATGTCAAACGCCATTGGCTATTTTTATACATACCGCTGAACGCTATTTTTTACAACATCTCTTTAAGGTTGGGCTATCTTACCCTGATGCGTGGTCAAGCAAAGTCTTTTACCTTGGTCGAGACCATACACATCGTTGCTCTCAATGCCCATACGGCCCGCAAATTCGCCAACGGGCACAAACCATTTTTGCCTGTCTTCTACAACAAAAAGTTCATTTTCCTCACCTGAGCAAACGAGCTCCCCCCTTTGATTCAAAGTAGTCTACTGCCATCCCTTTCATGCGATAGCAAGACTGACGCCGATCAGAACTCAGGATTTCTCCTGAACAGGAAAAAGGGGGGGGGCTCTTTCGGTCCGTGACCCAAAGAGTCCTGATTTCAACGGTTAAAAGTAAGAGTTTGAGAATAGCGTCAATAGCTGTTTTACCTTGGGGTTTTGCTTGCGTCACAGCACCCATGACGCCCCCTCCGTTTCGTACATCCACGTGGGCTTGTGCCTGAAATTATCGTCAGAAAGCCCCTTTATCTGGCGCATCAGTGCGTTTTTTAAATGAAATACAATAATATAATCTCTTTAATTAAACTGCGATAAAAACTCACTAAAAACAATTACTAGAAACACTTTTGTAATAAAACGCATACACCAATACAACATACAGCAATACATTTATAGTAAAAAGATATTGGAGAAATTTAATCGAACGGCTATGTAAAGTTGCAATTCCTCACGGTCATCCAATAAACAGAACCGCCCCAATCAATTTACTCCATAATTTTACACCCGCAATGCGACAAACCCATTGCGGGAAAATACGGTGTTTGATAAAATTTGCTTATTATTTTTTCAGAAAGGGATACCTAGTCAAGATTTTCAGATGTTACAAAAACCACTCCGCATGATATTCTTCGTGCGGAATACCTGTTTGTTCGGAGGAAACACCATGCGTAGAAAAATGATTGCCATGTCCGTTGCTCTCTGTCTTTCCCTCGGTCTGGTATCGCAGGTCTGTGCTGCGGAAAAAATGATTCTTTACACCTCAATGAAAGAATCTTTGATCGGCGCGATTTACGAAGCCTTCAAGAAGAAACATCCTGACACGTCTATTGACTACCAGTCCGCTGGCGCGGGAAAATTGATGGCTAAAATCGCCACCGAACGTCAGGCCGGCAAGGTTCTGGCCGACGTTCTGTGGACAAGCGAAGTGCCTGACTTCTACAATCTGAAAAAAGAAGGCATGCTGGAAAGGTACACGCCATCCGTAATTTCCGAAATCATCAATCCCTTTGATGATTATGACGGGCACTTCACCGCCGCCCGCTTGGGAACCCTTGGCATTGTATACAACACCAAGCACGTGAAGAAAGCACCCGCTACGTGGGATGACATTTTTGGACCGGAATTCAAGGGCGCGTTCGGCATTGCGAACCCCGGCCTTTCCGGGACAGCGTACATGAGCATTTCCCTCCTGGTAAACCAGTTCGGCTGGGAGTTCATCGAAAAAATGGCCACCAACAAATCCAAAATTGGCAAGGGTGCCGGACAGGTTGTTGACGATACGGCTTCCGGCGAACTCGTGGGCTGCATCGCGGTGGACTATATCACCCTGGACAAAATCAAAAAAGGCGCGTCCCTGGCCTATGTGTTCCCGTCTGAAATTCTGGTTGTGCCGAGCCCCGTGGCCATCATCAAAGATACACCCAATCTTTCGGCCGCTCAAAAATTTGTGGATTTCTTACTTTCCAAGGAAGCTCAGGAAATCATCGCTGGCGAAGGCACGCTACCGGTCCGCAACGATGTTGCCCTCAACCCAGGCCTGCCCATTACTTCGCCTGAAGAAGCCGTCAAGCGTTCTATCAAGATCGACTACCTCAAACTGATGGCCGAAAAGCAAGTCACGATCAAAAAATTCACGGATATTATGCAGGGTAAAAAGTAAGTTCCCCGGAGTAAATCCGCTTAGGCGGGGTCGGTTGCACCGGCCCCGCCATATTGTGCGGTCTACGGCGGATTAAGGTGAACGGTGCGTAAACGCGCTCCTTCTACGCACCGAACAATAAAGAGAGTACAAATGGCAACGATTCATTTGGACAAAGTCAGTAAACTCTATGGTAAAAACACGGTACTCAAGGACCTTTCCCTAACAGTAGATCACGGTGAATGCTTCACCCTACTCGGTCCCTCCGGTTGCGGTAAAACAGTGCTGTTGCGGCTTATCGCCGGATTTGAAACACCGGACGACGGAACCATTCGCATCGGCGATACGGTTGTGGCCAACGCCTCCGGCGACACCATCCCCCCGGACCGCCGCGACCTAGGTGTGGTGTTTCAGGACTATGCCGTTTGGCCGCATATGACGGTGTTCCAGAACGTGTCCTATCCCCTGAAGCTGGCCAAGCTTCCGCAGGACAAACTTACGGAACAGGCCATGCGTGCCATCTCTCTGGTCAACCTGACCGACCTGGACAAACGCCTACCTTCGGAGCTCTCCGGCGGGCAGCAACAGCGCGTGGCCCTTGCCAGAGCGCTGGTTGCCCAACCATCCATTATGTTGCTTGATGAACCGCTCTCCAACTTGGACGCCAATCTACGCGAGGAAATGCGGTTTGAAATCAAGGAGCTACAACACAAGTTGGACATAACCGTATTTTATGTGACCCACGACCAGGAAATCGCACTGGCCATATCCGACCGTATGGCAATCATGGACAAGGACGGAAGAATTCGCCAGATCGGATCGCCGGTTGAAATCTATGAAAAACCCAAAGATCTTTTTGTCTTCAATTTCATGGGCGTGGCCAACTTCATCACAGTGAACAACCGAGATGGCGTCTTCTACGCGGGTTCCGGGTCGCAGCTCATGCCTTGGGCAGCTCCCACAGGCGAGGCTCCCGAGTGGATCTCCGGATGTAGGCCATCGGACGTTGCCATTGCCCGTCCCGGCGCGTTTCCCGACAATTTCCTGAAAGGAACCGTCACGCGGGCCAGCTTTCTGGGAGCCATGATTGACTACCTCGTGGAAATAGACGGCGCGCATCTGCGCACGGAACTGGAAACTCATTACGCCGTCACAAACAATCTTGTTTTCAAAGAAGGCGACGAGTGCGCCATCAAATTCCATAACCTGCACTGGTTCGACGCGCGTCAAATGGCGGAGGTGGCGGAATGAACGCAGCTATCAAAAAAGGCGGCGGATTTGGAACAGCTCAAATAATTTTAACGCTGTCCATAGGTGTATTGGTCATTTTCGTCGCATTTCCGGTTGTCCTGATTTTCATCAACGCATTCTGGGACAACAACGGAGCCTTCAATGCCGCGGATGTGGTCACGGTTCTGAAAGAACCGGACACCTACCAGGCGTTGTTAAACTCCTTCATCATCGCCATAGGAACCACTATCGGCAGTACAATTGTAGGGACGTTCTTCGCCTGGCTGGTGACACGCACGGACCTCCCCTACAAAAAATTCATGAAAGGTATGTTTCTGGTTCCCTTCATGCTGCCGTCCTTCATCGGCGCACTGGCTTGGAAGATGCTGCTTTCCCCCCGGGCCGGGTACATCAACCGCTTTTTCATGGACACCTTTGGGTTTGATGGTCCCATCTTCAATATTTACAGTTACGCAGGTATCATCCTGGTCGAGATCATGTATCTCTTCCCCTTTGTGTTCATCCAGGTCTGCGGCGCGTTGGAACGCATGGACCCGACGCTTGAAGAATCCGCCCGCATTTCCGGAGCCGGACTTGGCACCATTACCCGTAAAATAACCATCCCTCTGGTCATGCCGAGCATACTTTCCGGCGCGCTCCTGATCATGCTATATTCCATGGCCCATTTCGGCACAGTAGCCGTGCTCGGCATTGAAAACGGCATCTTCAACATCCCAACCCTTATTTATGAACGCATACACCAGAGCGCAGGCAGCTTCGAGTCCATCCGCACGGGTACTGTGCTGGCCACAATGCTCGTTATCTGCGCGGCCATCATCATCTGGACCCAGAACAAAATTCTGGGCAAAGGGCGCTACCAGATCATCGCGGGCAAAAGCTTCAGACCCATGGAACTGAAACTGCGCGGTCTGCGTATGCCGCTGCTCATCCTGTGCTGCGCGTATATCGCCTTTACCATCGTGCTGCCCACTGCGGTCATTTTCCTTGTCGGCGGGCTACCCACCTACGGTCTGCCCTTTACCTGGGAAAATCTCTCCCTTGAAAACTACAGATTTATTCTGTTCGATCACAAGCTTACCAGAGACGCCATCTTTAACAGCGTCACGCTCGGCCTTGCCGCTGCGGTGATCACCATGTTCGCCGGGGTCATGATTTCATATGTCATCGTCAAGATGAAGGTCCGGGGCAAAGGCATTCTAGAATTCCTAGGTATGCTGCCCTTCTCTGTGCCTGGCTCGGTTATCGCTCTGGGTGTCATCCTGGCCTGGTCCGGTCAATTCGGCATAAACCTGTATAACACGGTCTGGATCATCCTGGTGGCCTATATTGCCAGATACATGGCTTTCTCCCTGAAAGCCAACTCCGCCGCGCTGGAACAGGTACACGATTCCCTTGTTGAAGCGGCTCGCGCCTGCGGAGCCACCATGTGGCAGGCGCTCAAGGATATCGTCCTGCCCCTGGTCAGGCCGGGCATGCTGGCGGCCTTCTTCCTCATCTTCCTGCCTTCCTTGCGCGAGTTGACGGTTTCCATCATGTTGTACGCGCCGACCACTCGAACCATCGGCGTTGCCATTTACACCCTGAACGAAGACGGCGAAACCGTTGTTTCTGCCGCCCTGGCAGGCATTGCCCTTATCCTGATCATCACCGGCCAGACCCTTATCAACCGCTTCTCTGCCAGGTACGCCCAAAAGGATTAATGCCATGTCATATGTACGACTTATTGATGTAACAAAGCGTTTCGGCGAAGTCACGGCGGTAGACAGGCTGAACCTGGAAATCAACAAGGGCGAATGTTTTTCCATGCTCGGACCTTCCGGATGCGGCAAAACAACAACCCTGCGTATGATTGCCGGGTTCGAAGATCTTGACGACGGCGAAATTCATGTGGGCGACAGGCTCCTTTCCGCCAAAAAAAGTGGATACTATCTGCCTCCGGAAAAACGCGATTTCGGCATGGTTTTTCAGGCGTTTGCAGTGTGGCCCCACCTTTCGGTTTACGAGAATGTTGCCTTCCCCCTGCGCATCAGAAATCTGCCCAGCGCGGAGGTAGACCGCCGCACCAAGGACGCTCTGAAATCCACCAATCTCCTGCATGTGGCCTCGAAAAGCCCGGAAGAACTTTCCGGCGGCGGCAAACAGCGCACAGCCCTTGCCAGAGCCCTGGCCATTAACCCGGATGTAATGCTGCTTGATGAACCGCTCTCAAGCCTTGATCCGCATCTGCGCGAGGAAATGCGCTTTGAAATAAAAGACTTGCAGCGGCAGTATGGATTTTCCATCATCTATGTAACCCACGATCAGGCCGAGGCTATGGCTCTTTCGGATCGGATTCTGGTCATGAAACTCGGTGTGGTGCAACAAATTGACACCCCCATGAATGTCTACACCAACCCAGCCAACAAGTTTGTATTCAGTTTCATCGGCCTCTCCAATTTCCTAGATGTCGAAGGCCGGGACGGCGCATATAGGCTCATGGGCGGAGCACCCCTCACAAACATGGTGGCCCCACCCGCAAACATGGTGGCCCATCAGAATCTATCTCTGGCCAGCAGACCCACAGAAATAAACTTTGTTTCCGAGGGCGGCATTGGTGGCGTTGTGGTCCGCAAATCCTTCCTCGGCGAAATCGTGGATTATCAAATCCAGGCCGGTTCACAGACCATTCGGGTACAAAAAGGGCGGAGGTCTCAGGGACCGGATGCGGGAGAAAATTGCCAGGTCGCGCTTCTCCGTCCCTTCTGGTATCCCGCCAGCGAAGAGGAATAACCCAAGAGGAGTCTTGCTTATGAATTTGTCCATTGCGGAAATCGGTTCGATGCTGGATTTACGGAGCGACACCGCCACCATGCCGACTGAAGCCATGCGCGAAGCCATGCGGAACGCCCCTCTTGGAGACGGCGGCAGAACAGATCTAACCGGCAGAGGCGAAGACCCCACGGTTTACGAGCTGGAACAACTGGCGGCCCACATCACTGGCAAGGAAGACGCCATCTATCTTCCCACCGGAAGCATTTCCAACCACATTGCCATGCTCACCGCCGTCGAACGCGGGGACAAGGTTCTTGTAGAACAGTCTGCCCACATCTATATCAACGAAAAATTCGATTTTCTGCCCCGTTATGGAGGGCTTGTTCCGGTTTTCTACCATCTGACCAAAGACTATCAAATAGACCCAGTCGAAATCGCAACATTGCTGGCTGCAAACGACGCCAAGGCCATTTGCCTTGAAAACACCCACAACTATTCCGGCGGAACCTGCCTGACCGTTGCCAGCACCGAAACGGTTTGCAAAGTGGCCCATGCCAAAGGCCTCCACGTCCATCTGGACGGCGCAAGAATTTTTAATGCGGCCGTCGCTCTTGGCGTGGACGTGAAAGAACTGACTGCCCCTGTTGATTCTCTCATGTTCTGCGTATCCAAAGGCCTTTGCGCTCCGGTGGGTTCCCTGCTTGTAGGAACTCGCGAGTTTACAGGCAAAGCCAGACAGGTCTGCAAACTCATGGGCACAAACATGCGTCAGGCGGGCGTCATTGCCGCTGCGGGAGTGGTTGCCCTAAAGAATAACATCAGTCGACTGAAGGAAGATCATGATAACGCAGCCCTGCTTGGTAAAATGCTACAGGGTATTGACAACGCCATCATGGACCCGGCAGCGGACCAGACCAACTTTGTCTACCTCAACGTAACTCCGACAGGGATGACCGCCCAGCAGGTTGTAGACGGACTGGGGGCAAAAGGCCTACTGGTTGCGAGAATGACCGATGAAAGCATCCGCCTGGCAACACGCATGGGGGTTTCCCGTACGGATGTGGAAAAAGCCGCCGCCATCGTGAAGGAATATTTTGCATCGCTGAAATAGCTTCTTGCCCTGAGTGGAATTGTGAATTGCAGGCAGAGCCCGGAGGGTCCTTGCGCACAGCAACTGGGAAACATCTGTTGTTTTCCGGCTACTTGTTTCAATGAAGCCGTTACCCTAACCTTGCCCCTACAAAAATAATGTGATATTTTAAATGTCATTGGTATTCTAAATAAAAACAGGACGTGGCATGGGAAACCCAGCGGATCATTCACGTGAAAAAATTTTCGATCTGATCGATTTTTCCACATGGTCCAACAATTCTTCATGCTTCACCACACACGGTTGCCACACTCTTCAATAAGGTGTGGCATTTTTTCATGGCGGAAACATGTCTGTATACCCTCTATGTTATTTCGGCGGTACTGACATAAAACTTTGCGCAAAAATAGGTATTCCCTCTTTCTCGTTTTGAAACTGGAACAGCAAATTATATTGGGGCCCCCTCATGTCTATATTCAAGAAAATATTTTTCCTGGTGGCAGCAACGTCTCTGCTTCTCGCTGTCGTATTGACGGGTATTGGGTCCTGGCTCCTTTCCTCATCGGCTGATTCCGCCGCTGAGCGCCAATTGAAAAATTCCCAGGTTTCCGTACAGCAACGCCTGGAATCCTTTGCCAAGGTGCAGGCGGCAATAGCGGATACCCTTGAACAGGGCGAAGTTCTGAGCAAGGCCGTGGCGGAAAAAGACCTTGGTGCAATACAGGCGTTCAGCAAGACGGCAGCGGAAACCTCCCTCCTTGACATGGTGACGGTTTGCGACAACGAAGGAATAGTCCTAGCGCGCGGGCACTCGGATTCATTCGGAGACAAAATTGGAACGGATTTTCTGGCTGTGCAGATTCCCAAAATGACTAAGAAACGGGTGTCCGGCATAGCTTTGATCAACGCCGCCAACCTAGTATATATCACCGGAACGCCCCTTTTCCATGGGGGGAACTTTGTAGGGATTGCCGTCCTTGCAACGACCCTTTCCTCCAATGATTTTGTAGAAAAGGTAAAAGCGTCTCTGGGGGTGGAATTCACCATTTTTTATGGAGACAAACGGCTATCCACAACTATTATAGTTGATGGAAAATCCCTGGTAGATACCCGTCTTTCCAACCAAACCATTATTGAAACGGTCCTTGGCAAAGAAGAGGAATACGTTGACCGGAATGTCATTGCGAACAAAAATTTTGATACTGTTTACTGGCCCTGGCGAGACATAAACGGAAAACCCGCAGGAATGTTCTTTGTTGGCTCACAGCGAGATGATATCAGCACAATGTTGCAAAATAGTATCCTTATGCTTTCCGGAGCAGCGGTTGTCATCACTGTGATTATGCTTCTGATTGGAACATTCGTCTCCCGCGCCATTGCAACCCCCGTAAAAAAGACAACGGAATACGCACAGGCGATCGCAGACGGCGATTTCGACAAAACTTTCCAGATGACATCCAGCGACGAAATCAATTCTCTGGCAAAAGTGCTTTCGCTGATGGTCTATAATTTGAAAGCGAAAATAGCCGAATCTGAAACCAAATCAGAAGAAGCAGAACGGCAGACACAAAAAATTATGGAAGCCATACAAAAAACGGCTCAAGCCAAAAAGGATGCGGAAAAAGGCCAGGCTGCAATCTCCCACGCGGCGGTGGAAGTGGAACGGGTGGTGCACCGCATATCCACAGCGGCAACTCGGCTCCGCGCTCAGGTTGAAAGCTCTTCCAGCAGCGCGGTTGTCCAACAGCAACAAGTTGTAAACTCCACCGCTTCCATGGAGGAAATGAACGCCTCCGTGCTTGAGGTGGCGCACAATTCGAGCACAGCGGCAGACGGCGCCGCGCGTGCGCGGGATAACGCCGTTCGCGGGGCCGAGGTCATGCAGCGCTCCGTGGACGCCATTGTCAGAGTTCAAAATCATACAGACTCCCTGCGGGTTGAAATGCGCCAGCTTGGAGAACGAGCCCAGGGCATAGGTCGCGTTATGGGCGTTATTAACGACGTGGCGGATCAGACAAACCTACTTGCCCTGAACGCCGCCATTGAAGCGGCCAGAGCGGGAGATGCGGGACGCGGCTTTGCCGTTGTCGCCGATGAGGTCCGCAAGCTGGCGGAACGAACCATGGAAGCGACCAAAGAAGTAGCCGCCGCCATTAAGGGCATCCAGCAAAGCGCACGGGAAAATATTCAGGGAGTTGAAGACACCAGCGCAAACCTACACGAAGCAATAACCCTTATATCCGAATCAGGCCAAGTCCTTTCCCGCATTGTAGGAGAGGCAGAATCCGTAGCCAATCAGGTACGTTCCATTGCCACTGCGGCGGAGGAACAATCCGCCACCAGTGAAGAAGTCACCAAAGCACTGGATTCAATAAACGCGGTTTCTGCGGAAACAGCTTCGGCAATGCGGGAATCCGCTCTGGCTGTCGGAGAGCTTGCGGTGCAAGCACAGGAGTTGCAAGCCCTTGTTGAAAAACTTCGTGTAAGCGAATCATAACAGACCATTGTCGACCAATGGCATTATCTCGCCCTCAAGACCCGCAAGGGCGAAAAGTACCAGCAAAGCTTTCTGGGCAGCTAAATGACCGTTTGTCGGATCAAAGCTTTCATTCAGGGAATGGACGCCCTTGCTCGTGCCGCCATAGCCCAGGGTCACCGCGGGAATACTTCTGCTCATGGGGATATTCGCGTTGGTGCTGGCAGTGATGGTTGTATCGGCTTTTAGTTTCAGCATGGCACAGGCCGCGATGGCTGTTTGCACAATGTAGCTGTCCTCCGGGGAAGCCGCCGCCGGGATATCGGCATAGGCCACGGATTCAACCGTAACGCGGAGGTCGCTATCCTTGCCCCGGAGCGTGTTTTCCATCGTAACCGCCGCCTGTACTCTGGCAATGACATCCCTCTCCAGTGCTTCAAGGCTCATGGAATCAAGCGAGCGCATATCCACATGCACACGAACCTCGGAAGCAATAGCTCCGGCAGTATCTCCCCCCCGGACAACCCCGACATTGACCGTTGTCTTCGGATCATTGGAAAGTTCCAGCGCGGTAATGGCACTCATTGCCCTGCACATGGCATGCAT
>JGI994J12354_10004988_pt1 | contig 11643 bp, 14 predicted proteins | sample IntmicLarv3ML3BL_FD_12354 | JGI IMG/M metagenome (IMG submission 12354) | reverse complement strand
TCGTGAACGTCCGCCGTCCGTGTCAGAGTGGGCGGCTCCGGGATGGCCGCAGCCGTGCCTGTCTTGACCGCCGCATAGATACGACGTTCCGGCATGCTTAACCGCAGTACAACACGGTCAATCCGTGGGTTGACTCCATGCGGGGTTTCCAGCGCCAGTTCCAACGGCGATGTGTTTTCATAGCTGTATCCGTTGATCCACGCGCTACCGGGTGCGACCGATATACTCACGTTACTACCGGGCGATACCCGCAGATTATTGGCGGTCGCCCAGAATACGCCGTTGGATGCCAGGCATCCGAAATATCTCGCAAAATCAGAAGCGTCATAGATACGGTCGCCGCCCGAACTGTTAAAGAATCCGCTCTTTTCCAAATCAATCTCCCTCCTTCAATTTCCGCAGCAAGGAAAGCACAGGCTTCCCGAATACCACGCGCAGGCTTCTTCCGTCAGCATCATAGCTTTCTTCCACTTCGGTGATTCGCGCCGTCATATTCAGATTCCAGCGCGGGGACAGCACACGCACTACGCTGCCGAGATCGTAGTCCTGTTTGTATATGAGGTTTCCATAAGGATTGACAGAAGCGTCAAAGGAATTCACCCTATCCCGTTCGCTCAGTTTCCCCTCCCCGCGAAAGAGCAGCGCGGCGGCATACTCCGCGTCGAAATCGTCCTCCTGTAGGTCTCTGGCGTCCACGAATACCTCATAGCGGTCTTCGCCGCTTCCGCCTGTGATGTTTTCAAATATACGCTCCGAGCCTTCGCCCTCGCCGCCGATGAGCGCAGTGTTGGCATAATCCAAGAGGCTTTGTGTATAGATTTGGTCGATCACGTTTTCATATTCTTTGGAAAAGACAGCCTGTGTCACCTCGCCTTTGTAGAGGCACACACGCAGCGGCCCGCCGTTTGGGTCAAAGATGGTTTTGATACCAACCTCCCCGGCATCGCACAGAGCGGAAATCAAGTCCAGCAGGTTATGGAAGGAGGCCTGGGTGCGCACCGCAACGCCCAACAATGGCGATTCAAAGGTGATTCCGGGAATTTGGCGGGAGATGTCAGTAGGACTGATGAGGTGATTGGCGAGCAGTTGCTCTATACAAGCCGACATATCGCCTGTCAGGGTTTCGGTGCCCAAGACAATGCGCCGCGCAAGCATAGAGGTTGCGAAACGCCCGCTGACCACGACCATTTCTCGATTCGGTGCAGACAGTTCGTGGAATTCAATCAGCCCCGCTTCCTCATCATCGCTCTTCCAGAGATAATGCCCGATTTGAAGCAGTTCCACATTTTGGGAAGTAGCGATGGCCTTCAGCTCGAAGCTCCCGCAATACGAGTACCTGCGTGTCCAGCGAAAATACTCAAAGGCTTCCACCACGCCAAGGAGTGTGCGGCTTCGGTCGAATATATACAGTTCCATCATTGTACCTTTCCTTTCGGTAATGATTGTCTAACCTAACGGGCTTTGATATAATTAGCAGGTATCATTTATATCGAAAAATTGGAATTTGACGACGCAAAAAAAGTGATTTCGAATTATTTGATGGAGGTATGTTATGGACGCTATAAACTTCATTTTGAAAAATGGAGATACATGGCTTCAATATGCCACAAGAATGCACATACTCGAAGAAAGCAAAGAGGACATGGCAGACTTGAAACTGCAAGCACTTTCCGATCCTAAAATCAAAGCGTACCTCAACGATATAACGAATTTTCACAGTATCCTTGTGAGCAACCATAAAAATCCTGATTTGCCTATACATAAGCTCTTGTTTCTTTTGGATATCGGGTTTACTACTGATGTTCCGGAAATACAGACTGCCATTGACAAAATCATGGAGAATAAAGACAGTAATGGAATATATCAATCTCTAACCAATATTCCCAAACACTTTGGAGGAAGCGGGGAGGATTTGTTTGGATGGTGTCTTTGTGATGCGCCGTTATTGTTATTTGCGTTACTCAAATCAGGGATTGACTATAAAGAACACATAAAGCAAGGTGTAGATTGCCTCGTGGGTTTCCATCAAGAATGCGGCTTCCCATGTACTGTTTCAAAGGAGTTCGGGAAATTCAGAGGACCGGGGCGAAAGGATGACCCATGCCCGTATGCTTCTTTAATTATGCTGAAATTATTATCTGCTATTCCTGAATACAGCGAATCCGATATTGTAAAAGAAACAGCGGAGGCTTTACTTTCATTATGGGGGAACAGTTTGGAACGTCACCCATACATGTTTTATATGGGGACCGATTTTAGGAAGCTCAAAGCCCCGGTTATGTGATATGACATAGTGAGCGTTGTAGAAGTGTTAAGCCATGTTGAACATATTAAGTCGGATGCGCATTTTATTGAAATGGTTTCGCTAATCAAGAGCAAGCAAGATGACAATGGCCTTTTCACACCGGAAGCAGTTTTTCAGAAATTTAAGGGGTGGGATTTCGGTCAAAAGAAAATCCCGTCACCTTATTTGACGTATTTGTGCCATCGGATATTAGAACGAACTTCAAGAATGGAGGATGCTGTATCATGATAAAAAACAAGCGTTTTGCTCTCTTGTTTCGTTTTTGCGCGATGATATTTGCTATAAGCGGTCTGCTGAAGCAGATTGGGGTATTTGACGGAAGAGTGAGCCTTGGTTCATTTATGTACTATACGATTCTAAGCAATTTGCTTGCAGTCATTATGTTCGCATTTTTGACAATCCGAACATGGCAAAGCTTGCGTAAAGGCACATGCGGCAGTCTTGGACGGTATTCTCGGATTGAGATGATCTGCACGGTAGATTTGCTTGTTACCTTCATGGTATTTTGGGTTTTACTCGTGCCGGAAGTCGAGACCGCTTATTTATGGACATTTGAGAACATTGCTGTTCACACAGTCACGCCTTTGCTGTGCCTGATTGACTACATCCTGTTTTCCGAGGCGGGACGACTAAAGTATCGCGATATATATTATGTATGTATTTTTCCGCTCTTCTACGTTGCTTTCACCACCATCGCAGGGCTTTCCGGATATGTATATAGCTTTAGTGACACCTTTAGCGCTTCAGCTTCTGAAGTGGCGGACATTACGCCTGTCAGATTCCCATATTTCTTTCTCGATTTCGATAAAATTGGGTTTTCGGTTATCATCTACATCGCAGTATTGCTTTTGCTTTTTATATTGCTTGCACATGCCTTTTATTTCTTAGACAGAAGATCCTATCGCAAAAGAATGGTATAAATTCCAGTTTGTCTGTCAACAAAAGAAGCATCAGCATTGCACAAAAGCTGGGGGAGGATTATCTTGAATAACGAAATCTGGAATCTCCCATTTGTTTTCGGATTGGTTTTCACGGTGATTGGCATTCTCATGCTGCAAAGCCAAATCAGGAAGAATAACCAATGCACCGAAAAAACAAATGGTCTGATTGTGAGAAGCGACTTATGGAATAGAGAGGCCGCCCTTATGCTCACTTTCACAGCAAATGGCGAAAACTATCGATTGCCTTTTTCCTATAGTCATAAAATGTCCGAGGGCATGGCCGTTACCGTCGTTTACGATCCATATGACATAAGCCGTCGTTCGTGCTATATTTTGGAAGACGCACGCAACAGTATAAAAATGGGCATTATATGCATTTTTGCCGGCATTGTTTTTATGCTAATCGGATACGGCGTGTCCATTGGGTTGTTCACCATGGTTTGGCTTGTTTAGAGGAACAACTAAGCAGTTACTCATTATGCATGTGGTTATACCCCTAAATACTGCGGTCTGTAATACACACTCACTTCCAGCAAGTCCGTCTGCTCCGCCGCGCCGTATCGGAGTGTGTTCCTCCCCGGCGCAAGCTGCAGGAATACGGAGCCGGTGTCCAGATACGAAAACGCATTTATTTCGCTGGTCTCTGTGACACTCAGAACGCGCTTTCCGGCAAACCCCGTATACACATGAATGTCTTCGCCTGCCGCCATGGTTTTGTTGATGCGTAGATACTGCCCGGAGGACATATCGGTTAAGTCCGGGTCTCTAACCGCACCCAAGGCGCGGAACACAATCCGGCACCCGCAGGCCACATCACCGGGATTGTCCAGTGTCATGATCTGACTGGGCTGACGGTTGCCAAAGGAAATGCCCTCGGACGGAATCTCCAGCGCAAAATGAAAAGCGGGCATCCATGCCGCCAGTTCCTCTCGAATTTCCTCCAGGGATTCAAAGAACGGCGACGGGCAGAGCAAGCTGACGAAAAAAGATGGCGCACGCTCACGACTCGAAGCAACAAAGCCCGCTTCCTCAACTACACAAGAAACGCGCTTGTTACGGCAAAGAAGCGTCCCCTGCGATTTAGGTGAAAACACCTGCAGGAAACGTGCCCTGCGGTCATAAGCTTCCTCCGTATCACGAGCCGCCAGTGTGCCTTCCAGCGTAATGTTGCGCATGTCCAACGTGGAAGCGATGTAAAAAGCGCCGTCCTGTTCCGGCGCTTTGAATGTAGTAATGGTCTGCTTTGTTTTGCCTATGCCTTCCGCACGGGTCAGGAAGAACGGACGTGCTTGGCGTAGGGTGAGCCGCTCACCGGCGGCGTTGATGTAAGTAACCTCCATAGCGAACGGTTCTCCTTTCACTAATATTCCAGTGCGAGCTTGCGGGATAGGTTTCGGAATTCCCGTGACAGTTCTTTTTCGGATAGCGCTTTGGGTGTATTGACCGTAATGGTCTGGTGGACAGTCGTACCACCGCCAAGACCTGCTGCCCGCCCGGTACCGCCATATGCATTCGTATCAGGGCTCATGTCGAAATCCGTGGGAATCGCGTCCTGCATATCCTGCGCTACGGTTTTCATAGCGTCCTCGAAGCCCACGCCGATACCTTCGCCCAGATTGCGGCCAATGCCCGCGAACAGGGTAGACGGCGATTTGATGCCAAAGAAGCTCTTGATGCTCGATACCACACCGCCGAAGAAGCCCGAAATCTTGTCACGCAGCCATGCACCTGCGTCATTGATACCCTGCCATAACCCCTTGATGAGGTTCAATCCAGCCTCTGCAAGGGAGGGTACGAAACCCACAATGGCGCTGACGATTCCCGAAACGATCTGCGGAATCGCCTTGACCACCTCAATAATGATGGTCGGTAAATTCTGTACCAGCGCGACGAGCAACTGAACACCCGCCATGATGATTTTGTCAATATTCCCGACAATCGCTTCCACCAAGCCTGATACTATCTGGGGGATTGCGGCTACAATGGTGGTAATAATCTGCGGAAGCGCCTGTATCAACGATATGAGCAGGGATATGCCCGCCTCAATGATCTTGGGGATCGACCCAATAACCGTGCTGATGACGTTCTCTATGATTTTTGGAATCGCCGCGACGATGGCAGTTATAATCGTCGGCAGGGCGGTGATCAGGGAAGTCAGCAGCTTGATTCCCGCCTCAATGATCTGCGGGATCGCCGCGATGATGAAGTTCACAATTGCATTGACAATTTCGGGCAACGCTTGAATCAGCTGCGGAATCGCGTCCAGTAACCCCTGTGCCAATCCGAGAATCATCGCAAGCGCCGCATCCAGGAGCAGCGGCAGATTATCCACCAGCGTCTGGCAGATGAGAACCACCGCTTCCACGATGGAAGGAATCAGCTGAGGCAGCGTATCGCTCAACCCCTGAGCCAACGCTGCGACAATCTGTATGGCTGCTGTCGCCAAATCAGGTAGCGCCTGGATGATGCCGTCAATCAGTCCGAACAGGAGTATCATCCCTGCGTCCAGAATCATAGGCAATAAATCCAATAATGTTTTCGACAGCATATCTACAATACTCAGCGCGCCTTTCACAAGCGCATCCATGTTATTGGCAATACCTGTGACAATCCCGGTCAATAGCTGCCCGCCCAATTCCAGTAATGTGGGAAGAAACGTTTCAATGATGCTCACAATTTCGCTGAACACACCGTTGAAAGCGTCAGCCAAATCTTCCACGGAGCCTTCTCCGCGGAGAACGCCGAGGAATGCATCGGACAAAGAGGAGATAGACGGCAGCATCTGACCCATGATCTTGGCTTTGAATTCATTGGCCATCGCGCCGACCGCGATCTTGGTATTGTCCATGACGGTAGCGAGGCTCGCCATCTTGCCCGCGTCAGTCCGTGCCAATGCTTCATTCACGCCATCCATGCTCTCACCGACCATATCAGTAATAAACTGAACACGTTCCATTTCGGTGGCGGTTTTGAACCACTCTCTTTCGGTTTGGGTCAGCGTAAAGCCCTGTTTCGCCAAGCCGTCGATACTGCCGTTTATGGCTTTTCCGAGCGCGGTCGCTACATTCCGCGCTTGTTCAGAGGAAGCCGTCGCTCCGTACTGATAGGCAATGTAGTCATTCATAACGGGAAGCATATCTTCCAGAGATTCCTTGCGTTCCACAAAGGAAGCAAGCTCCGCAAGTGCCGTGGTCTGTGCCGTTTTGGACACAACACCGACCTTCTCCTGTGCTGCGGCGAGGCTGATCAGGCTTTGCACTTCATCATCTGAAGCATCCATCATGTTTCGCATGACTTGTGTCAGTAGCGTCTGGCTCTCGGCAGCAGCGGTCGCCATGGTCATGCCCTCGGACACATATCCTTTTACGGCCGCGCCAACTGCTTTGACCATGTCCACGATGGCGGACAGGCCGGCTTTGATTAATTCAGAAGCCAGGTTCGCTTTGAGCACTTCACCGAAAATGGAGGTTTTCTTGCCGGTATCATCCATTTCCGTGCCGAGCTTCTTGGCCTCCTTGCCCGTGTCGTCCAGTTCCTTCCCGGCATCGTCCAGCGCCTTGCCGAGGTCATCCGTCTTTTTCTCAGCATCGCCGAGTTCTTTGCCCGTATCATCGAGGGCTTTCCCCAAAGAATCGGTTTCCTTCTCAGCGCCGCTCAGTTCCTTGCCGGTATCGCCGACCGCCTTACCGAAGGCACCGGCTTCCTGTCCGGCATCGTCAAAGCCTTGCTCCGCATCGCTGAGCGCCTGATTGTTTGAAGTAAGCTCCCGCTCCATGCCGTTCAGTTCAGCCTGCGCTTTGTTCAGCTGAATCTGCCAGTTCTGAGTGCGCTTGTCGTTTTCGCCAAAGGAAGACGCAGCGTTATCCAGCGCATCCTTCAGAACATCGATCTTGCCTTTTTGGGCTTCGATTTCCTTGTTGAGGACGGTGTTTCGGGAGGTGAGGGCTTGGACGGACTTGTCGTTCTTGTCAAACTGGCTGGTGACCAGCAGCATTTCGGAACCCAACAGCTTGAAGCTCTGCTGGATATCCTTTAGTGCGCTCTTGAATTCTTTTTCTCCCTCGACGCCGATTTTCAAACCGAAATTGTCAGCCATGCCCTTCACCTCCTCATAAAGCATCCCATTGAAAAACGAGTGAACTTAGTACATAATGATAGAAACATCCCACAGGAGGTGCATAACAATGGAAAGCAAGAAAATAGCTGTTCGATATCAATCACGCGGGGGAAATACAAAGACGGTAGCTGAAGCCATCGCCAAAGCAGCAGGGGTTACCGCCGAGCCGATTGACGTTCCAGTTGCCGAGCCGGTTGATATCTTGTTTGTCGGCGGCGGCGTCTACGCTTGGGATATCGATCAATCACTGAAAACCTATTTGCAGGACTTAACCCAGGAAAATGTAAAATCCGTAGCAGCGTTTTCAACAGCCGGAGGAATGGATAAAACCGGCAAGGTTGCAGAAATCGTAAAAGCGCGTGGTATTAACGTTTGCGAAGAAACGCTGCCGGTCAAGTTTATGCTCCGTAATCACGCCGCATTTGGCAGCAAGGGATTTGTCACATTATCCGAAAAGCAGCAGCAATCCATTGAAGATTTTGTAAGGCGCGTCGTAGAATAACCGACCTTTCTTGCAATGCCGTCGGATATGCCGCTATATGTCCTGCGGAATAATGTCGTCAATGGTCAAGTTCTTCTTCGCTTTTTCCATGCCAAGGAACTGCTTATGGCATGTCCATAGGTCAAGGAACAAGCCGATAGGCATGAACCAGAATTCATCTGCGCTCATGCCCATCTGTATGCGACCGTAATAGAAAAGCCGGGTAAACAACTCGCTGTCGCTTATCCGGCTTTGGGGTTTTTTGTCCTCGGCTCCTCCTCGCTCTCCACCTCGCGCCGGGTGCCCTTGAACATGGCCTCCGTAACCGCGTTTTTGAAGGTGGCAAGCTCCATGGGGGTGGTGAGCAGTTCTACCGCGTCATCAGTGAGCAGGGTGCGAGGTTCCTCCGGGTGCCTGAGGTTGTGGATTTGGATGGACTGGTTCGCCAGCAGGGTGATCAGCCAGACGATCTCCGCCAGCGCAGGCTCGAAATTCTCACTCTTCAGAAGTTGGTCGCCCAGCTTTTCCAGCCCGCCGTATTTCCCGGCTATGGCCTTAGTTGCCTTGGTGGTGAGAATGAGTTCATAGGAATCGCCGCCGATTTCAATGATGGCGCTGCGCTCGGTATCTGTAATTTGTTCCTTCTCCATAACGGGTTCACTCCTTCTTTATGTCAAATAGGGCCGGAACAATCCATCCTTGAACCAGTAGGCGGGATGATCCGCAAACAAGCTGAAGGTAGTGCCATCGCTGTAGTAGCCGAGACGGATGTATACTTTTCCATCCTCGACAGTCGGTTTCGCGGTGGTATACCAACTGGTAATGCTTCCGGGATCGAGCTTGAAAACCATGGGATCGGCTTGCGGGATGCCGACAAGGTATACCCAGCTGTATGGCGTCAGGTGATCCTCACCGTTCAGCGTATATGTGATGAAATTAGCAGCCTGATGCGTTTGCTGCCGGTGGTTCGTTGTGGCTGTTGAGACGGCATTGGCGGCAAGGGCGGTGGTTGTGGCATAGTACCACATTAGGCCATCCACCTTGAATTCGCCTGCGGTATTGACCGCCTTGGTTTTGCTCGTGGAGTAGTTCCCGGTCAAAACCTTTTCAAATGTGCCGTCCGACTTTTCAAGCACCAGCTGATACCTGTCTATTGTCCGGCTCCCGCTGACAACCAGTTTCATGGAAGCGAGGTTCTGGTCAAAGAAACCGGTGTAGGTCGTATTGCTGTCAGCTTCCTTGGCGTAGCAAAGCTGGTTGAAGTTTTCACCATCGAAGTAGAAAGGAAAAAGCCCGTTCAATTTCCACGCGCTGGCGGTCGCGTTGGTTACCAGTCCATTGAAAAGAATAGGATACTCCGTTTCCTCCTCGCCTATGGTGAATTTGCAGGCAACGGCCGTATTGGTGCCGCCTGTGAAAAGAACCATGAGAATATCGCCCATCTCAAGTTCATATCCCTCGGGCAAGCCAACCAGCTTTTTTACAACCTCAGCAGGTTCCGTAGCACACGAAGCATTATAGAGAACAGGACGCTTTACGCCGCCCGGCTCTCCGCCTGTGCCGCTGCCGCCCAAAACGGGTAGCGCGCTGACAAGGCTTCCGTCCGGGAGCAGCCACTTGGCGGCCTTGGGCGACATGGTATCATAGAGTTCGGCGCGTCCTGCGTCCGGTGTATTCAGTTCATTTCCCATCGTTCATAGCCCCTCCTGATCATACACAGGCTCGTACACCTGCTGATACCACGTCGTAATGACTGCGGCCGGCACACCTACACCGCCTTCAACGACCTCGGCTTTCCACGGATGCTTGTTCATGCCGTCCAGCTTATTCCGGCGCATGACTAACCCTTCAATGGTCGGGGTTTGGAAGGTGATGGAGTCTCCCTTGGTTTGCAGGTTGGTGGCGGGGAAGCCGAACTTGACTTTGTACAGCCAAAAGTAGCGGTAGGTGCCGTTCGGCTTCAAAGCACGAAAGCCTATCGCCACGGGATCGCCGCTATTTTCGCTGGCGGACACAAGCACCCCGTTATCGTCCGTGATCGCGCCGGTCAAGTCTCGCGCTGCGGCCAGGCCAATATCGTCCACACCCAGCGTCAGCTTCCCGGACTTGAAATCCTTAATGACCTCAGCGGCGCCGTCGTCCGCATACAGAATCGCTTCCACCAGTTCGATGGAAAGCTCGGCTTTGATGGCCTTGGCAAGCGATAGCGGGGTGCCGTAGGTTTCTTCGCCATCCTCGCTTTCGGTGATTTTTGCGTAATAGAGTTTATCCAATCCTATGGTAGCCATAGCTTATTCCTCCTCCAGTTCATATTCTTTCGCCGCATCAATGGCGTAGTGATGATAGCCGGTATCATCCTCGAAACCGATGTACCGCCTGTCCGTCACTGTAATGCCTGCGGCAAGCAGCGCTTTCACAATCTGTCTCTTCCGCTGCATATAATTGCCCTTGCTGTACAGGGACAGCCGGGCTTCCTGGGTTTCATACTGCGGCAGATTATCCGCAAACACCTCAAAAGTGTCGCTCATCGGTGTAATCACGATGTATTCATCTGGGGCTTTATCGGAAAAGATGCCTGTCTCCACCGGGATGCCCAAGCCGCCCAAGAGGGTGTTCAATTCCGTCAAAATGCTCATAGGTTGTTTGCCTCCTCTTCCAGCTTGGTCTTCATCGCCTCAATACAGGGCTTCCGAGAGGAGGACTTCGCAGGCTTCAGAAACGGTTTCGCCGGTTGCCCGTGCTTGCCGTATTCGATGATGTTGGCGAGCTTGGCGTTGGAGCTTCCCTTGCCGCTTCGTGGTTCGGCAAACCCGACCTTGACATCCCAGCCGGAAGCGTCGCGGTTCTGCTTCGCGGAGGACAGACCGAGGGAACCTGCCAGTTCACCCGTTGCACGGCTTTTGTACTTCGTGCCTCTGCCAATTGCAGAGGAGAGGTTGCCTTTGACCTTGGCCAGCACAATCTTGCCTCCTACTTCCAGCACCTTGGGAATGATATCATCGGTTTTGTCCTCAAGACGGGAAAGGCGCATCAGGAAATCATCCGGCATTTTCATTTCAGCTTTTGCCATTTCACGCCTTGCTCCCTTCGGTTTTCTCAGCCAAAACCTCAATGTACATCCCGCGCCCGCGAACGTCCTCACAGCTGACGATGTTGTAGCGGCCGTCACTATCTGTAATGAAGAAAGTGGTATCCATGGCTACGCTGGGTATCCTGCGGAACCGGAACATCGCCGTGACGGTCGAAAAGGCAGCGTTACCAATGATTCGCTCCCATTTGGCGCTGGTGTTACGGACTTCCTTGTAAGCGCGAACCGAAGCGATAACCGTATCGCCTTTTGTGACGAAACCCTCCGCATCCTTTACGGGAGCAGTGGAAATGATATGGATAGGTGTATTCATTTTTCCATATGCCACTGTCACACACCCCACATTCTGTCAAGGCGCAGGAGCGCATTCACCGTATTCCATACCTGCTGGCTTGCATTGACGCTGTCCGCGAAAAAGCCGCCCGTTGAACCGTCGCGGGATTCGTACCAGTTGGATGCCAGCATGATGACCGCCTGCTCTGTGGTTGGGGGCATGGCGCGGCTCTTGTATTTTCCTTTGGGCAGATGCTGGTAGCTTTCAGCATAGGAAACGGCGGCGGCAATGAGCGTGAGCAGCAAATCATCGTCTTCATCATGCTGCAGGATAAGGTTTACCTTCACTTTTTCAAGCAGTTTTTCCATCCTTGCGTTCATTGCCGCCGCCTCCCTTCATTGAAAAATCATGCGCCCATCTTGAGCAGCTGAATGCCT
>JGI994J12354_10004987_pt1 | contig 11644 bp, 8 predicted proteins | sample IntmicLarv3ML3BL_FD_12354 | JGI IMG/M metagenome (IMG submission 12354) | reverse complement strand
GTGGATGCCTGCCTTGCCGCAGGGCTGCCCAAGCTGGCGCTGGCGGGCGGCGTTTCCTGTAATGCCGCGCTTCGCGCCCGTATGCGTGAAGCTTGCGCACAGCATGGCATTTCTCTGCAAATCCCCGAACCCGTTTTTTGTACAGACAACGCCGCCATGATCGCCTCGGCGGGGTACTATGAATTTCTAAGCGGGCGTACCGCCGCGAACGATTTGAACGCATATCCGAATTTGGTTTTGTAGGCCATTCAAAAGACAACACGGGAGGACGATACTCATGCATCAGATTGACAACGAAGCACCCAACAGCCCCATCAGCGGCAACATCAAAATTTTTGCCTGCAACGCCACCGCCAAGCTTGCAGGGGACATTGCATCGCGCTTGGGCCTGGGCCTCGGCGCATCGGCCGTCGGGCGGTTTTCCGACGGCGAGATTTTTACCAAAATCGATGAAACGGTGCGCGGGGCGGATGTGTATATCGTGCAGTCCACCTGCCCGCCCGTAAATGATAACCTTATGGAATTGATGATAATGGTGGACGCGATGCGTCGCGCCTCGGCAGGCAATATCAACGCCGTCATCCCCTATTTCAGTTATGCCCGGCAGGATCGAAAAGCGCAAGCGCGTGACCCGATTTCGGCCAAGCTTGTGGCAAATCTCCTTACCGTTGCCGGGGTTGACCGCGTGCTTGCCATGGATTTGCACTGCGCACAGATACAGGGCTTCTTCGACATCCCCGTGGATCATCTGCTTGGCGTGCCGATTTTGACCAAATATTACGCAGGAAAATTTTGCAATGAATGCGAGAACCCGTTGGTGGTGGTGTCCCCCGATTTGGGCAGCGTCACCAGGGCACGGTCTTTGGCCGAACGGCTGGAAGTGCCTCTTGCCATTGTGGACAAGCGCCGTCCCCGCGCCAATGTGTCTGAGGTCATGAACATCATCGGTGATGTGCAGGGCAAAAAGGTACTCATTGCGGATGATATGATTGACACCGCAGGCACTTTGGTCAATGCGGCAAACGCCCTTTTGAAATATGGGGCAAGCGAGGTATATGCCTGTTGCACGCATCCCATTTTGTCCGGCCCCGCCATCGAGCGCATCGAAAACTCGCCGATTAAGGAGCTTGTGGTGCTGGATACCCTGCCATTGGCTCCTGAGAAGCAGCTCGATAAAATCAAGGTGCTGTCTGTGGCGGATGTGTTTGCCGAGGCCATCTGGCGCATACATAACGGGGAATCAGTTTCGACATTGTTCCATTAAGTAAGAGGGGGATTGCCATGCTTGCCTACCACGGAAGTGCCGTTCAAGGTTTAACAGAGCTTACGCCCTTTGCCAATCCGCATTCCAACCTAAAATACCCTTGCGTGTATCTATCCACCAATCAAGCCCTGGCTTCCATCTACATCTGGAACCGAGCCTATAAATGGATGACGTTTGAAATCCGCGAGGACGGCCTGCCTGTTTATAACGAGTCTTTCAAAGACGGCTTGGCCGAGTTTTATGACGGCGTGCAGGGTTGTATATATGAATGCATCGGCGACTTTGAAACGGACGACAATACCACCATCAAGCACGCCGTTATATCGAGAGCGCCTATTTCTATACAGAATGCGGATATTGTGGAAAACGCTTACGAACGGATACTGCATTATGAAAGAACAGGGGCGCTCATCATCAACCATTATAAACATCTTACCGATGCGCAGAAGGCAAAAGACCGCAACATGGTCTTAGGAGCCATTAAGCGCTTGGATTTGCTGAAGGGCAAACATCCACTGTCAAGCTTTGTGGCCGCCAAATTTCCGGCTCTTTGGAGGGAAGCTTCCTTGATGCAGTCATAGCCGTTTACCCGAAAGGAGCCTCACATGCCTATTGTCAAGCATGCCTACCCCATATTGGAATACGACACAGCCCCGGACGGTGTGATTAACCCAAACCGCGCCGGGCGCGCAACCCTGCCCGCCAAGTGCCTAATGACCTTCTTCGGTGAGGTGCTGACCGCGTTTGCCGAGGCGCAAAACGCCGCAGAAGTAAACGCCTACGAATCCGAACAGCGGCGCTTCCCCATTTACCGAACGGTATACCAAAACAAGGATATCTGCCTTATACAGGCCACCGTGGGTTCCGCCTCCATTGCCACTATGACTGACTATTTGATTGCTCATGGCGTGAAACAAATCATACTGTGCGGTTGCTGCGGGGTACTGAGCGATATCCCCGCGGGAGATGTCATCCTTCCCGTTTCGGCATTGCGGGATGAGGGCGCATCGTACCACTACTTGCCGCCCGCACGGGAAATTATTTTGGATGCGGCTGTTGTGTCCTCCATTAAACAAACACTGGCCGGCCTCGGCGCACCTTTCATCGAGGCCAAAACGTGGACCACCGATGGCTTCCTCCGCGAAACACCCGATATGATCGCCTACCGCAAGGCCGAGGGTTGCTCCGTTGTAGAAATGGAGTGCGCCACCGTTGCGGCGGTCGCCGCCTTTCGTGGCATTGCCTTCGGGCAGCTTTTATACAGCGGCGATATACTCGCCGATTTCGATGCCTACGATGACCGCGGCTGGACACAAAACCTGACCGCCAGGGAAAAACTTTTCCGGTTGGCTTTGGCGGCGCTTAATAACTTATCATGACGAGAACGCAGGGCCGCAGAATTTGAATGATTATACTATTACCAAATGGCGAAATAAGATTAGGGCGGTGAAAACCAATGTCAAAAACTATCAGTGATTTATGGGAGCGCAGTAAAGATATATTTGAAAACAAAACATTAGAACAAATATTAAAGTTTTCCGGCGATGGAAAGCTAAAAGATGAAAATAATACTTGTAAAGAGTTTCGTGCGTTCTTAAGTATTTTGCCAACGGATACATTAGAACGCTTTGCAAACGAATGTTTAGAAACAAGTTTTGACTCGGCTGCATACGCTTTGCAAGATATAGTAAATGAATTAGGCGCCCGCATTGGCTTTACTGTTGAAAATGGTTTGTTATAGAGGAAAGCGAAACGCTATAGGCTATGATGGATTTTGGAAGTCCGGGGACAATGATATTATTGTCGAGGTTAAGACTACTGATACTTATTCCATAGACCTTGATACAATTGCGGTATATAGAAATAGACTAATTGAAGAAAAGAAAACCAAAATAGAAGGTTCGTCTATTCTGCTGGTTGTGGGAAGAAAAGATACCGGGGGCTGGGAAGCACAAATTAGAGGTTCGAAACATGCATGGGATATGCGCATGATAAGCATTGACTCCCTCATCAAGCTATTAAGACTCAAAGAAGATTTGTTAGATGATGAAAATACGTTTAAGCATATATGCCAGATATTGAAACCCCTGGAGTTTACCAGATTAGATTATCTTATTGACACAATATTTATTACAGGAAAAGATGCACAAGCCATAGATGAGAGCAGCCTATCCAATGATTGCAATAGTCAAAGCAATGATGAGAGTAATCAAGAATTGAAGCCGGCTCCCGTTAATTTTAATAGTGAATGTATCTTGCATATAGGAAAGTGGCTAGATACTAAATTGTATAAACGCACCCGCACTTTATATGATAACAAAGAGAAAAATATAGCACTTACTTGTGCGGTATCAAAGAATCACGGAACTGATGAAGTACCTAAGTATTGGTTTGCTTTCCACCCTCACCAAAAGGAATCCCTTAGCAAGTATAATACGGCATATGTGTGTTTTGGCTGCGGTAGCGCCAATGATATTTTTGTTTTTGAGTATCATGAATTTATATCGTATCTAAATAAAATGTGGACTACTGAGAATAGTGATAAAATGTATTGGCATATCCAGATAAAAGTTTTTGAGTCGGGTAAAAAGTGCATGTTGTTGAGAGGTGATAAAAGCCATATAGATGTAACAAAAAACAGGCTCAATACTGCCAATGAAGTTGCAAAACCACAGGCGATGGTTTGATAAACGCGTTGAAAAGTCGAAAAACAGCAGAATGCATGCCTACCCGCTTGGCTCTCTTTCCATGGAACAAATACAATCACCATATCAAGCGATTCCATATGTGAACACCGGACGACTGCGGAAGGGCAATTTATCAAAGTGCAGGAGGGAACCATGGACAAACTACTCATCATAGACGGCCACAACCTCCTCTTCCAGATGTTCTACGGTATGCCCACCCGCATCGTCAATGCAAACGGCAAGGCCATTCAAGGCACACTGGGCTTTGTCGGGGCAATGCTGAAAATCATCAAAATGACAAGCCCTACCCACATGGCAGTGTTCTTCGACGGGGAACACGAAAACCCCCGCGCCGAAATCCGGCCGGAATACAAGGCCAACCGCCCGGACCATTCCCAAATCCCCGAAGAGGACAGCCCGTTCTCGCAACTGCCGGATGTGTATGCCGCGCTTGACTACCTACACATCAAGCACACAGAAATCGAAGAGTTGGAAGCAGATGATGTTATCGCAAACTACGCCCTGACCTATGGCCGGGATATTCAAATCGTCATTTCCTCGTTTGACAGCGACTTTTTCCAGTTGGTTACCGAAACCGTGTCTGTACTGCGCTACCGCGGCAACCACACCACCATCTGCGACACGGCCTATGTAACAAACAGGTACGGTGTTCCTCCTGCCGCATATGCCGATTTTAAGGCGCTTACAGGCGATACCGCCGACAACATCAAAGGTGCGGACAAAGTCGGCCCCAAAACGGCAGCAGCACTCCTTGCCGAGTGGGGTACGCTGGATGGCATACTCCATAACCGCGGCCAAATCACCAAACCGTCCATCAAGGAATCCATCACCCACAACGCCGAACGCCTGCACCAAAACTACCAACTCATCAAACTAAACAACCAAGCACCCATGCCCTTTGCCCTAACCGAGCTGGCCTACACCTTCGGTGGGCAAACCACCACCGAGGTGCTAAAAGGCATCAACCTAAAATGAGTGGGAACTCCCCACCATACATATACTCATAATACCCCCCCTTGGAAGGGGGCAAGGGGCAACGTCCCTTGCGGGGTGTGGGGCAGCGCCCCACGACCTTATCCTTTGACTTTAGAGGTGTACAAATGAAACTAATCGTCGGCCTGGGCAACCCCGGACCAGACTACGCGGGCACACGCCACAATGTCGGGTTCGAGGCCATCCGGAAACTATCTTATGACCACAACATCGAAATCAACCGCGCAAAATTTCGCGCCCACTTTGGTGAAGGTATGATCTCCCGCACCAAGGTCATTTTGGCGCGCCCGCAAACATTCATGAACCTGTCAGGCGAATCCGTGCGCGATATCATGTCGTTCTACAAAATCCCGCAAGAGGATCTCATTGTTATCTACGATGATATAAGCCTCGCCCCCGGTGACATCCGCGTCCGCGAAACAGGCTCAGCAGGCGGCCATAACGGCATCAAAAACATACTCTACCACCTGGAAACAGACGAGTTTTTGCGCATCCGCGTGGGCGTTGGCGCCAAACCACCCGGTTGGGATTTGGCTGATTACGTACTCAGTAAATTTCGCCAAAGCGAAACAGAGGATATGATAGACGGCATCACCAAGGCTACCACTGCCGTCGAGTTAATCCTTGCGGACGGCGTCAAAACCGCCATGAACCGCTTCAATAAAAAGCAAGCCCCGCCCAAAGCGGCGCAAGACACAACAGGGGAGCCGATACAGTGACCAACCACGCTTTACTCACGCCCATGCGCACCCTCGACAGCTACCAGAGGGCATCGGCGCAGCTGCATAAAAAAAAACACACAACAGCGCTTTGCACGGGGGTAGTTGACTCGCAGAAGTGCCATTTGGCATGGGCTTTGGCCGCCGAACACGGCCGCCCCCTGCTTTTCATTACCCACTCCGAAGCCAAGGCCAGGGAGGCATTCGAGGACTTACAATTTTTCATGCCCGGCCAAGTCAAATACTACCCCGTACGCGACATGATTTTTTACGCTGCCGATGTCAGAAGCGCTGATATCCTGCGGCAAAGAACTGCTGTTATCGACTCCCTCCTACACGAAGGCCCACTGGCCGTGGTGCTTTCCGTAGAGGCGCTCTTTGACCGCTTGACCCCACCTGACCGCTTCCGCAAGTCCATCCTCCATTACAAGGTAGGCGACACCCTTTCCATCGAGAATCTGGCCGCCCGCCTCATCCGCATGGGCTACGAGCGCGCGGAGCTGGTAGAAGGCCCGGGGCAGTTTGCCGTGCGCGGCGGACTTATTGACGTGTTCACCACAGTCTATGAAAACGCCGTGCGCATCGAGCTTTGGGGCGATGAAATCGACTCTATCCGCTTGATGGATCCCCATTCCCAACGCTCGGTGGAAACCCGGGATGAAGTTTCCATTTTCCCTATGCGCGAGCTTGTGTATGGAGCGGAAGAAACCAGCCGCGCCATCGCCGCCATCGAGGCGGAATACGAAAAGACAATGGAAAGCTATATCAAAAAAGGGTTGAAAGACGAATCCGACACCCTAAAGGCTACCATCGCCCACGCTTTGGAGCGCCTCCGCGAAGCACGCGGTTTTGCTGGGCTTGACCAGTATATCCAATACTTTTATCCCGGCGCGTCATCACTTCTTGACTATCTGCCTGCAAACGCGCTTCTTGTGTTTGACGAGCCGGGGCGGTTGGCACAACACGCGGAAAATGCCGCCGCCGAGTTTGGTGAAAGTGTGAAAAACCGCATCGAAAAAGGCTGCCTGTTGCCCGCGCAGGGTGAGCTTATCCTGACCTACGCGTCTGTCTTAAAGGGTACAGAGCGGTTCTCCCGCGTGCTTTTGGCCACTTTTACCTCGGGCATTCGCGACTTTACCTTGCACGAAACGGCCGCCTTCTCGGTCAAATCCTCCGGCGTCATCCAAAAACGAGTGGATTTGCTAGAAGAAGATTTGCGTTATTATATGGAGCAGAACTACCGTGTTCTGATATTGGCAGGCGGACGCACCCGCGCGGAACGACTGTGCGAGGAGCTGAAGGAACGTGATCTGCCTGCTAAGACGCTTGAGGACTTGGCAACCGATGAACTTTTGCACGGCCATATCTACTTATCTAAAGGAAGCTTGAACAAGGGCTTTGACTATCCCCTCATCAACCTTGCCGTCATCAGCGGCAAGGAGTTGTTTGACGGCAGCAAGAAAAAGCGCCGCCGCAAACACAAAAAAGGCGCGCAAATCAACAGCTTTGCCGACCTCCGCATTGGCGACTATGTGGTGCATGACAACCATGGCGTGGGGATTTACCAAGGCATCGAGAAAATCGTTGTGGACAACGCAGGCAAGGATTTCCTTAAAATCAGCTATAAAGACGGCGGCAACCTGTATGTCGCCACCAGCCAGCTTGACATGCTGCAAAAATACATTGGCGGTGACGAGGCCAAGCCTAAGCTCAACAAACTGGGCGGGGCAGAATGGAACCGCGCGAAAACCCGCGTGAAGGGCGCGGTGCAAATTCTGGCTAAGGACTTGGCGGAACTCTACGCCAAACGCGAGGCCGCCGTGGGGCATCCCTACAGCGCCGACACAGTGTGGCAGTCGGAGTTTGAGGAACTGTTTCCCTACGACGAAACGGACGACCAACTTACCGCCATCGAAGACGTAAAGCGCGACATGGAAGGCCACCGCGTGATGGATCGTCTGATTTGCGGCGATGTGGGCTACGGCAAAACGGAAATCGCCATACGCGCGGCGTTTAAGGCCGTACAGGATGGCAAGCAAGTGGCCTACCTGGTGCCAACCACCATCCTTGCCCAGCAGCATTTTAACACCTTCACCCAGCGCATGAAGGATTATCCCGTGCATATCGCCATGCTCTCCCGCTTCCGCACCGCGAAGGAGCAGAAGGCCGCCATCGAAGGCTTGCACAGCGGCCATGTCGATATCGTAATAGGCACACACCGTTTGCTATCGAACGACCTGCACTTCAAGGATTTGGGGCTTGTCATCGTCGATGAGGAGCAGCGATTCGGGGTGTCGCACAAGGAAAAACTGAAACGTTTAAGCGAGAATGTGGATGTCATCACTTTAACAGCCACACCCATCCCCCGCACTTTGCACATGTCCCTCACGGGCATACGCGATATGAGCATATTGGAAGAACCGCCGCAGGAACGCCAGCCCGTGCAAACCTATGTGATGGAGTATAATCCCGAATTTGTGCGCGACGCCATACACCGGGAACTGGCACGAGAAGGACAGGTGTATGTGCTGCACAACCGCGTGAGAAATATCGCGGATGTGGCAGCCAGAGTACAGCAATTGGCACCGGAGGCGAACGTTGCCTATGCCCACGGACAGATGAGTGAGCACGAGCTGGAAAACATCATGATGGACTTCATCAGCGGCGACATCGACGTGCTTGTTTGCACCACCATCATCGAAACGGGGCTTGACATCGCAAACGTCAACACCATCATCATACAGGACGCGGACTATATGGGGCTGTCACAGCTTTACCAGCTTAGAGGGCGTGTGGGGCGGTCAAACCGCTCGTCTTACGCGTATTTGATGTACCGGCGCGACAAAGTGCTGACCGAGGTGTCACAAAAACGTCTGCAAACTATACGCGAGTTTACCGAGTTCGGCTCCGGCTTCAAAATCGCCATGCGGGATTTGGAAATTCGCGGTGCGGGCAACCTCCTTGGGGCCGAACAACACGGCCATATGGACACGGTAGGCTATGATATGTACTGCAAACTTTTGGGCGAAGCCGTCAGTGAACTGCGCGGAGAAACCACAGCGCCTGCGTTTGAAACCTTCATCGACGTGTCGGTAAACGCCTTCATACCAAGCCAATTTGTCGGCAACGAGCTGCAAAAGCTGGAAATCTACAAACGCATTGCCACCATACAAACGGAGCGGGATTTCTATGACATCCAAGAAGAAATCGAGGACCGTTACGGCAATCTGCCCGCGCCGGTGCAGACATTGCTTGACATCGCGCTTCTGAAGGCCGCCGCGCACCGCGCCTATATCACAAGTGTGGCGCAAAAAAACGGTGCATATGTCATGACCTTTAAGAACGATGCCCCCGTAAACCCCGATGCCATTGCGGCTTTGGTGCAGTCAAACGCAAAAAAACTGCGCTTCACTATCGCGCAAAATCCGTTTTTGACCTACCACGCAAATGACACCGAGGCCAATGTGCTGCCAACCTTGCGGGCGCTTCTTGACACATTAGCCTTATAGCGAACTTATCTTGTGCAGCTTGAAAATGCGGGCTCCAACGCATTTTCAAGCCGCTGTTTCCTATTTCGCTGCAAGGCTGTTGACACCTGCAGGCACGCAAATGTAAATAAATCGTGAATTTATATTGATTTTATGAAAATGAGTGTACAAACCAGCGCGATTCATGTATAATAATCAAAGTTGACTTTTTATCAAACTAAACTAATATAGAAATGAGTGTGTGAAATGGCAAAGAAGAAACCAAGGTATCCCAACAGAAACAGAAACATCTTCATCTGCATAGCCGTCACCGTGGCTGTTGTTGCGGCATTGGCGGGCATCGGGCTTTATAACAACGCACGCAGCGGGCATATTTTCACCCTGGACGGCGCAAAAACCCCCACCCGCGAGTACAGCCTTTACATGTTCAACCAGCGTGTCAGCTATGAATATCAGCTTGGCTCCGATGTATGGGGCTATGGCACAGGCGAAAGCTCCTTCTATGATTTGGCGCGAAGCAGCGCCTTGGCCACTTTGGTGAACACAAAAGTGGTCTATTCCAAGGTAAACGAGTTGGGCATTTCTGTCACGGCGGAGGACAAAGCCGAAGCAAAGGCAACCGCCGAAAACTTCCTGACCAGCGTTAGCGGCGAACAGCACAATGAATTTCTTCGCGCGCTTAAAGCCACACGCGCACAGCTTGACCAAATGATGCTGGAAAGCCTTATGGTGGACAGGGTGTTCGACCACCTCACCGCAGATTTCCCCATCGACGAGGCGGATCTCGCCTCGGAATATGCACTGTATTTGGAAACGGAGAAAAGCAATTATTTGATCGCCAATGTCAACTATATCCAGACAGAGCAGCTTTCCACAGCGAAAGAGATTTTGGCGCAGTTGTCCGACGGCGGCGATTTCTTCGCGTTGATTGAGGAATACTCTGATGCTGCTGACCCGTCAGCCCCTGTATCCCTGGCTTCGCTCGGCGTAAGCTCTGAAATCCTTCAAGCGGCCTTTGATATGGAGCCGGGCACCGTTTCCGACTTCGAGGAAGTGCCCGACGGCTACATCATTTTCATGCTGGATGAAGTTGTCGAGCCTGATTACGATGAACTGGACACTTGGTTCCGCGATGGCTATATTTCCAACGAAAAGCAGAACTTTTTCGCGGATAAATGCGATGAATGGCGCGAAGCGGCAGAATTTGTCTTGAACGAGTATGCATACGACAACACTCCGATTTTGGGACTGGAGCAGTACCATCAAGCTACACTGGTACCCGTGACCGATGAAGAGGAAGACGACGCCGAAGCGGCAGAATAATCACCAACCAAAAACGCGGCATCCAACGACTTGGATGCCACGTTTTTGGTTGTAGCTTCAAAGTAAATAAACCCCGACTAAGCCGGTAAGAGTCAAAATCTTTAACAAGCAAACCTTCTTTAGGTAGAATTACGTGTGGTCAGCCAACCGCACCAAAACCAAAAGGAGGTTTGTGTCATGAAAGATATAAATAGTTTGTCACATTCAAAGAGCAAGAAAGCTACGCGAACAAAAGAAAGTCGAGATTGCGGATGCAGTGAGTCGCGATAAAAATGCAATAATAGAATACATCAAAACTCAGTTGCAGGAGGATATCGCCTCAGACCAAATATCACTCAAAGAGTACGTAGACCCGTTTACTCCCAAGGCATAACCACAGGCCGCTTTGGCGGCAGCCTGTGGTGGTAACGCGGTTGGCGGACTCGTCAATGCCCCTTGAGGGGCTGTGTCAGTACCATGCCCTCCTATGGCTCTAGGGCTGTGCATACCACCGGTTAACCGGTAGTCATGATCGTCTATGAAAGGGCAAGGAACCAAGCCCCATGTTTAAAATTTCGAGTAATTGCATCACTCCGCCATGCGCGCATTCGTCCACGCCACAAGCGCATCGGGAAAACCGCTTGCCGCGTCCAGCACCGTCATATGATCCCCCGGATACACCGCATACGCCACATCCTGCCCGTTCGCCCTTAACCGTGCCACGAAAGCATCCTGCACATTTTGGGTAATCAGCGGATCTGCCGCCCCCTGCGCGATAAACAAGGGCATATTGATGGCCGCATCAGGCACATTTTCCATCAAACGCGCCCCATACGCCCCCTCCAGCGGGTCGCGGCTGTATATAGCTCCGCGTATCGACATGGCGCTGACAACCGATACCAATATCCCCGGTTCCCCCACAGCTCGATGCGCAATCGGCTTTAGCACCGGCCAAAGCGCGATGGGTATATACTCCGCAACATGCACATCGGGATAGGCATACGCATAGGCATACAGCGCATATGCCCCCAACGCCTTGCCGACAAAATGCTTTTGGCTGTTCACCAAAAGCGCAGGCAAATCCGTGGCGGGCGCGGCGGCAGCTATGCCAAGCACGCCCGCGTCCGGCGCGTATGCAGACGCCAAAATCCCCGTCCACATGGCGGCGTG
>JGI994J12354_10004986_pt1 | contig 11647 bp, 5 predicted proteins | sample IntmicLarv3ML3BL_FD_12354 | JGI IMG/M metagenome (IMG submission 12354) | reverse complement strand
AGTCATTTTCAAGGATTACCAATTTGGTTGACAAGTTACATTGTTTATGACCGTCATTCGGAAGCTGATATTGCAGGAAAGTGGAATTCTGTTGACGATTTAGAAAAATATCTGAAAGATTTTAAACAACATTCCTTACGCAATCCAATTGTGGAGCAAATAATTACCGAAACTTTGCGTGTGGTAAAAGATATTTGGATACAATACGGAAAAGGAGTTAAAGATTTCTTTGATGAAATCCACGTTGAACTTGGGCGTGAAATGAAAAATACTGCCGAAGACCGTAAATGGCTGACCGAACAAGTTACTAATAATGAAAATACCAATCTGCGAATCAAGGCACTGTTGATGGAATTGAAAGACAACTCCGACGGCAAATTATTTGCAGAAGATGTTCGTCCGCATTCGCCAATGCAACAAGATGCACTAAAAATCTTTGAAGAATATGCTTTGCAAAGTAATGAAAGATACGACGAGAAAGAAAACAAATTTATTTATGACCCAATAGAAGATGATATTCTAAAAATCAGCAAATCGGCACAACCGACAAAATCGGAGCTTCAACGTTATAAATTATGGTTAGAGCAACGTTATCGCTCGCCTTATACAGGGCAAATGATTCCGCTTGGCAGATTATTTACGGAAGATTATCAGATTGAACATATCATTCCAAAATCTCGTTACTTTGATGATAGTTTTAACAATAAAGTGATATGTGAGTCTGCTGTAAATCAATTAAAGGACAAACAACTCGGATTAGAATTTATTCAAAATCATTATGGAGAAGAAGTTGAGTTGGGTATGGGAAAAACAGCAAGAGTTTTTACCGAAGATGCATATAAAAGCTTTGTAAAAGAGCATTATACCAAAAATAATTCAAAACGCAGAAATCTTTTATTAGACGAAATTCCCGAACAAATGATTGCTCGGCAAATGAATGACACTCGATATATAAGTAAGTTTATTTCGGCTCTTTTATCGAATATCGTTCGTGCAGAAAAAGAGGATGACGGAATAAATTCAAAAAATCTTATTCCTGTTACAGGAAAGATAACGACAGCTTTAAAACAAGATTGGGGATTGAATGACGTTTGGAATGATTTGATTCTCCCACGTTTTGAGAGGATGAACGAACTGACAAATTCAAAAGATTTCACCACATGGAATGATAATTACCAAAAATATTTACCTACTGTTCCATTGGATTTATCCAAAAATTTTCAGAAAAAGCGTATTGACCACCGCCACCACGCTATGGATGCACTAGTAATTGCCTGTGCTACTCGCGACCATGTAAATTTATTGAATAATCAATCTGCTAAATCAGAAATTTCGAGGTATGACTTGCAAAATAAATTGAGACATAAAGAAAAAAAATCTTGGATTGATAAAAAATCGAATGAAAAAATCGAAAGAGATGTTTTCAAAGAATTCAAAAAACCTTGGGATAATTTTGCAGTTGATGCTAAAAATGAGTTAAAAAAGATTATTGTCAGTTTCAAGCAAAATTTGCGAATAATCAATAAGACAACCAATAAATACGAAAAAATTGTTGATGGCAAAAAAGTGAAAGTCAGCCAGCAAGGCACAAATTGGGCTATTCGGAAACCATTGCATAAGGATACTGTGTCGGGAATAGTCAATCTTCGTCTCAAAAAAACAGTCCGTCTTTCTGTTGCTATTGATGAGTGGAAAAACATTGTAGATAAGAATCTTAAAACAAAAATAAAACAGCTGATAAACGAAGGTCTTGATAAAACGAAGATTCAAAAATTCTTTACTCAACAAAAAAACAAATGGCAAGAGAAAGACATTTCAAAGGTAGAGGTTTATTACTTCAGCAACGATAAAGAAATATTGGTTGCTTCTCGCACTGCATTAGATGTTTCTTTCAACTCAAAGAAAATTGAAAGCATTACTGATACGGGTATTCAGAAAATTCTATTCAATCGGTTGAAGCAGTTTGATACAGTAGAACTTCCATTTGAAGAAGCTTTGCAATATTATGATGCGGTATTAGAAAAACAAGAAATAGAAGCTATAATAAATGATAAAGAAACAACCTTTCAAACAATTCAAGACTTCGCAAATTTCATGAGATTAAACGACCACAAGTATGGGAAAAAAAACTATTCAAAACTAAATGTGTTTGTAGAACAAGTATTCAACAGAAATTTAAGAGAAGAATTCAGTGATAGCATTAAAGAATATCCTGAAATTGCTTTTTCTCCCGAAGGAATTGAGGATATGAATAAAAACATTATTCAATTAAATAAAGAAAAAACGCAAGATGAAGGAAAACCACACCAGCCAATTCTCAAAGTTCGGACCTACGAACCCAAGGGAAATAAATTTAATGTAGGAAATTTTGGAAACAAAAAAGATAAATTTGTAGAAGCCGCCAAAGGAACAAATCTGTTTTTTGCCATTTACATTGATGATGAAGGAAAACGAAGTTATGAAACTATTCCTTTAAATATTGTTGTAGAGCGATTAAAACAAGGATTAAAAGAAGTTCCAGAAGTTAATGAAAAAGGGAATAAATTTTTGTTTCATTTATCTCCCAATGATTTGGTGTATGTGCCGACGGAAGAAGAAAATATAACAAACATTAATTTTGATAATTTCTTAAATGAGGAACAAATAACTAGGATCTATAAAGTTGAAAAATTTTCAGAAACTGAGTGTTATTTTACACAACAAAGTATCGCTTCTCTAATTAAAAAATACGATGCTAAAACAAAGATTGGGGAATTAGAAAGTCAAAATAAATTACAAACTACAATGACCAAAGACCGAATTAAAATTGTTGAGTACTGTAAAAAATTAACTGTTGGTAGATTAGGAAATATAAAAAAAAGATAATCCTGTCAGACTAAAAACTAAATCCAAATGATTAAACGCACTCTATATTTCGGAAACCCTACTTATCTGTCGCTGAAAAATTCACAGTTAGTTATCAAGCTGCCAGAAGTAGAAAAGAACGACACATTGCCTGAAATTTTCAAGGCAGAAAGTGTGCGGATTATTCCAATCGAAGATATTGGCGTAATGGTCATTGACAACAAACAAATTACCTTTACTTCGGGATTGATAGAGGCTTTGCTTGACAATAATTGCGCGGTCATTACTTGCGATAAAAACAGAATGCCGGTAGGATTGATGCTCCCTATATCTGGAAATATCTTACAATCGGAAAGGTTCAGAGAACAAATAGAAGCATCGCTTCCTTTGAAAAAACAATTATGGCAACAAACTATAGCCGTCAAAATTGAAAACCAAGCTAATGTTTTAAAAACAACTCGAGAATGCGAAACCGGTAATATGTCGAAATGGGTAGAGCAAGTTCGTAGCGGCGATTCTGAGAATCTTGAAGCGCGAGCTGCAGCGTATTATTGGGCTAATTTATTTCCTAATATTCCTGAATTTACACGAAAAAGAGATGGTATTCCACCTAACAATTTGTTTAATTATGGATATGCTATATTGCGAGCTATTGTTGCTCGCTCTTTAGTTGGAAGCGGGTTATTGCCTACGTTGGGAATTCATCATCATAACCGATATAACGCCTACTGTTTAGCCGATGATATTATGGAGCCGTATCGCCCATTTGTAGATAAACTTGTTTTACAAATAATAGATAGTAATAAATATAATATCGAAGAATTATGCAAAGATTTGAAAGCAGAATTGTTGCAAATACCAGTCATCGATGTTCAAATTAATGGCAAACGAAGTCCGTTGATGGTCGCGGTTTCAACTACTACGCGATCTTTATATAAATGTTTTAGCGGAGAAAATCGAAAAATTATATATCCAAATTTTTAATATTGGAAAGAATAAGTGAATATAGAATTATGTGGATTTTAGTTTTTTTTGACTTGCCGACAGAAACGAAAAAAGAGCGTAAGGCATATACTGAATTTCGAAAAAAATTAATTACCGATGGCTTTTCGATGTTTCAATTTTCGATTTATCTTCGACATTGTTCCAGTTCGGAAAATATGGAAGTCCATGTGAGGCGAGTAAAAAAATCTCTTCCGGAAAAAGGAAGTATCGGGATTTTATGTGTCACAGACAAGCAATTTGGAATGATGGAGCTTTTTTATGGGAAAAAGGAACAACCCACTGCCCCTATATCTCAACAATTGGAACTATTTTAATAAAAGAAAAAAGAACAAAATTTCATTTACGATTAAAAAAGTAGTTCTTATCTAAAGATTTTTTCTTATAAATTTTCTTTTTTTTAGTTTGAAAAAAGTCTTGTAATTCGCTAAATACAAAACAAATGCAGATAGCCTGTTGTAGACTATCTGCAAAAGTACAAAATTTGAAAGCGATCCACAACAGCCCTGGTCTATACTCTAATGGTGCAATAGTTGTAGACTATCTGCAAAAGTACAAAATTTGAAAGCGATCCACAACGCCAATCTCGATAACTACCCCCACTTAATAGTTGTAGACTATCTGCAAAAGTACAAAATTTGAAAGCGATCCACAACACTGTATTCATAATTAAGTTCTGCTGCTTGGTTGTAGACTATCTGCAAAAGTACAAAATTTGAAAGCGATCCACAACCCGGTACCATGGTATCGTTGCCATTGGTGGGTTGTAGACTATCTGCAAAAGTACAAAATTTGAAAGCGATCCACAACTCGAATCTATCCGTCCTAATATCCGCACTTGTTGTAGACTATCTGCAAAAGTACAAAATTTGAAAGCGATCCACAACAAGAGGACTTTCATAGTACTCAGTACCTAAGTTGTAGACTATCTGCAAAAGTACAAAATTTGAAAGCGATCCACAACCCATTTCTGCAAGTTGTTGTTTAATCTCTTGTTGTAGACTATCTGCAAAAGTACAAAATTTGAAAGCGATCCACAACCTATGGTATTGAATTGCCGTATAATAGCAAGTTGTAGACTATCTGCAAAAGTACAAAATTTGAAAGCGATCCACAACACCGACCTACATAGTACACAGATTCTCAAGTTGTAGACTATCTGCAAAAGTACAAAATTTGAAAGCGATCCACAACTTTAATTAATATGGTAAAAGATTGTTATACGTTGTAGACTATCTGCAAAAGTACAAAATTTGAAAGCGATCCACAACCGCCTTGACTATTATCGGATATCGTATCATGTTGTAGACTATCTGCAAAAGTACAAAATTTGAAAGCGATCCACAACGCATTTGTAGTCCGGCAACTAATCAAATTTGTTGTAGACTATCTGCAAAAGTACAAAATTTGAAAGCGATCCACAACATGCCATTTGTTACTTCTTTACACTCATTTGTTGTAGACTATCTGCAAAAGTACAAAATTTGAAAGCGATCCACAACCTTGTTCTTTATCTGTCTTACTAACATATTGTTGTAGACTATCTGCAAAAGTACAAAATTTGAAAGCGATCCACAACGCTGTATTCATAATTAAGTTCTGCTGCTTGGTTGTAGACTATCTGCAAAAGTACAAAATTTGAAAGCGATCCACAACGATAAGCAACTTCCGTACCATCTTTTGAAAGTTGTAGACTATCTGCAAAAGTACAAAATTTGAAAGCGATCCACAACCATACTCTTTCAACTTTGAAATATCAACCTGTTGTAGACTATCTGCAAAAGTACAAAATTTGAAAGCGATCCACAACACTCTTTGTTTTTCTTCGTTGTAGAAGTCTGTTGTAGACTATCTGCAAAAGTACAAAATTTGAAAGCGATCCACAACTACTTCTGTAGTGTTGTTGTTTATTCATAAGTTGTAGACTATCTGCAAAAGTACAAAATTTGAAAGCGATCCACAACAACAGTTTGGTACAGTATCAATACTTGATGTTGTAGACTATCTGCAAAAGTACAAAATTTGAAAGCGATCCACAACGATGCCATTATTTTCCTATAAGGATGCAAAGTTGTAGACTATCTGCAAAAGTACAAAATTTGAAAGCGATCCACAACTGAATGGTCTAATCTTTCTTTCTGGCCATCGTTGTAGACTATCTGCAAAAGTACAAAATTTGAAAGCGATCCACAACACCTCCCTTTAAACTGCTTCTTTACTTTTTGTTGTAGACTATCTGCAAAAGTACAAAATTTGAAAGCGATCCACAACTGATTTTAGTTAGTGGCACTATCCACCATTGTTGTAGACTATCTGCAAAAGTACAAAATTTGAAAGCGATCCACAACGTGTCTTAATCGTTTGTGCTACTCCCTGCGGTTGTAGACTATCTGCAAAAGTACAAAATTTGAAAGCGATCCACAACATTGTTATGTAGTGCACTATTGTAGTACCTGTTGTAGACTATCTGCAAAAGTACAAAATTTGAAAGCGATCCACAACATGCTCCTTATCGCTACCTCTAGGTCATTTGTTGTAGACTATCTGCAAAAGTACAAAATTTGAAAGCGATCCACAACTCATACTGGTACATTCTCCCGAGTACCATGTTGTAGACTATCTGCAAAAGTACAAAATTTGAAAGCGATCCACAACTAGTAGGATTGCTTGCAATAATCAAAGCCGGTTGTAGACTATCTGCAAAAGTACAAAATTTGAAAGCGATCCACAACACGTTGCGCTTCGGCTTCCTCGTTGATACGTTGTAGACTATCTGCAAAAGTACAAAATTTGAAAGCGATCCACAACTGGTATGCAAGAAGTAGTGTTTGTCAATTTGTTGTAGACTATCTGCAAAAGTACAAAATTTGAAAGCGATCCACAACAACACCTCTCAAGGGGACATCAATAGTTATGTTGTAGACTATCTGCAAAAGTACAAAATTTGAAAGCGATCCACAACAAATGTAGTCGTTGATGTAAATATCCCAAAGTTGTAGACTATCTGCAAAAGTACAAAATTTGAAAGCGATCCACAACAGCAATTCATCGCGTTCGTGCAGTCCGTGTGTTGTAGACTATCTGCAAAAGTACAAAATTTGAAAGCGATCCACAACATATAATGGGGATAGTATCATTAACACCAGTTGTAGACTATCTGCAAAAGTACAAAATTTGAAAGCGATCCACAACCGTTCTGATATAAGAAAAGAATATTCAAATGTTGTAGACTATCTGCAAAAGTACAAAATTTGAAAGCGATCCACAACGTTGTTGTGTAGTACCTTGTTGTAGTATCTGTTGTAGACTATCTGCAAAAGTACAAAATTTGAAAGCGATCCACAACCGTTCCGTGCTTCGGGTAGATTACCATTTTGTTGTAGACTATCTGCAAAAGTACAAAATTTGAAAGCGATCCACAACATGAAAGTATCGTGATTGATACAGGCGGTAGTTGTAGACTATCTGCAAAAGTACAAAATTTGAAAGCGATCCACAACAGCATAATGGCAACGACCACAAATAAAGAGGTTGTAGACTATCTGCAAAAGTACAAAATTTGAAAGCGATCCACAACAATGGGTTGGACAATGCCCCGATCCGTTCAGTTGTAGACTATCTGCAAAAGTACAAAATTTGAAAGCGATCCACAACTCTCATCGGCAAAATAAATAAAAACACATTGTTGTAGACTATCTGCAAAAGTACAAAATTTGAAAGCGATCCACAACAGGGCGTGGGTTTCGTCTCGGAAACATTTTGTTGTAGACTATCTGCAAAAGTACAAAATTTGAAAGCGATCCACAACAGATATTGTTGAAGAAATTCAAGCATATTAGTTGTAGACTATCTGCAAAAGTACAAAATTTGAAAGCGATCCACAACAAGTAAACAGAACAAGATAAAATTGTACCTGTTGTAGACTATCTGCAAAAGTACAAAATTTGAAAGCGATCCACAACGTCGAATGAGCGGTTGATATCTTCAATACTGTTGTAGACTATCTGCAAAAGTACAAAATTTGAAAGCGATCCACAACAGCTTCATGTAATGAACCTAAAAACATAAGGTTGTAGACTATCTGCAAAAGTACAAAATTTGAAAGCGATCCACAACAAATTCTTAGTTCTTCCCATTTGAGAACTTGTTGTAGACTATCTGCAAAAGTACAAAATTTGAAAGCGATCCACAACCCGTTGGGTGAATCGTGTTTTGCTTTGCCAGTTGTAGACTATCTGCAAAAGTACAAAATTTGAAAGCGATCCACAACGGACATAAACCAGAAGTACTAATACATGAAGTTGTAGACTATCTGCAAAAGTACAAAATTTGAAAGCGATCCACAACTTAAATGCTCTCGAATTGTATTTCGCTCATGTTGTAGACTATCTGCAAAAGTACAAAATTTGAAAGCGATCCACAACTCAAGCGTAACAATGTCTTTAATCCCCTTAGTTGTAGACTATCTGCAAAAGTACAAAATTTGAAAGCGATCCACAACTGGGCGGTGACATGAGACGCTTCATTCAGAGTTGTAGACTATCTGCAAAATTACAAAATCATTTTACTATTATATATTTACCATTTTCATCATAATTACATGGCACTTCTGCTTTAAATGCACCAAATGCATTATCAAAACCATCAAATGCTTTAAGCTCCATTAAGCTATACCAAAGCTGACCATTGAATATCGCAATATTGCTATCTAGCCCTGGTTTGGTTAGAAAAATTGGGAGATATCTAATTGTTTCTTTGTCATTGCTGAAAGTTCCATCCATTCCCATAAGCTTATCAATTTTAAATTCTGCTTCACCATTTTTTTGGACAGTAACTATATCAAAACCATTTTCTTTTTTGCATTTTTCAGATTTATACAACCTTATAGTAAAGCGACCCATATCAGTATCAGCATAGCCTTCGTCATAAAATTTGCCACCAAATTCTCTTTCTGCAGTAATTCCTTTGTTCCTTTTGTCGGATTCTAATTTCTTAGCGTGCAATTGCCACCCTGTATCTACATCATCGCTATGAATGAGACGACCATATTCATTGGGATACAATTTCAATGATAAAAATTTTTCAGGTATTGTTGTAGGATATTTTTTATCTGCACGTGTTTCTGCATATTTGCCTGCTATAATATTATCAGTAATGAGCTTTATTATAGGATTCTTGCCATCAAATAACTTAGTTTTACCCTCACCATCTTCCAACAACAGTTTTTTGTATTTTACTGTGTTTTCAAGATGCCCATCATATCCACGTATTTCAATATTATAGTTTATAATAGAATTAACTTTATAAACATCTCCACTCGACCAAGCAGATTTATCTTGTATGAATACATTGTCAATTTTATTTATAGCTACATCCGATGTATAAGCCTGAACTACATAGTTTGTAAGTCCGTCACCACTTATAGAATTACCCATATAAATAGCTTTTTTCATATAATCAGTAAATGCATCAATTCTTTTATTCTCAAGATATTCATTTTGAATAGACACCCTGGCTGGAATGTAATTTTGAGTGAACAAATCTGCCCCGTTGTCACTATTTTTTTGTGCTGATGCTTCTGTCTGATTAATATTCCTGTTTTGCGCATTCAAATTAACAGGTATTGCTATAGCCCCGCTGCTTAGTATCGCGACTGCAATCAATGCTTTCCGAAAATTTATGTTTTTATTCATATTTTTCAGTAAAAATAGTTGTTATGGTTAAAGTGTTTTCAAACAATTAAACATAGTTTTTACCCTGTTCACGCGAGATTCTTTGCCCTGATTTTACCATATTTATTTGAATGTAAAACTGAAATTACGACCAAAACCTTTTTCCGAAGGAATATTACTAAGTGCCTCGTAGACGTATTCTATGGATCTATTACAGGCTGTTCCACCACCCCAAGGAACCTGAAAGACAAAATCCTCTTCACCAGCAGCAGTCGTACCCTTGATCAGATAATATTTACCTCTTGGTCCGTCATTAAAAACAACCGCGTTTCCTACAAGATTTACCTCCCCGTTTTTACCTGGATCACCTATGGTAGCGTCAATTCTAGCAAGCTTCTTCGGGTCATCTTTGGATGGCACTAATAAAATTCTTATTTTACCAATATCATCTTCAAAAGAAACCCATTCGCCCATTTTTAGCTCCGTAGTTTTTGTGTCGACTGTACTTGCTTTAGCCGTGCTGTCAGTGCTTGTCCCAGTTGTCGTTGACTGAGTTGAAGTGTTATTTTTAGGTGCTGATGCTTCTGTTTGGTTTCTGTTTTGCGCTCTTAAATCAGCCGGTAGAAATACAATGCTTAAGATTGTAAGCATTACAAATGCTTTTCCGAAATTCATATTTTTAGTCATGTCTTTTTTAATAAAAATGTCTATTATGATTGCGTGATGTTTTTGTGTTAAAATTTTCAAACAAATATCATCTCTACAAAGATACAAATTTTTGCGCCTAATTCATAACTAATGTTAAGAGATAAAACATACTAAATGCATTATTTCTATCTGCAAAATTACAAATTTTGAAAGCGATCCACAACGAAAATGAATTGATTGAGAAATGAAAATTCTATTTAATATTCCTTGCAAAAGTGATATGTTTTTTTTGTATTGCCGATTTTGTGGATTTGATTAAAATAATCGCGGGGGAAACTCTCCCCAAAATGGGGAAAGAATTTCCACGACAGCCAAGCAGTAAACCTGACGATTTGTTTTTAAAAGAAACAAATTTACAATTATGGATTGAATGTTCCCACTCTGTAAATATCTCCACTTTGGGAAACTGAATATACTTCTCCTCGTCTATTGATTTTATATGCAGCTTCTTTATTAAAATCTTCATCACTCATAAGGCTTTCTAAAGCATCCCATAGTTCATCATTTTGAAGAACAAACTTTCTTTTACTATCAACATTTGGATTAGATATAGTTATAGTTTTGTATTCTATGTGTTTATTATTTCCTGATATAATGGCGGTGACTTTATCTAGTGATTCAACTTTAAAATATGCTTTGTTAGGGAAACGCAAAACAACAGCATCAATAACTCCCTTTGATTTATCAATGCCTCTATGATTTGCAGTTATCAAATAGTCACCTTTTTGCGTAATAATTGGAACACTACCCACCTCAATACCAAAGTTTGGAATTGGAACTTTTGTTGCATCATTTATCCAACTATTATCTATATTTTGACATGGTTTTATTATGAATAATCCTTTTTCACCGCTTATACCGGCATTAATTATTACATCTGGGTCTGATTTAATTCCGGTACGATTATCGGGACTATCCAAAAATTCTTTGATACCATTGAAAACCATCTCGCTAGACTCCGAAAGTGGATATTCACCTCCTTGATTGATAATAGCTTGATTAAAGGTATGGAAATCTGATTTTTTATTATTTTGGTCAACTGTATTCATTATGACTTTTCTTATGCTACTTACATATCCGGTTCTTGAAGTGTTATTATTAAAATTTTCTGTTTTGAATTTTATTTTATCAAAAGTATTTCCGGTACCAGATGAATTTATAGCTAATATAGAAGTTGCTGCATCCATTCCAACACGAAAATCTTTCCTTTGTATAACTCTTTCAGTATTGTTTTGCGCTCTTAAATCAGCCGATAGAAATACAATACTTAAGATTGTAACCATTACAAATGCTTTCCGAAAATTTATGTTTTTATTCATGCTTTTTTAATAAAAATGTCTATTATGATTGCGTGATGTTTTTGTGTTAAAATTTTCAAACAAATATCATCTCTACAAAGATACAAATTTTTGCGCCTAATT
>JGI994J12354_10004985_pt1 | contig 11650 bp, 8 predicted proteins | sample IntmicLarv3ML3BL_FD_12354 | JGI IMG/M metagenome (IMG submission 12354) | reverse complement strand
TATAGTGCTTGGTGTGGGCATTGGCGGAGATTTCGAATATTCGGCGGTTTTAGCAAAAAAAGCGTTGACTTTACCTTTAGATTATGTACATGAAAATGAAAAATATGATGATATGTCGAAAACAATTATTAAAAAAATCAATGATTTGCGTATCGGTTCGCAGGGATTTATCGGAGATACCACCATTTTAGGATTAAATATTTTATCAGCACCTACGCATATTGCTGGACTTCCTGTAGCTGTGAATGTTGGTTGTCACGTCAACCGTCATATAAATATTGTTTTATAATAAATTAAATCAGGAGATAAAATGAAAAAAAGTGCATTTTTACCGGCAGATATACTCATACCAAAAAACCAAGATTTTAGTAAATGGTCGGTCGTTGCTTGCGATCAATTCACATCAGATAACGTTTACTGGGAAGATGTTGAAAAAATTGTCGGTACAAACCCGTCAACTTTTCGTATTTCTTTACCGGAAATATTTTTAGAACATGATGACATCGTAAATCGGATAAATAATATTAATGAAACCATGGAAAACTACATAAAAAACGATATTTTTTCAGTAATAAAAAATTCATATATCTATATAGAGCGTCAAATTGGCGAAAATAAAATTCGAAAAGGTTTAATCGGAATATTCGACTTAGACGAATATGATTTTTCAATTAAATCAGCATCATTAATACGTCCTACAGAAGGAACTGTTTTGGACAGAATTCCACCGCGTGTTAAAATTCGCGAAAACGCATTGCTCGAAATGCCTCATATAATGATTTTAATTGATGATCGCGAAAAAAATATAATCGAAAACATATCCGACCAAAAAGCTGATTTGGAAAAAGTTTACGATTTTAATTTAATGAAAAACGGCGGACACATAACCGGTTGGCAAATTTCTTCGAAAAACGCAGAAAAGATAGTTGATTCGCTTGAAAAGCTCGGTAATATTGATGAATTCAATAAAAAATATAATGTTTCCGACAAACCATTATTAATGTATGCTGTCGGCGACGGAAATCATTCACTCGCAACCGCAAAAACTTGCTGGGAAAATATTAAAAAAACATTATCAGAAGATGAACAAAAAGTTCATCCTGCGAAATATGCACTTGCGGAACTTGTTAATTTACATGATTCATCATTAGAATTTGAAGCTATTCATCGTGTTTTGTTCAAAGTGAATCCGCAAAATATTTTAAATGAATTGAAAAAATATTATAAAAATGTTCAAATATTAGTTGAAAACGAAAAAATTAATACTTCTGAAAAGGCACATATTTTTCAAGCTGTAATAAATAAAGATAAATACAATATCGTCATTGAAAATCCTGAAAAAAACTTATGTGTAGATACTTTGCAACAATTTTTAGATTATTATATAAATAATTTCGGCGGAAAAATTGATTATATTCATGGAGACGATGTAGTCATGGCATTATCTGAAGAAAGTCCCGAAAATATGGGGTTCATCCTCCCTGTCATGCATAAAAACGAATTATTTAAAACAGTCATTTTAGATGGTGTGTTACCGCGAAAAACTTTTTCGATGGGACATGCTCACGAAAAAAGGTATTATCTCGAAACTCGTATAATCAAAAAATAATTTGTAAAATATGGACGACTATTTTTAGCCGTCCATATTTATATAAAATTTATATTGCCGATCTGAAACCATAAATAAATCCATCAAAAAATTCTGAATTTATTATTTCATCTATATTAAAAATCATTAACGCTAACAGTGCAATTGAAATTATTAAACCGATTATCGAAATCGTAATACCTGCTATTGAAAAACCACTGTATTTTTGTTCGCTTTTATTATGTATTCCCAGTGCCAACGAAAGAATTTGTACCGGAATACCGATAAAACAAGCTGCAAGACCTAAAAGACTTAGAATAAAAGACATTACCGCTTTTCGATTATCGAATTTTTGTCTTACATCAACTTCCGATTGTATTTGATATGTTACGGTTTTATTTTGATTTTCGTTATTTTGAAAAATTATATTATCTTGTGTTGATTCGGAATACTTTACCAAGTTATTCGGTTGGATAATATCATTTGGCTGAACAATTTTCGCGCCACAAATATGGCAATATTGTTGTTCATCTTTATAAATTACACCACAAATTTTGCAAACACCCATACTTTTTCCTTTAAATATATTTTTATTTATTGTGTTAATACAGTAATTTTTTTATTTTCCAATTCTTTTTTGTCAGAATCTGATATAGATCCTTTCGAACAATAAACCAATTCAAGACTCGGACAATTTACTAATATCCTCATTGACGGAATATTATTATTACTGATATTTACAACTTTCAATTTTGCTAATGATGTTAAAGATGAGACATCGTTAATTGAGTTTGATTGTAAATCTAATATTTCTATGGATTTTATCAGTGAAATATTATAAATATTAACCAATCCGCTTTCTTTGATAATCAAATTTTTAACATACATATTTTCAATTGCCGAATAATCGTATATGTTTGTTCTGCTGAGATCTAACGTTGATAATGTTGTCATACCTTTTAATGGTTCAAGTGTTACAATATCAGTTCCGCAAATTTTGAGATTAGACAAAACGTTATAACCAGATATACTTTTCAGTGAACTAATCGGATTATCGCTGATATTCAATGTTTCAATACGTGATAATCTTGAAATATTACTCAAATCTTTAATTCTATTATTACTTGCGTCCAATTCCGTTAACAATGATAGAGCCGATAAATTTGATATATCATATATTAAATTATTTGAAATGTTTAACGATTTCAAACGTGATATTTGTCCTATTCTTGAAATATCACTAATCAAGTTTTTCGAAATATTTAATTTTGTGAGATTTGATAATTGTGATAACGGAGATAAATCTTTGACATTATTATTTTCTATCGAAAATTCTTTCAGTACAGCCATATTATTTATTTCAGATATATCCGTGATAATATTATCGTTTAATCTTAAAGTTTCCAACCATGCAACCATAAAAATTTGTTTTGCTATAGTATCGTTAATTTGGCACAGTGATAAATCAAGCAAACGCAGAGATTTACATGACAATAATTGATTATATGAAATAATATCCGGTTCTTCCGTCAAAATTATTTCTGCCAAATTTTGCATAGCTTCAAGGTCTTCCAACTTTTTTATAGTACCCGTTAATGGTTGTTCGCCACCTTTTACAATGTTTGTCAATCTGGTTAAACGATTTAAATCCCTGTAATATATTGCTCCTGTCTGCCTGCCGATTGAATTACGGACAATTTGTTCCATTTTTTCATCTACGAATAAATATTGCGTATTATCATTATATATACGATATATACAACGATATTCATCGCTTATCATACCGTTATTTTTTAAAACAAATGCTCTTATCGTAATAGTCCCTTTGTCAATCACTATAGGATTAGCCGGATCATATTTCCTGCTTTTTGTAGATGGCTGTGTGTCATCGAGTGTGTAATATATTTCAGAGTTTTCTGGTATATTAAAACTCACGCTTATCGCAGAATCATAAGTTCCCGGATCGGGCGATGAAATGATATTATTAGGCCGTGAATCTGCCAATTTTACTTTTATATAACTGGATGAAATCTTTGCAAAAAAATCAATTGCTTCAGAAATTCTATTTTGACTGGTTAATGATTTTACCACTTCACCGTAAAAAAGTTCATTCCGTGGCTGTAAAATAATACCTTCTTTTAGAATATCTACCGCAGCTTGCCCTTTATTATCCATCATATATACATCAGACAAAATAAGCCGCGCGTTGTTATAATCAGGATCAATTTCCAAGCATTTTAATAAAGATTCTTCAGCTTTTTCGTAATTATCTTCTTTTAAATATTTTGAAGCGTCCGCAAAATATTTTTCAGCAAAACCAAAAATATTTTTATCCTGTGTATAGACAAAATATAAAATAAGCATTAGTCCGAAAATAATAAAACAAATTGAAAATGAGTAATAAAACGTTTTGAAATAATGACGTTTTATTTTTTCCATTTTTTTTGGCTTTTTGGAATTTTCTGCGTCATTTTTTTTAATTTTTTCTTTTTTTGGAACGTTTTCATATGTTGTTAACGATTTTCTTCCGCTTTTAACGTTGTCGTTTGATTCCATTCGCATATAAACCTTCTGTTAATTATCATAAATTCATTTTTATTTATATAATGTTATATGTAAAAATATATACTCATTATAACCTATTTTGTAATTATAGTCAATATAATATGTTTTCATTTCGGAATATTGTTGAAATCTTATAATAAGTTGACGAATTTTATTATGAAATAAATTTATAGTTATAATTTATACATTCATTATATTAAATTTTTGGTATATTCTTCTTTTCATTGGAATAACTAACATTATTACAAAAAAGTATAAATATACTAAAAAATCCTTCGATTTTCAAATTAAAAATCGAAGGATGAAGTATTCAATAAATTTAGTTCAAGCTATCGATAAATTGTTGATTCGGAATAACAAATTTTTCGAGAACTTCAATTTGAAATTTATCTCCATATGTTTCAATAATTTCTGTTGTTGTTCTGGAAGATAAACTTGCAAATCTCATGACCAATGATTTTCCGTCGTCTTTCCAATAATTATAACGGGAACCTTCAACCATTTGGAAAAATAAATTAAAATCACGAATATCATGGAATAAGTGTTTCATGTAATAATCCATACGGGTTTCTTCTGTTTCAAAACCTTCAAGCGGTTCGCATAATGCATTAATTATATGAGCAGCTTTTTCAGTATCATCCGCTGTTATAGGAATTGTCATTATATGAGCAACACCTTCGATAAAACCTACCCAGTCGCCGTACTCAACATAAGGACCTGTCGGAAGAGGTAAAAGTCCAAAATTATCAACTTGATAACCGACGGTTGTTTCTCCTACACCATAAATTCCCCAAGTAGGATACATCAGCATTGCAACTGTTCCTTCAATAAAACTTTGTTTATATTGATCCCACCACTCTAATTTTCTTTGGGGAGGAGCAAAACAATGTTTCTTTTCTGTCAATAAATACCTACCCCAGTCGATTGCATCGAGAGCTTGAGCTGATTTATATTCCAAAACATATTCGTCATCGATTTTTCGGGTGAGATTAATATGATTTGCAGCTATTGCTGTGCTCATAAAGTGTCCGGGGTCAACGGCAAAAGCATAAATATCTTTAACTCCATCATTGAACGTACATAATTCCAAAACTTCTTCAAATTTTGAGCGAGTCCATGTACGTTGTTCGACAAATTCACGGGGATCTGTTCCCGTTGCCGAAATCATTAAATTTGGATTAAATACAATCGGCGCATAAAACCCTGGAAAACATTCAGGCCAATAATTTGGATAAACCCCATAAATTACGCCGTTATACATAATACTTTCAAGTGCGCCGATAGTACCGAATTTCGCGCTGTCCATATAATCAATTATATGACGGACATCATCCATTTCAGTTAAAAAGCCGCCTTTACCCAAATTACCGTATTGTCCGTCATCAGTCATTATTATTTCAGCCGGATTTACACCTGCAGAAACTTTTGCGTATACATCAATACCTAAAGTATCTTTTGTATTTAAAAGAATATTGATTTTACAATTAAAATTTTCTTCAATTTCCGCTACTCTTTTTCGGGCGGCATCAGAGAATGTTGTATTTTCAACATACATTAAAAAAGTATTTGCATCATCAGCTTTGACAATTGAAGCTTCATAACCATAAAAATCCATAGTTATAACTTTACTAATATCATCACTAACATCATCTTCATTATTATTTGTAATTTTTTCTGAACAACTGAATAATAAAATTGATATTAAAATTAATATCAAAAAAAGTAAGATTTTTTTCACGTAATATTACCCTTCTATATATAACTCATTTATTAATTTAGTTCAAACTATCGATAAATTGTTGATTCGGAATAACAAATTTTGATAAGACGCTATTATAAAATCTTTCTTCGTACATACCGATAATTTCTGATGTTGTTTTACTGGAAGTTCCTGTAAAATTGTTGATCATTGACTTACCGTCATCTTTCCAATAATTATAACGCGAATTTTCCACCATTTTGAAAAATAATTCATAATCGCGTAAATCGTGGAATAAATGCTTACTATAATATTCTAAACGTTTTTCTTCTGTTTCAAAATTTTCGAGCGGGTCACACATCGCATTAATTACATGTGCAGCATATTCAACTTCGCTTGCCGTGATCGGAATAGTCATGATATGTCCGACACCCTCAATATATCCCGCCCAATCTCCATATTCAACAAACGGGCCTGTCGGAATAGGAAGAATACCAAAATTATCGATATGATAGCCGACTGTTGTGTCAGAAACGCCGTAAATACCCCAAGTCGGATACATCAACATTGCCGCTTTACCTTCATAGAAACTTTGCCTGTATTGTTCCCACCAATCTAATTTTGTTTGCGGCAGTGAAAAACAATGTTTTTTATCAACTTTTAGTGTTCTTGCCCAATCTAATGCGTCTATTCCCCGTTGGGATTTATATTCTAAAGTATATTCATTATCAATTTTTGTTGTTAAATTGACATGATTAGCCGCTAATGCCATATTTATAAAATGTGACGGTTCAACTGCAAGTGCTCTGATATCTTTTACACCATCATTGAATGTACACGCCTCTAAAACTTCCGCAAATTTTTCACGCGTCCATGTGCGTTGTTCGACAAATTCACGAGGATCTGCATCCACTGCTGCTTTCATTATATCTCCGTTGAAAACAATAGGTGCATAAAACCCGGGAAAACATTCAGGCCAATAATTCGGATATACACCATATACAATGCCGTTATACATAATACTTTCAAGCGCTCCGATAGTGCCGAATTTCGCACTGTCCATATAATCAATTATATGGCGGACATCATCCATAGGTGTTAATAATCCGCTTTTACCTAAATTACCGTATTGTCCGTCATCGGCTATCATTATTTCCGCGGGATCCATTCCGGCTGAAACTGCCGCATATACATCTGCTCCCAATGTATCTTTAGGACTCAATATGATTTCTATTTTACAATTTAATAATTCTTCAATTTCAGCGACTTTTTTACGAGCAGAATCGGCAAACGCAGAATCTGCTATATACATTAAATACCTGTTTTCATCATCAGATCTGATAATAGAAGCTTTATAACCGTTTAAATCTATTTTTGCTTCATTTTTATTTTCACTATTATCTTTTTGCAGTTCTTCGCTTGTTTCTTTTGCACAACTGAACAATGTAACACACATCGCAACTAAAATTATAAATAAAAATACTTTTTTCATTGATTTATATCCTTTCATACAAATATTATAAAAAAGGCTATTCATTTTATACATGAACAGCCTATGTTATATAATTATTTTGTCATGCTTGCAACTTCATCAGCAAAATTATCTTCTTTTTTCGCAATTCCTTCGCCTTTTTCAAAACGATCATAGCTTAATAATTTAACGCCGTTGAATTTTTTAGACGATTCATCGATATATTGTTTTACCGACATATTTTCTTCTTTAAAATATGCTTGTTCCAATAAACAGTTTTGTTCGTAAAATTTATTAATTCTTCCGGCAACCATTTTTTCGATAACTGCTTCAGGTTTATTCGCTGTTTTTGGATCATTTTTAATTTGTGCAATTAAAATATTTTTTTCATTTTCAATTTCTGTTGCAGGAACAGACTCTTTACTTAAATAAATAGGATTCATAGCAGCAATTTGCATGCATAAATCTTTACCGAACGCTGCAAAATCAGGTGTTTTTGCTATTTCTGTGTCAGCTTCAATATTAACAACAACGCCGATTTTACCGTTTCCGTGATTATATGTGTAAACATTTCCTTCGACACGTACAAAACGTCTGATTGACATATTTTCACCGATGACAAGAATGAGTTCTTTTAACATTTGGTCAACGGTCAAATCACTTGACGGATATTTCATTGTCAATAATTCCGCAACATCTTTTGGATTTTTCGTTGCAATTAACTCAGTTACATTATTTGCATAATCAACGAATTTATCATTTTTCGACACGAAGTCAGTTTCCGCATTTACTTCAACTAAAACTGCTGTATTATTTTTATTATATATCGAAACAACGCCTTCAGCAGCAATTCTTCCTGCTTTTTTAGCAGCTGCAGCCAAACCTTTTTCTCTTAATAATGTTACTGCTTTATCCATGTCGCCGTTAGCTTCAACGAGTGCTCTTTTGCAATCCATCATGCCAACGCCTGTCTTTTCTCTCAGTGCTTGTACTTCTTTAGCGCTTATATCAGCCATTTTTATATCTCCTTTAATTAAACGAATTATATTATAACTTCATCCGATGCATCGTCATCATCATCGTCGTCTTCATTGTTACCGGACGAAATTTGTTCACCTTGTCTGCCTTCAATTATAGCATTAGATACAACAGACGCCAATAATTTTACGGCTCTGATTGCATCGTCATTACCGGGAATGATATAATCGATTTCATCAGGATCACAGTTTGTGTCAACAATAGCAATGATAGGAATATTTAACTTCCGAGCTTCGGCAACCGCATTGCGTTCTTTTTTCGGGTCAACGATAAACAATGCCGCAGGAAGACTTTTCATGTCTTTAATTCCGCCGAGATATTTTTCAAGACGTTCAATTTCAAGGTTTAATTTAATAACTTCTTTTTTGGGCAATAATTCAAAAGTGCCGTCTTCTTCCATTTTACGTAATTGTGCAAGACGTTCGATTCTTTTTTTGATTGTGCCGAAATTTGTGAGCATTCCGCCTAACCAACGTGCGTTTACATAAAACATACCAACACGTTCGGCTTCTTCTTTAATAGAATCTTGCGCTTGTTTTTTTGTTCCTACGAACATGATTGTACCGCCGCTTTCAGCGATACTGCGTGCGAACATATACGCCTCTTCAACTTTTTTAACGGTTTTTTGAAGATCGATAATGTATATGCCGTTTCTTTCTGTGAAAATGAATTCCGCCATTTTAGGATTCCATCTTCTTGTCTGATGTCCGAAATGGACACCTGCTTCGAGTAATTGTTTCATTGATATAACTGCCATTGGGTTTCCTCCTATAAGTTTTTCCTCCATATTGCTCACTCCGAAACACCTTTCGGTGACTTTTCGGATATACAATATGTGTGTATTTATTTACATTCCGATATTATACCATAATTGTTATGATATTGCAATAGTTATTCAAATTTTTTCGTCACTTTTTTTGTTTTTCTTCCTAAAAATTAAAAATATAATTATTACAATCAAAGCAATTAAAACACCTATTATAATAATATAAAAATCTTCCATAAAACGTGCAATATTAATGAATATATCTTTAAATTCAAAGTCTCCCAATAAATTATTGACCGCATCAGAAAATTTCATATCTACAGGACTAAAATCACCGTCTAAATCATTGAGAGGTTCAACATATTCTTCTTCAAAGGATGGAATACTCAAGGATAACCGACTGTATGCCATTTCGATTTTTAAAATAATTTCGTCGATTTGTTCTTGCGTTGAAAATTCGTCATTATTAATTAACATCATTTCATCATAAATTGCATTATACTCAATCCAAGTTTCTTCCGTATAATCTTCGGAATTTAAATTCAAAGACGCATAATTTATTAGTTTTTCTTGCAAAACTGATTTATCGGCAAGGACTTCTTGCTCAATTTCTTTTTCGGGTTCAATATTTTCAATTTCATTATTATTTGATGATATTACAGGATTTTCTTCAACCGGCGGATCAGCTTTCGGTTGTTCTGTAATAAGCGGGTCAGTTTTCGGTTGCTCCGTAACAGGCGGATCAATTTTCGGTTGTTCCGTAACCGGCGGATCGGTTTTCGGCGGATCAGTAACTACGGGAGTTTCTGTTTTTGGCGGTTCAACAACAGGTGATTTGGGAAATTTATAGTCTTGTGTAGCTAAATCTGTCCATTTTTTATAAATATTTACCGAATCAAGCCCGTTTACAGCATCAAAAACAATATGATGATCTTTTAATATAGTTTTTGTCGATTTTAATAAATATTCTTTATTAATTTCCATTATTTTTCCGCTTGTATCAGTCGGACCATTCCACAAAATATCTAAATGATACCATTGACCTTCTATTTTAACCATATTCCATGTATGATGTCCTGTTCTGCCGTCATCAGTTGTAGCTTGTCCGTATATGACAATGTTTTCAAAACCCATTTCATTTAAAAATAAATATGTTAATGTTGTAAATTCTTCACAAACACCTTTTGTATCTTTAATAAATTGCGAAATACTTTTTCTGTTTTTATAAGTCATATCATAACTAAATTGACCGTTTAAAATAAATTCATTTAAATTAATAATTTTTTCAATATCGGTTAAACCCGCCCAGTTTTTCACAGCCGGCTGTACTAAATTTTTTACTACATCGTTTCGTTCTTCTGCTGATTCCACGCAACCAAAAGCTATATATAAACGAGGATCTGCAATTTTTGTCACACCTCCGGACGATACTGCGTTAGCTGAAACTGAAATGTCAATTCCGGCCAAATTAAATATAGGTTTTGTATTCATAATCGCAAATAAACGCGGTTCAATAATACCGCATTCATTTTCAAAATCTTCAGGTAATTTATCAATTAAATTTGTTAATTCAAATGTCCATACATAAACATAACCCGATTTTACACTGTTTCCGATTTCAATATTTTGAATAATTACATCAGATTTATCTTTATCAAATATTTGTTCTATCGATGCTTTGTCAAAAAAATCAAGTATTTGAGAAGTAGTCATAGATTGTAAATTCTTCGGATTTGCCGGTACTTGATATTCAAAACCAATTTGACCCGCAGGTGCTGCAAACATATTAAAATTAAATAACAATAGGAAAATAAACATTAAAACGAAGGATAAAACTATCCTTTTATATTTCATATTAATCACCTTTCTTGGATAACTTTTATTATTATATTATATCATGACCTACAAAAAATGTCAATGAATGTCTAAATGGGTTGCGTTTATCAACCAAAAATTTTTCTATTAAACCGATAATATTTTATTTATACTATCTGTCAATGACCATCGCAATAATTTAATTTATTGTCAGGTTTTCGTCGCAATTAAAAAATGGTTACATTTTCAAAAATAGTTCATTGCGAAGCTTTATCAAAACCGTGCATAAAACCTTAAAAGCACGCCGAAAATATCACCGTCGAGTTATTATTAATAAATCCACATGAATTTCGTTGTTATATAAATTTAATGATAATAATAACATATAAGGAATGATAATCAACAATACAAACTATTTCCCAATTAAATTTTCATGTAAATAAACCGTTTTATTATCTTTTATCTTTGGCAATTCGCGATTAACCGTCGCCATTATGGCACATGAACCAAATCAAAAAATTAAAAAATTAAAATTTCTGTAAGAAATATTATATGTTTTTGAAAAATTACGAAAATATTTTACTCATATATTTATAAAAAACACTTGCATTTTAAGGTAAAATGTGATATTATATTAGAGCAAATTAAAAATGACGTGTGCCCATAGCTCAGCTGGATAGAGTGACTGGCTACGAACCAGTAGGTCGG
>JGI994J12354_10004984_pt1 | contig 11653 bp, 9 predicted proteins | sample IntmicLarv3ML3BL_FD_12354 | JGI IMG/M metagenome (IMG submission 12354) | reverse complement strand
TGGTCCATAAAAATAACAATTTGTACAGCCATCGCTAAATGGATAACAGCCAGTCCATGGTTCCCAGTTCATAGTTCATTTTCTCCTATCAAATTCTTATTTATCTTAGTCACCCTCTGAACCCCCTTTATTTCAGGGCATTCCCAGTAGTGTATTCTTCCAACCTTATATATTTTCCCTCGTTTTTGCCCTTACGAGTCTAAAACAAGGGAAACCGCTTTATTTTTCGCCGACAACCTTATCGAGCTGTCTTGCAGCAGAACGCTTTGATTCTCTCTTAGCGTGAGCGTAAATGTTCATTGTGGTACTTACATCAGAGTGTCCTAGCAGTTCTTGCACCTCTTTTGGTGAAGCACCGCCTTCTAGCAAATTGCTAGTAAAAGTATGTCTAAGCATATGAAAGTGAAACTCCTCTAATCCCTTAACCTTCTTTCTTGCCGTCCTACAAACCAAGCCTACCGTATTAGGTCTCTCAATTTCTCCATCAGGACGCAAACAAACGAATGAAATTTCTTTATAATCTTGCGACACTTCCTTTGTCATGTCGAAAGAATATATCTCATAATAGGTGCGATTTTTCTCTTTCACTTCTTTGTAGTAGTTCAAATGGTAGAGTTCCCCATAGCGAAAGCGGTTTTTGTGTTGTTCTTTCTTAGCCTCTTGCAAAATTCTTACTAGCGTATCACAAAAATCAACTACTCTTACTTTCTTTCGCTTTGTTGCCCCAATTTCATGTTTCTTTCGCTCTCCATTGTATCGCATACTACGTCTGACAGTTAAATATTGCTGCTCAAGGTTAATGTCTTGCCACGTTAGACCACAAACTTCTCCAATACGCAAGCCAGTGTAATAAGCTATCTGAATTGGCAGTAATGCTGGATTATTTTTCGCTTTCAAATACTCCGCTAGTTTTTGATACTGCACATTGGTAATAATTGCTGTATCTATATCGCCACTATCTTCTGAAAATAAATCATAATCTGCTTGTTTACTTCGCATAACCACATACTGCATTGGATTAAACGTAATTAATCTCTTGGGAAATACTGCAAAGCGAAATGCACCTTGTAAAACTGCTGAGAATAATCGCATATAGCCACTACTAATCGCCTTTACTTTCGTTCCATCAGCATTTGTACCACCAAAGTTCAGCAAATCCACATACGCCTGTAAATGTTCTGCTGTAACCGTTTTTAGTTTACGTTTGCCAAGAGGTTGCTTTTTAATGCGACGTATCGTGCCTTGATATGCCATAACCGTTCCATTACTTAGATTACTAGGCTTTAATTCTTCCTCAAGCCACATATCTAGCAACTTCCCAAATGTAACATTTTCAGACTTCGCTACAAACTTATTATTTTCGTAATCCTCCATTGCCCTGCGTAGCATTGCTTCTGTTTCACTTTTACTTTCTGTTCCTACAAACTCTTTTTGCACTTTTTTGCCACTTTCATCTTCTACATAAAAACGAGCATACCACTTTTTATTCTTTTTTCTTACAGAACCTTTTGCCATAAATAGAACTCCTTTCGTATCCGTGGCAATCGGTACTGTGATATATGTTGTGCGTTTAATGATATAACTATATCAGCAAAAAATCAAGCACGAGTGTAACGAGTATTTGATTTTACTTGATATGTTAACGAGAGAACAATGTTCTCGAGTAATATGGAAAGAGGTTTCGCTTTTCATATTACTTCCGTTGATTATTTTCAATCAACTATTCAACTATCAAGGTGCCACGGGGGTTGTCTTTTCTGCCAGTCTTTGTCTTGCAGTATTTCGTATTTCAAACAATTCTTCGATGTGATTTTTACCATCATTGTCAAGAATATGTAATAGACAATCCACCATTTGTCTGTAACTATCGACTGGTTGCTCCATTTCTTGCCGATAGGCTTTTTCTGAAATATCGCCTGATTCAAGAGCATATTTCATTAGTGAAGTCTTTAGTCCCTCATCATCTTCAATGCGAGTAACTTCCCTCATCGCTATGTCATAATGCTTTGTCGCAATCCCAAACATACTGGTAAAGCAATTAAAAATACTTGTCATCATCAACTGATGTGATTCATCAAGGTCACTTTGCTCCAATATATCTAAAAAAATATTGGTTTCCCTATCAATCTGCATTTTGCATTTTGAAATTGTATCGCCACTTCGGTCATCTGATTCCCCACGTAGCCATGCTGCATTCGTATCCAGTGCATCGGCAAGTGAAATGATAAGATAGTTCTTCTTTGGGTCAATTCCTTTTGCCTCATAACGCTGAATGGTAGATTTATTTACCCCCATACGTTCGCCAAACTGACTCATGGAAAGACCTAGTTCATTGCGACGTTCTTTTATGCGTTCGCCTATCTGCTTTGCTTGAAAATAAGTATTATCTTCCATTAATTTTACCTCCGTTTCACTTACTTTAACACCAATAGTTGTATTTTGCAATGCTTCAACTCCTATTTATTCTAATTTATTATTAATGTGTTGCAATTCGAGTTGACAACTGATAACAAAATACATATAATCTAAGTACATAGTTGCAAAATAAGCATTTCGAAAGGAGGAAGATATAATGAGCATAGGTAAAATGGGTTTAACAATCGAGGAAGCTGCAACGTATACCAATATCGGTAGAAATACCATGCGAAAATTGGTTGACTGGGGAAAGTTACCTGTTCTAAAAGTCGGTAGGAAAACAATTATTCGCAGAGATACTTTAGAAGATTTTATTACCATCAATCAAGGTAAGAATCTCTTAAACCGTGACGATGTATGTCAGGTAGAATAACACAATTTTTCTTTTCGGCTGGTCATGTTATAGCCCTCGGCGTATGAGAGCGAAATACACCTCTCGCACAAATCTAACGATTTGTACTCATGGTATCTTTCGCCCTTGCAGGGAGCTATATAGAACGCACGATATTAGGAAAGGAAGATTATGCTAACAAATTCATTTATTCAAATGTCAAAGTTATCGAATGTTTGTGGTCGCATTTCTTATATCACAAATGAGAAAAAACAGGAAAATTTATATGCAACCTATGCTACAACGGACAACGTGTTTTGGCAGAATCTAGCAAAAGAAAATCAACAAGAGTTTAAGTTAAAGAGTGTGCAAGGACAGTGTATTGAAGCAAGGGAATTAATTATTGCTTTGCCAAAAGAATATACAAGGTACAATCCAGAAGTTATTTTGGAAGATTTCACAGATGAATTTCGTAACCGCTATGGTGTAGAATGTGTATCGGCTATCCACCATAATAAAACAAAAGTCAATTATCACATTCATTTAATTTTCAGTGAACGCAGACTACTTGATGTTCCGATTGTAAAGATTGCTACTAGAAATAAGTTTTATGATGAAACTGGAAGTCTAGTACGCACTAAGAAAGAGATAGTTGATGAGAACAAAAACATTCGCAATGGTTGTATGGTTATTCCTAAAGGCGAAATCTACGAGCAACGCTTATTTACCTTTAAGGACAAATACTTTAAGAGCAAAGGGTTTCTTCACGAGGTAAAAACTGCATATACCGACCTCATCAATCGTCACGTCTCTAACCCCAAGCGACAGTTACAAGTATTTAATCCAAGTAGTGTCTATCTTCCCACTAAAAAAATCGGAAAGAACAATCCAAGAGCCGAAGAAATCAAGGCAGATAATACTGCTCGAATGGACTGGAATCGCACTGCTGATGTTGCTTTAATATCAGGAGTTGCTGAAATGAAGATACTTGAAATCAAAAAAGAAGAAATTCATGTAAAAGCTGTATCTTCCTTTAATCATAATGGTTGGAAACCATCTTTGTTTCGTAGCATTATAGTTAAAGCAAAAGAATTTTTACAAGATATCATTCGTAACTTTGTCCTACCACCAAAGCCAACGTTAAATATCAATATAGAAGAATGGCAATCTATGCAGGCTTTGATGATGAAATTGCGAAAGCAAGTCGTACAGATTAAAGAACAACAGACGTTAGTAACAGAACTAAAACAACAACTGTCTGAAACAAAGAGTGTGTTCAAAGGCAGAGAACGTAAAGCATTAGCACAACAGATACAAGCAACCGAGCAGCAAGTAGATAAAATGCTTGATGAACTGCAATCAGATGTTAAAACAAATGGTTATCCCGATGCACAAAGTTTTGCCAATATTTATAGCCAATCTGAAGAAGTCCTAAGTGTATATAATCAAGATTTTGAAAAGTGGAAACGTGAAAATTTCAATCTGACCAAAGCACTTAGTAAAAAACAAGAAGCACCACCCGAAATAAAAAATGTTCACAAACGGTTGCAACAGCTCGGACGGCAGACAATAGATTCAACCAACAAAAGGAAATACTTCGACCATGAGAGATAGCACGCAAAACACCGTACAAATGTGTACGGTGCTTACATATTTCATTCTAAAAGTGGCCTTCACTATTTATAATTACCACTTGGGGTTTTCAATATCAACTAAATTTTTACAAAGGTTGCCTCAATCTTTCGTAAACCACATTAACAAGTAAATCTTTTATTGTGTTTGAAAATTTTTCATCATCTAGCACTTTTTCGCAAAAACTCTGATTCTGAACCATTCTATCAACAACAACATCCATAAATGCGTCATTAAACGGAAATTTAAAGTGTTCTCTTGAGTTATTACGTGCTTGCATACGAAGTTCTTCATTGTCATCCATATCAGATACAAATTGCTCTAATACCTTATCCATATTGTTAAACTCTGTTCCAAATCGTTCATTCACCTTTTCAAGCAACTCTGATAATGGTGATTGTTCCTCTTCGTTTTTTGGCATACCTGCATGGTGTTTATTATGCAAATATCCACCACTTTCCATTATAATTGAACCTTCAAAGATTTTCTGTACTCGATAGTATTGTAATGCGACTTCATCATCAATAGCTACAGAAGGACTGGCATCACCTTTAGGGAGCTTTCTAAGTAAGCATTGGGCAAAAGCGTGAAACTTATGCATATCAGCATCATCAAGCCTTACTATTCCAGATACAAACGAATAAGTACGAACAAATTTAATTAATGTGCTTTTAAATTCATCTTTCTCTGTTTCTTCCAAAGTCTTATAGCGATCAACAGTTGGGTCAAGATAGCTGTTCAACACACCAAAATCCATATTCCCTTGCTTTTTAGTGGATTTAAAAAATATTTTTGAGAAACTTTCGATTTCACTATCCCAGCACACTCTATATTCATCAAGTTTTATTTTTAAATCATAAACAATATTAGCATCTGTTGTTTCTTCAATTGTTGCTTCTTCGTAATATGGCGAAAAGGAAGCTTGTATTTCTTCCACAGTATTAACAAAGTCAAGGACGAACGTATCTTCTTTACCAAAACTTGTACGATTCAGTCTTGATAATGTTTGAACCGCCTTTACACCACTCAACTTTTTATCAACAAACATTGTATGTAGCAAAGGTTCGTCAAATCCTGTTTGATATTTTTCAGCAACAAGCAAGACCTGATAGTCACCACTTGCAAATTTTTCTGGAAGCTCTGTTTCTTTAATTTTATTTATTCCAACTTCTGTGTATTCTTCACCTCCATCAATAACCGTTCCTGAAAAAGCAATCAAAATTCCAAGTTCATCTTTATATCCCATTTTCTTGATGTACTTTTCAAACTCAAAATAATAGCGAACTGCATGAAGCCTTGAACCAGTAACAACCATCGCCTTTGCTTTACCACCGATTTTATCTTTTGTTACCGTTCTGAAATGCTCTATAATAATTTGCGTTTTCTGAGCTAAGTTATGTGGATGCAAACTAAGGAACTTTCCTAAAGCCTTGTTTGCCTTGCTCTTTTCATATCGGGGGTCATCAGATATTTTCTTGCCAACTTTAAAATACGTGTCATAGGTAACATAGTTTTTTAGAACATCAAGAATAAACCCTTCTTCAATAGCTTGTCGCATAGAGTATACGTGGAATGACTTGGGAATTCCATCTGTTCCTACTGTTCCAAAGGTTTCTAATGTCTTTGGTTTCGGTGTCGCTGTAAACGCAAAAAACGATAGATTTTTTAATTTTCCATGCGTTGACATTTCTTTTGCAATTTCATCTTCACTGTCAAGAGTGTTGTTTTCTTCCTTAGCTTCATCATCAGCTACTTGCTGTAATAGTTGTTCCTCATTTGCATTTGCGGTATCCCCTAAAATAGCTTTCATTTTTTGACTTGCCTTTCCAGATTGAGACGAGTGTGCTTCATCAACAATAACTGCAAAGCATTTTCCAGCTAAATCGTTGATTTTTTCTATAATAAAAGGAAATTTTTGCAGAGTTGTGATAATAATTTTCTTCCCAGTATTAAGAGCGTCTGCAAGTTGTGTAGAATTGTTGTCAATTTTCACGACCACACCATCTACATGTTCAAATTGATAAATCGTGTCTTGTAATTGCTTATCAAGTATCCGCCTATCTGTAATAACAATAATACTGTTAAATATAACTTTGTCGCCAGCATCATGCAAATTAGATAGATGGTGTGCCAGCCATGCAATTGAGTTAGATTTTCCGCTACCTGCGCTATGTTGAATGAGATAGTTATTTCCTGTGCCTTTGACTCTTACATCATCAATAAGTTTTCTAACAACATCAAGTTGATGATACCTTGGAAAAATCAAGGTTTCTTTTTTTGTTTTTTTATCCTTCTCTAAATGAATAAATCTATGAACAATGTCTAAAATACTATCTTTTTGTAATACTTCATTCCAGAGATAAGAAGTGCGATATGTACCGTCGCCTACTGGATTTCCTTTACCACCATTATTACCTTTGTTAAGGGGTAAGAAATAAGTGTTGATGCCTTTTAATCGAGTTGTCATCCATGCTTCGTCTGTATCAACTGCAAAATGCACTAAGCATCTTGCCTTGAAGCTAAGTAACAGTTCTCGCGGGTCTCGGTCATGTATATATTGATTTTTAGCGTTAGCTACCGTTTGCCCTGTAAGAGCATTTTTAAGCTCAATTGTAGAAATTGGTAATCCATTGATAAGTAAAACAACATCAATAGAGTTTTCATTCTTTAGACTGTAGTGAACCTGCCTCGTGATAGACAAGATATTTTTTTCATATAAAGCTAAGTTAGTTTGATTCATGCTGCTTGCTGGTTTGAAAAAACAAAGTGAAAACTTGGCTGGAGCATCAACTATACCGTGGCGAAGCAAATATAACATTCCGTACTTATCTAAATCTTTATTGAGTTTTTTTAGAAAGTTCTCTTTTACCAAATATCCGTGTTTCGCAACTAACTTTTTCCATTCCTTTGCTTGACTATCTTGTAAAAAGGAAAATAATTGGCTGGTATCAATAGCATATTCACGGTTGAAGTTTTTTTGGTCGCCTTTAATATAGCCACCTTTTTCGATTAGGCTATATTCTATTTCATTTTCAAATGTGATTTCTTTTGTTATGATTGCCATTATATTGCCACCTTTCCAGTTACCACCTCGCTAATAATACTTTGGCGATACTCTTTTAGTTTTTCAATTTGAATTTGTATATCCGAGATTCCATTTTCGATTTTACTCACTTTAATATCAAGATATTTTGCAATTTGCTTCTGTTCATCATTTGGTGGTAATAGCACTAAAATATTTTTTAGTATACTTTGTGTTATACTAAACACCTTAATGCCATACACTTTGCTACGTATCTGTGCTCTGAATCCGATTGAATCAAACAAATATGACAAATATCTATAATAGTGCTTCTCTTTTTGTCGAACAATGACTGAATGGTAACCGGCAAAAATTTGTATGTCACTGTTTAGGCAAGTGAAATTACCTGAGCCATCAATATCTTCAGATGTATCTGCAAATACAAAATCCCCCCGCTTCAGCAGTGACAATTGCGACGATTGCAAATAACCCTTGTCCACGTGTTTGAGTTCATCGACTTCAGGATTTACTTCAAACCCGTATTTTGAGTGAATTTCTCCATAACTTACACATGGTATACCCTCATCAAGCAAATCAGCTTTAGTAATACTTAGCCCACGACTAAATGAAAACAGATGCCTGAAGTGCTTGGTATTCCAATGTTTAGGTATCGCACCTATCCATTCAATACCGCTATCTTTCATTCTGATATTTTTATCAAGTCCTTTTGTAACGGCTTCGTTGATAATTGCTTTACGTTTTTCTTTTAACAACTCGATAAGTCTTTCCTTATCAGTAACAAGATTGTCCATTGATTTTGTAAAACCATAAAGATAATCAGCAATATTTTTTTGTTCCTCCATAGTTGGAATAGGTATAAATATATTTCGCATTTTATTCCACTTTGTAGACCATAAATCATTATGGATTCCGCTTCCCCAACGGAAAAATTCATCTGAAAAATGAACAGAACGAAATACATAATTATAATATAACTTGTGAGTGTCTTTTAATGGATTTAAAACTGTATTAATTAATGAAACAGAACCATCATCAGGAGAAATTCCACAAGCTCCTCTTCGATCAGCTCTACTGTTAATAACAAAATCACCTTGTTTGACCAATTTCCTATCATCATTGTTATTTGTTTTCGCAACAGTTTCTAATTGGGGTAAAATCCCCTTCTTTGTAACAGAAAGTGCTGGAAACTCTTTGTCACTTACTTTTGTGTTTCGTTCAGTGTAAAGCGATGTGATTTTATCTACATTCCATTCTATGGGAATTGAGCCAATCCATTCTACACCACTATCCACATATTTAATATATTCTTTCATCGTTCAAGCACCTCCAAAAGATTTTTGGCAATCTTTTCCTCAAGCTCTTTTACTTCAATCATAATTTTTTCACTTGAGCGAAGATGTGTAAATTTGTAAAAATGGCGAGTGAATGGTATTTCATATCCTATTTTCGTTTTGCTTTCATCAATCCATGCATCAGGGACATGGGGCAAAACTTCACGCCTAAAATATTCATGAATATCCTCTTTGAGCGGAATTGTTTCGGTGTCACGCAAACTGGTGTCTGCCTTTTTCTTTCCTTTTTTATCAACGACAACTTTTCCATCTTTGTCATATAAAGGACGTTCTACAGTTATTTTTCTGTATCCAAAATCATCATTATCAAAATCAATATAATTTTCATTTAGTGTAAACTCGGAATAGAGACTTACAATTTTTTTGCGATTTTTTTCATTGATTTCATTCCTCTTATTTCCAAGAGATTTTCGCATTTTTTCATAAAAAAATATTCCGTTCACAAGACGAATTTTCCCTTTTCTACGCTCCTTCTTTTTGTTTGTTATAATCCAAACGTATGTAGATATTCCTGTGTTATAAAACAATCGGTCTGGCAAGCCAATAATGGCTTCCAGCAAATCATTTTCAATAATCCATTTTCTGATTTCACTTTCTCCGCCACCAGCATCACCAGTAAAAAGAGGTGAGCCATTAAATACAATGGCAATACGACTACCGCCTTTATCTGGTGGGGTCATTTTTGAAATCATATGTTGCAAAAATAGTAGCGATCCATCTGATATACGAGGAGTCCCCGCACCAAATCTTCCTGCATACCCTTCATTTTTCGCTTCATCTTTTACGAATTTTTCCACCTTTTTCCATTCAACTCCAAAAGGTGGATTTGAAAGCATATAATCAAAGGTCTGCGCTCTAAAGCCATCTTCATTAAAGCTATTTCCAAGCACTATTTTGCTTCCAGTATTGTTTTTAAGGATCATATCGGATTTGCAAGTGGCGAACGTCTCAGGATTTAGCTCTTGCCCAAATGGAATGACTTTGGTTTTTGAATTCATAGCATTAATTTTATTTTGTGCAACGGAAAGCATCCCACCTGTACCACAGGCAGGGTCGAGAATTGTGATTACCTTTCCATCTGTTGTACTGATGTCACCCAAGTCAGGGTCAAGCAATATTTCAACCATGAGTTCAATAACTTCTCGTGGAGTAAAATGTTCTCCAGCGGTTTCATTCGATTGCTCTGAAAATTTGCGGATAAGTTCCTCGAACATATAACCCATTTCAAGGTTGTCAACTGTGCCTGCTCCCAAGTCTATTTCTACAAATTTCTGAACAACAAGATATAAAAGACCAGCTTTTTTCAATTTTTCAATAATCGTGAATATTTCAAAGTTATCAAGTATTTCTTTTACGTCATCCGAAAAGCCATTTATATAGTCTCGAAGATTTGTGTCTATGCTGGTACTATCATCAATTAGTTTTTCAAAATCAAACTTGCTTACATTGTAGTAATCATGCCCTGTGTGTTTTTTGAAAATCGGAGTCTTGTTACTAACAGTAAGAGATTTGTTCATCTCCAAAATTTTTTCTTTTGATGGGGATAAAATACAGTCAAATCTTCTAAGTACAGTAAAGGGCAGAATAACTTTCCCATACTCACTCTGCTTAAAATCCCCTCTAAGTAAGTCTGCTATGCTCCATATAAAATTAGCTTGCTCTCCTATATTCATAATTGTGTCGCTCCTTTTTCTTGTTCCATTATTTGTCTGACCATATCAACTGCTACTACATTTTTGCTTAGAAAATCTATTACATCTGGGGGAGCGGTTTCTTTGATTCGAGCATATTCGTTATACATTTCTTTCTTGTCGCTGAACTCTAGGTTCTTAATCAAACGCATAAAAACTTTTTCAGTTGGAAAACCATTGCCATTTTCAATATCATTTAATGTGGCATAACTCATCTCACATTCAGCCGCTAATATTCTTAACGATTTTTTATCTTTTAGTCGCTGTTTTTTTATCTTTTGCCCCAACTTTTGTTTTTGCTTAAATTCAATATTCAAATATGACCGCCCTCCTTCCTTTGCATTAGTATTAGTTGTTAACTAACAACTAATACTAATAATACAGTATAATCATGTGTAAGTCAATATTTCAAAAAGAAGATAGTTGCCCATTATAAAACAAGCAACTATCTTCTTCAATGTTTAATTATAAACTATCTCGCTCATTATAATTTCTTCAACACAAGCCCTAATACTATTCATACGTCCGACCCATTCAAATTGATTTCTTGCTTTAAGCTGTTCCGTGACACCTTGTTTTTCAGCCATCTGTTTCATAAGCAATTCAAACATATTATTTACCTGCTCATCAATATCAGCAAGGTAGTAATTCAACGTTCCACTTGTAAGTAAATTAGTGTAGATACACTTGCGGTTTTCTTTCAAATAGCGTAAATGCCTTTGACCATATATCCCTATATGCTTATTCTCGATTGGCAATATGAGATTAGGAATCAAATAGTCTTTTTCAGTACGATATGTACCGCCTAATTGTTCAAATAATGATTTCATATAATTATATCCTCCAATTTTTATATTCGCACATATATCACAGCTTTCCGATTGCACATTGTTTTATAGTTTATTATCCGTTTTTCTTTCCCTTGCTTTTTCCCTTATCAAGTTCATATGCAAGGATAACAACGTGTAAAATATAATAAAACGAAAAGGTGGAAATACTGGGTTAAACCCGTTGTTTGCGAATGTTTCAGAGGGATTTATTAACGCTTTATAACGAGTGATAAATAGCTAAGAAATGTTTGAATTCAAATTCTTATTTATCGTTCTCCCGCTTCTAACATCATCATTCCATGTCCAACAAATCCATCTGGTTTTTTATCAAATCCAAATTGTTCGTAGAACGCTTCTTT
>JGI994J12354_10004983_pt1 | contig 11656 bp, 5 predicted proteins | sample IntmicLarv3ML3BL_FD_12354 | JGI IMG/M metagenome (IMG submission 12354) | reverse complement strand
GTGCAAAAGAGAAAGACCTGTAACCGCCAGCGGCAGGCGGTCACAAACGACCCCCTGCTCAATGGTGTTATATTCACTTGACCGGCATAGCGGTGAAAAAAGAAAGTTAAAATGACTCAAGGTATCTGTACGCTCTTTCCTTCGGTTATGGAGCCTCAGGAGGCTCGGAGGAGGCTTGGGAAGCAACTGACGAAGGTGCTGATGATGATTCTTCAGAAGCTTTTGACGAAGAGGGTGTGCTTGAAGGAACCGATGATGAAGCAGGAGAGCTTTTTGTTATCGGGTCGGGGGGCTGTGATACCGATGATAAGCCCGGAATAGCCGATGTGTCAGTGCTTTTAGAGGAAGCAGAACCTGACGAGCCGGATGTGCCTGACGAGCCTGAATTAAGCTCGGGCAGGGTTCCGCTGTCAAGTAAATCTCCTCCGTGTGAGCATTTTGCCGGCAGTGAGCTTTTTTTGTAATATCCCCACGCCATCCCTGTGCAGGCAGTGGTTGCCAGGTTGCCTGTTGACGTGCAGTAGCGTCTGTAATCAATCTTTGTAGAGGTCGGGAAATCCTTTGGCTTAAGAGCCTTTTCGGTGTGGATTTTTTCCATGATTTTCTTCCATGAGCTGATAGAAACGCTGTCGGGAACACCGGCTTTGCCAAGGTCGGCGTTAAGGTCGTAGCCTGACCAGAGAGCGGCAATATAATGCGGAGTTCCGCCGACAAACCATTTATCATAGTTGTCTGTTGTTGTTCCTGTTTTTCCGTAAATCTGGAAATCTCCGAATTTTGCGGATTTGGCGGTACCTTGAGAGCCTTCAACAGGGAATCTCAGCAGACGGTTCATGATGTACGCGGTATCCTCGTTTACAGCTCCGGAAAAGCTTGTGTTATCTCTTTCCAACAGAATTTCATCGCTGAATGTTTTAACAACAGAATATGACTGCGGCTTGTAGTATTTTCCAAGAGCTCCAAAGGTTGCAAAAGCCGCCGTCATATCTCGGACGGTAACACCGTGAGTCATACCTCCGACACCCATCGCCGAGGCATTGATATCTGAAAAAACCTTTCCGTTTTGGTCCTTTTGACTGCGGACAAGGGTGGTAAAACCGAATTTTTGCTCAAGAAAGTCAAAGCAGTGCTTTGCCGACAAAACATTCACACAAAGCTGAACGGCAACTGCATTGGAGGAGCGCTCGATAGCATTTGTGAGAGGCATACTGCCGGTATAGGAATTGTATGAGTTTTTAGGCCAGTTTTTTCCGTCGACCTGTATGGGCGAATCCTTAAGAATTTTGCTGTAATGGATTTTGTTTATTTCAAGTGAAGGTGCATATACAGAAATAGGCTTTATTGATGAACCGGGTTGTCTGGGTGACTGTGTAGCTCTGTTTTGTGTGCGGTCGCCGACCTTTTCTCCGATACCTCCGACAACGCCCATTACACGTCCCTGATAGTCCATTACCATGGTGCTTGACTGTATTGACTGACCGTTGGCAGGGTCGTCCTTTTTACCGGACGGAGCAATTGATTTGTTTTTCGGGAAATTTGAAGGGTCAACATAAAAATCCTCAAGGATTTTTTGGATGCCGGAATCCATATTTGTATAGATACGAAGTCCGCCGCTGAAAAGCATTCCGGAGGCTCTGTCCCTTTCGTATCCCTTTTCTTCCATCAAATCGGCAATTACATCCTCAATTACCATGTCAACATAATAGCTTTGAGGCGGCTTTACGGTATTTGCTTCCTTTTTTACAGGCTCAAGCGCACGAGCTTCTTCAAGATACTTTTCATAATCTGCTTTTTCTTTTATGTGTTCCTGCTCATACATCGAATTTAAGACCTGTTCTGTGCGTCCGCGTGCAACTTCAAGGTTTGATACAGGGTTGTTTCCGTCGGGATTTCTTGTAATTCCGGCAAGACATGCGCACTCGGCAACTGTCAAATCCTCAAGCTCTTTGTTAAAATAAAATGTAGCAGCGGTACGAACACCGTAGCAGCCTCTGCCAAGATATATAGTGTTCATGTATGCTTCTAAAATTTGAGGTTTTGTCGCCTTTTTTTCAAGCTCCAATGCACGCAAAATTTCACGCATTTTACGGTCAACATGTACGTCTTTGTCCTTTGAAATAACTCGAATAAGCTGTTGTGTGATTGTAGAACCGCCCTGCTGGGTATCCCAAAATTTAAAAAACATGTTGGCGAACGCGCCGGATGTGCGTTTCCAGTCAACACCGTTATGCGATTCAAAACGGTGATCCTCTATGTCTTTAAAAGCGTCTTGAAGCGTCTGGGGAATTTCCTTGATATCGGCCCACTCACGATTTTCAATCGAGTGAAGACGCTCAAGCTCCACAGGCTTTCCCTCGGCATCGTTTGCATAAACGATTGTAGTGTATTGAAGCTTTAATGTGTTGATATCAAAATCAATGTCGGATTTTGCAAAAGCAAGAATATAAATCGTAAGAGTTATACCTAAAATGCTTGCAGTTATTATAAGTACAAGAAACATTGTGGCAAAAACCAAACCGACCTTTGCGATGGCCTTGTGGAAGGGAGAACGGTAATTTTTTTCTTTTTTTACTTTCCCGTCACGCTTTTCCTTTTTTGGTTTTTTGCCGTTGCCGACAATGAATTTTTCTTCAGGATTTGAAAAGGAACTGATATTCATATCGTCGTTTTCATAAATGCTTTTTGAATAAATATTGTCGTTCCCGTTTCTTTTTGCCATTCAGACAGCCTCCTTAGTTACCGAAAATCCTTTGAACGACTTATTATAGCATAAAAATTTGAAAAGAAAAGAGAATTTTCGGTATTGTAACCGAATTTTAATAATTATATTCTTATGATAAATTGAAAATACTTGCGCTTAGCGATTCTTTTATGCTAAAATAAAAAAACAAATTAAACATCGAGGGGGAGATAAAAATGAATTTGAGTCCGCTGAAAAAAATTTGCGAAAAACATACGAAACTGATTTTATTGATTATATTTGTCTTAAGCAGTATCACGGTTTGTTTTTTTGGTCATAATTCGGATGAAAGCGGTTGGAATGCGCTTGCTTATCAAATTGCAACAGGAGATAAATTTTTAAAAGAAATCTGGACGCTTTTCTTTTTCCCGGAATTGCTGGTTGCTCCGATTATGTGGATTTATATCAAGCTTGCTTCCGGAACAGACGGTGTTATTCTTTTTTTGAGAATTCTGGGATGCGTTATTTCTGCAACAGTGTCGTTTTCACTGTATGGCGCGATAAAAAAAATAAGCAGTAAAAACATTGCCTTTTGGTCGGCACTTGCATTTTTTCTGTTTTCTCCTTCGAATTTTGCTTGCCCGAACTATAAAAATATTTCTATATGGGGGATTATGCTGACAAGTATATGTTTTGTTAACTACACCCGCAATCCAAAGCCGTTTACGATGGTTTGCGCAGGTCTTTTTTCTGTTGTCGGCATTATGGGATATCCTACAACAGGAATTTTGGTTCCTTACCTTGTTTTTTTGAGTATTTATATAACATGCAAGGCATCGGGCAACAAGCGTCACAGATTTGTATATTCCATATCGCTGGTAGTGTCGGGGCTTGTATTTTTGTCTGCGGTTATTTTCGTGACGGATATCGGCAGCTTGAATAATCTTTCAAAGGTTTTTGAATCGGACTTTCATCATACACATTTTTTTGATTCTGTGCTGAATGCTTTAAAGGCTGTTGCTATAGGACTGCTGCGGGGAGCGCTTCCGTTTTTTGCAATAGATTATTTCGGTAAGAAACTTGTTGACAGTTCAAATAGGACGCTTGGGCGACTGGGAGCGATATTTATAAACAGCCGTCTTGTTTTCCTGATTTATTTTTTTGGATTTTCGGTGGTGATGTTTTCGCCGCTGTTCGGTGTAGGTTTGAATTCAATGGCTTTTCCGGTTGCGATGGCGTTTTTTGCAATCCTGTTTTTCTACAAACAATCAAAACTTGAAAATAAGAAGCTTCTTTTCTTAATTTTTGGGGTTGTTCCCGCAATTTGCGCTTTTACGATCTTTTTCACAAGCAATCAAGCATACCCTATTGTATGGATAATGCCGTTGATTAGTGCTCTGCCGTTTCTTTTTATGCTTATTAACGGTTCGGAATATAAGGGTAAGGCGAACGAAAAATTGCTTATGAATCTGATTTGCTGTTCGGTTTGCCTGTTCATGCTTTTTACACGCACGTTTTTTGTAGTTAACACCGGATCCCGGCACGACTCCTTGCGTCATCCGAAAAAGATGATCGATTTCGGACCGGCAAAACATATGCTGGTGTTGGAGGAATATTACGATTTGTACTATGCACAATGGGATTTGATAAAACAGCATTGTGTAAAGGGTGATAATGTGCTGATAGCGCCATCAAATAAGGTCGGTTATCTGATGTCGGATATAAAGGTTTCGGAAAGCATATTCAATGTTTTGTTGAATTCTACAAGAGTAGAGCAATTTTTAGAAGCTAATCCTCACAGAGTACCCAAGCTTGTTATTGTGGGTTCGGAAGACTCTTTGGAGGACGAATCCTACTTAAAGGGTATGTTGGAACGCGACTATCAATGTTACATATATAATGATGACTTTGAATATTATTTAAAAAAATAATCATGATTGTTTTTTGAACAGATTATTTTCCTCAGCCCATGAAATTCTTATGGGCTGAGGATTTTTTTCTGTAAGATTAAATCGTAAGCGTTCCTTCCTCGCTTTCAAGCAGAACAAGCAGCTGTTCTTCTTTCTTTGTATGAATATTTACGTACACAAGTATTTTTTCATCGTGCTCACCTGTGCATAGAAATTCATAGCAAGGGATTTCATTAAGTCCCATAGAAGGAATAACAGCCATGGAAACATCGTCAATTTTAAGACGGCTGCTCACGATGTCAGCCGCTTCCTCCTTTGTTATTTTAGGAGCGGGAATGTTTCGCTCTTTATGATTCATAATATAACCCTGAGCGTCAAATGAGAGGATTTGACCGTTGTCCATTGCTACTCCGATTTTAATTATATCGGTGTAAACGGCAAAACCGTTTTGCTTAAGATTAAAGTTTATTATACAAATGTTGTTCGATATTTGAAAATAATTGTTTTCAAAATCTGAATATCCTTTTTCCGAAAGGAATTTTTTTGCGGCTTCCAAAGCCTCGTCATGAGATATTTTGCTTTCGGGAACCTGTCGGGAATCAACGAAATACGAAACAAATCCGCCTTTTTTTGTGACGCTGATATTTACATCTATTGCCTGAAAATTAAAGGTAGGCATTCTGCCTTCGGTTTCGCCGCCGTCACCTAAAAAGGTATCCTTTACTCCCAGAAATTCGGTTGCGATGCTTTTTGCCCTGCTTTGGCTGATGTCGGATTTTCCCTCGGTAAGCCGCGGTGTCATCTGTGAAATATGGTCGGAAAAGGGACCGTCGTAAATAAGTGTAGGAAAGTCGGTAAAACCTTCCTCAAGACCCTTAAAGCCATCGGAAATGCTTGTGTCGGAAGGCACACCTATACCGTTTTGTTCGCCGATGCTTTTTTTGACCTCGCTTATTTTAAGACTTCCGCTGCTTATTCTTGACTGGATTTCCGCAATTTGTCCGCTTAAGGATTTTGCAAAGGTCGAAAGCTCTGCAATTGAGTCGCGTTCCTCCTCTGTGACCTTTTCATCCTCTGAAAGCCGCCTGGAAACAGAAATGGTGAAATCTCCGACCTGTGAAAGAAAATGATAGGTTTTTTCAAGCCTTAAGTCGGATACGGGCAGATGGCTCAAGGATATTTTTGCATTGCTTGCGTCCTTGAATATTTTGGATGAAAGTGACATAAGCTGGGCGTTTGTGCCTGCATAAATACCCTTTTCAAGGGCGATGTCGATGTTGTTTATATCCTCGCCAAGCTGACTGATTGCCGCCTGATAGGTGTATTCAAGCTCGGTTCGAAAGCGTATCGCACGGTTGTAGCCAACATAGGTTGCGATCCCCAAAAAAATAAAGATCGATGACGCATAGCTTATAAACCTTATTAAGGTTCTTCTGCGAATGTTCATCATTTTATGAAATACTTGAAACATTTTAAATCTCCTTAATACATTATAGCAGTTCCACTTGATATTGACGGTGGTCTTTGCGATCTTTTTGCCGTCATGCGGTACGGCAAACCCTTGAAAGGCACAAGCATTCCCGCGGTTTTACCATACCACCTGACAGCAAAAATCCTCGCAAATCCAACCGCCCATGTCAAGCGGAGCTACTATATAAATTTATCCTTATTTTGTCCCTTTGAAATGAAAATATTTTGAGTTTCCCCATTTTTTTCAAATTATTTGTTTGTGACTCTGTCGCTGTCACGCTTTCGACTATTCCGCTTTCCGTGAAAAGTTCCCTCGACTCGCAAATTTTTGATTTTTGTATGCCAAATCAGAAAATTTGTCTTGCTTCGGTCATTTTCACGGGCGGAATTGGTCGGCAGCGCTTCTAAATTTATTTGCATAGAAGTCTTTTTTGTGATAAAATATTTAATGATTAAATAAAAATGGGGTGAACAGGCGTTATTTATGACTGAGATATATTTTGACAACAGTGCGACAACACCGGTTTCGGACAATGTCTTACTTAAAATAAATGATGTAATGAAAAATTATTACGGAAATCCGTCATCACTTCACTTAAAGGGATACAAAGCATCCGAAATACTTGAGGAATCACGCAAAACGGTAGCTTTGGAGCTTAACGCCGACAGTGCAGAGATAATTTTTACAGGCTCGGGAACAGAATCAAATAATATTGCGGTGCTGGGCGCGGCTCTTTCAAAAAAAAGGCGCGGACGCAAAATTGTATCGACATCAATTGAACATCCTTCGGTTGCCCGCTGTCTTGATAAGCTTTCATCGGACGGCTTTGATGTTGTAAGGCTTAAGGCGGATGCACACGGGAACATATCAAAGGAGCAGCTTTTTGAAGCGATAGACAGGGATACAGTGCTTGTTTCGGTCATGTATGTCAATAACGAGATAGGTTCGATACTGCCAATCGAATGTATAAAAAATGCTCTTTATGCAAAAGAAAGTCAGGCAATAATCCACTGTGACGCAGTTCAGGCTTTTGGGAAAATGCCGATTGACGTTAAGAATTTGGGAGTCGATTTGCTTTCGTGCAGCGCCCATAAAATTGGAGGCCCCAAGGGGGTTGGCGCTCTTTACATTAAAAAGGGAACGACAATTTCTCAGACAGTATTCGGCGGCGGGCAGGAAAAGGGACTGCGCTCGGGAACACAGAATATTCCTTTTATCGCAGGCTTTGCGGAAGCGGTCAGGGAGATTGGGAGTAAACAAAACAATTTTATGCAGATGAAGGCTCTTTCGGCGGCGCTTAAAAACTGGCTTTTGGGAATACCGGGGGTTGTTATTCACAGCGATTCAAATGCTTTTCCGTCAATAGTCAGCTTTTCGGCGGCAAGCATAAAAAGCGAGGTGCTTCTGCATTTTCTTGAGAAAAAAGGCATATACGTGTCAAACGGCGCGGCATGTGCAAAGGGCAGGGAAAGCGAAGTGATGCGCGCGTGCGGCATAGCGGATGATTTGATTAAAAGCGCCGTAAGGGTCAGCTTTTCGCATAAAAATACTATCAGTGAGGTTTCAGAGCTGATTTCGGCGATAAAAGACGCAAAGCAAAAGCTTTGCACATAACAATTGATAAAAGGAAGATTTGCTTGAAGGAAATTATTCTTCTCAAAAACGGAGAAATTACTCTTAAGGGACTTAATAAGGGTCGCTTTGAGGATACGCTTATAAGAAATATTAAGTACAGACTTTCGTCGATTGGAAAATTCAAGATATCCAAGGCGCAGTCAACGATTTATGTCGAGCCTGCCTCTGACGAAGCTGACCTTAACAAGGCGCTTGAGCGTCTTAAAAAGGTTTTCGGAGTTATAGCGCTTTCAAAGGCATGTGTCTGTGAAAAGGATTTCGAGGATATAAAGCTAAAGGCACAGGACTATCTTGAAGAGCTTGTTTATGCAAAAACCTTTAAGGTAGAAGCAAAGAGGGCAGATAAAAGATTCCCGATGACCTCTCCCGAGATATGCTCGGAACTTGGAGGCTTTTTACTTGAAAAATTCCCGCATTTAACGGTTGATGTTCATAATCCCGAGGTTACGGTTACAGTCGAAATCCGTGACTTTGCGGCGTATGTGAGAGGGAAAAGCCTTGAGGGTGCGGGCGGTCTGCCTGTAGGAACGGCTTCAAAAGCGGCGATTCTTATATCGGGAGGCATTGACAGTCCGGTTGCAGCGTGGATGATGGCAAAGCGGGGGATGACCCTTCTTGCAATTCATTTTGCAAGTCCGCCGTATACAAGCGTGTGGGCGGAGCAAAAGGTTATTGATTTGTTAACAAAGGTTTCGGAATATTCGGGTAAAATAACTCTTATGACCGTTCCCTTTACAAAAATTCAGGAAACAATATCAAAGGAATGCACCGAGGAGTTATTTACCGTTCTTATGCGCCGTTTTATGATGAAAATTTCGGACAGAATTGCTAAGGACAACGAATGTCTTGCGCTTATAACAGGTGAAAGCGTGGCGCAGGTGGCAAGCCAGACGGTTGAGGCGCTGTATTGCACCGACAATGCGTCAACACTTCCGGTGTTCAGACCTGTGATAGGAATGGACAAGGAAGAAATTGTAAAGATATCCAGAAAAATCGACACCTTTGATATATCCATAAGACCGTATGAGGATTGCTGTACGGTATTTACTCCAAAGCATCCCAAAACAAAGCCGATACTTGAGTATGTGGTTAGGGAAGAGGAAAAGCTTGACTGCGAAGCGCTTATTGAAGAAGCGATAAGCAATGTGGATGTTAAGAAGATAACATATAAATGAGAACTTCGGAGGTTTTTTATTTTGAACGCTGAGATCATTTCGGTCGGAACCGAGCTGCTTTTAGGTGATATTGTAAATCTTGACGCGCAGTTTCTGTCAAAGGAGCTTGCGGTTATAGGTATCAATGTTATGTATCAGTCAACGGTCGGTGATAATCTTGAAAGACTTGAGAATGCGATTGCACAGGCCGAGTCGCGTGCGGATATTGTTTTTCTTACAGGCGGACTTGGACCTACCGAGGACGACCTTACAAAGGAAACGCTTGCAAAGCATTTAGGGAAAGAGCTTGTCGAGGACAGATTTGTGCTTGAATCAATTAAGACTTATTTTGTCAAGATGGAAAAGGAAATGCCCGAAAGCAATAAAAAACAGGCGCTTGTCATCGAGGGTGCAAAGGTGCTCAAAAATGATTTCGGAACAGCGCCCGGACTTATTGTTGAAGCGGCAGATAAGAAATACATTTTGCTTCCGGGACCTCCGAGGGAGCTTATGCCTATGTATGTGAGCAGTGTAAGTAAATATCTTTCTAAATTCTATAACGGAACAATACTTTCGCGGTCGTTAAATGTATTCGGTATAGGTGAATCGCGTGTCGGTGAAATGCTTAAAGACCTGCTTGCAAACAGTAATCCTACGGTTGCAACATATGCAAAGGACGGAGAGGTTCTTGTAAGGGTTACTGCAAAGGCTCAAAATTACGCAGAGGCGGAAGCGCTTCTGGTGCCCTTTACAGATAAGATAAAGTCAATTTTAGGCAATGGAATTTACGGTGTTGACGCTCCCAATATGCAAAGTGTTGTTTTTAAAAGCCTGCGTGAAAAAAATCTTAAGCTGGCAACCGCTGAGAGCTGTACAGCAGGACTTTTATCAAAAAAGATTACAGAAATACCCGGTTCATCGGGAATTTTTGGTTTGGGTGTAACTACTTATTCAAACGAAAGTAAAACAGATATTTTAAAAATCAAGAAAAAGACGATTGAAAAATACGGTGCGGTAAGCATTGAAACAGCTTCAGCAATGGCGATGGGTGTCAGGCTTTTGGGCAATGCTGATTTGGGTATAGGAATCACCGGAATAGCGGGACCTGACGGAGGAACAGAGGAAAAGCCCGTTGGATTGGTCTTTATTGCAATGACTGACGGCAATTACGTATGGATTAAGCGTATGCAGGCGGCACCCGAAATGGACAGGGATTATATACGTAATCTGGCAACTCTTCACGCGTTTGACCTTTTGCGTAAATATCTTGATGTTTATCCGCGTCTGCTTGTCGGCGGTGAACCGCTGAGAGGATTTAATGCCAACCCGGTCTTTTTAAATGCAGTGCTTCAGGATTTTATTTCGGATGATGAGGTTGAGTCACTTATAATGCAGCAGGATGTGCCGGAGGTTTTGGTAAATACTGATAATGAATTTAAGAAAAAAGGTTCGAAGAATAGGATCGTGGATGGAAGTGAGCTTAGTTCCGTGCCGGAGGATACTGAGCAGTCAGAACAATCCGGAGCAAACGGTGTTTATCTGGTGTCAAAAACACCGGAAAAGCAAAATGAGATATTCTTAAAGATAAAAGACTCTTTACTGGACTTTTTGCCGAACAAAAATGATGAAACCAGAGAAAAGGTAAGAAAATCAATATTCCTGGCGGCGTTTGTTACGCTTTTGATTTCGGGCGCAATGCTTATAAACAATCTGTTTATTGAGCCGATGATGAACAATAATATAAATTCCGGAATAAAGGATCTTATTAACGCAAAACCTCCCGAGGGCGCAAATATTCCGGAGGACATTCTCCCCGACTTTGCAGCGCTTTATGCGGCGAACAATGATTTCAGGGGATGGATTAAAATTCCCGATGCAAAGGATACAAATGTTGATTATCCGATTATGTGGTCAAAGGAGGGTAATGGCGAATATTATTTAAGACGTGATTTTAATAAAAAATACAACGAAAACGGAACGCTCTTTTTTGATGTTCGCAACAATATTTCTTCCGGAAATAATATCAGGAACACAATCATTTACGGACACAATATGAATTCGGGACAGATGTTCGGGTCACTTAAAAAATATAAGGATTTGGAATTTTACAGAGATCATCCAATTATTCAGATGGACACGATTTACGAAAAGGCTTCATGGAAGATTTTTGCCGTATTTTATGCAAACGTAGACCCTGAGCAGGGTGAGCCGTTCAACTATATAAGAACAGCCTTTGCTGACGGTAATGATTTCCTTGATTTTGTAGATTTGATAAAGCTTCGGTCATTGTTTGAAATACCTGTCGATGTGGGAGAGGACGACAAAATACTCACACTTTCGACATGCAGCAAGGTTTTCAAGGACGCACGTATGGTCATAGTTGCGCGAAAGGTCAGGGAGGACGAGGAGGTAACGGTCAATCTGGGAGAAACAAGGCTTAATCCCAATCCCCTTTATCCCGATATCTGGTACAAAAACAAAGGTGCAAAGATACCTGATTTTTCCGATAAGCTTCCAAACCGTTATACAGGAAATCAGCCGGCAGAAAGCTATCCGACATATTCGGACGGATTCCAAAGCTTCTTCAGCAGCTTAATTCCCTCGGAGGAGCAAAGCAGCTTATTACCGGAATCATCCGGTGTTGTGACCTCGATAATAACACCGCCGCCTTCAAGTGTTCCGTCAACGACAACAACGACACCGTCATCATCAACGGCACCGTCGTCGTCAACAGCACCGTCTGCGATTTCGCCGTCGCCGTCACCGTCAACGTCACCGTCACCGTCGCCGTCGCCATCGCCTCCTG
>JGI994J12354_10004982_pt1 | contig 11656 bp, 10 predicted proteins | sample IntmicLarv3ML3BL_FD_12354 | JGI IMG/M metagenome (IMG submission 12354) | reverse complement strand
GACGGAAAAGAGCATTTTTGCGAAGTCCAACTCAGAACAATCTGTCAGGATAATTGGTCCGAGCTTTCTCATGCATTAGCATATAAAACTGAAATAAATATACCGCTAGATGTTAAGCGTGAAATCAACGCTCTTAGTGCTATTTTTGAATTGGCAGATAATCAATTCCAAATGATTCAAACACTTATCGGCGAGCTGCCTGATACTAGTCCCATACAAATATTGAACTACCTTGAAAAGATTTTTTACTCAAAAATTGGCGATACATATGACCAAGAGCTTTCCGCATATTTTCTAAAAGATATCAATTCCCTTTATGTAGATGCCAATCCGCGATTAGAAATACAGCGTTTTCTTTCCACAAAGGAAGTTGATGTTCTAAAAGTCATTGACGATAATCGAGATAATTTTTTCTTTACACAACCTGAAATCATCTTGATTCTGGAGAGATTGGAAAACAGCAAGTACTCTTTAGCGGAGTTCTGGAATACGTTGTATCCACAAGAGGAACTCGAGGGTATTGCTAATGCGTGGGGAACATCGATAGAATAAATTTCAAGAAACAACGATATGCCTCCCCTGCCTTGATGAAACTGGCGTGGAATTTGCTCGCCTAACGATCGCAAAATCCCCTCCGTTTTCCTTCCGCTCAAAAGCGAATTGTCACCGAGTGTCAATACGCATTTTCGCGGCAGTCGGCAGGTAGGCATAACACACTAGACTTTGCTGACGCAAAATCGTGTGCCAAAGGGCGGATTTGCCCCCTTTGGAAACCCCGGAGATTGCTCGTCTCTCACTCATCAGCCAGTATAAATCCACCACTTTATATGCCTGACCTGCTTATTCCGTGCAATACAAAAGCTGTAAAATATCCTTGCCTCTGTTCGGATGTTTTACAGCTTTTGCGGAGAACACACTGCAGCGAAACAGACGGTAAATTCTGCGCAAAGGCAAAGCTGTTTTCGATACAAGTAAAAAACAAATACAATTCGTAAATAACCGATTATTGAATTGACAGCATTTCAATAATCGGTTATAATAATATCATCACGTTGGAGGTGGGTACATGAACATTGTGGCAGAAAGATTGAGAACGCTCAGAAACAGCGTGAGGCTTTCACAAAAAGAGTTTGGTGTAAAAATTGGAATCACACAATCGGCGGTCAACCGATATGAAAATAAACAATCGGAAGCATCCTATGAAACGCTTTTGCGGTATGCGGATTTTTTTGATGTGTCTTTGGATTATATCTATGGGCGTACCGATAAACCACAAGGTAAATTATATGAATACAAACCGAAATTTGAAGATAACACGGAAATGCAGGAGTTCATTGAGATGTGTTTCGACCCCAATTCCCCCATGAGTGGCAAATTGAAAGATATGCTTTTGCATATGATGAAGGGTGGCGGTAAAGAATGAAGGCTGTCATTTACGCGAGATACAGTTCAGATAGTCAACGCGAAGAATCTATCGACGGTCAACTTCGTGAATGTAAAGAGTTCGCAGAACGGCAAAACCTCACCATAGTTGGTACATATATTGACCGTGCGCTTTCGGCAAAAACTGATTCTCGCCCTGAGTTTCAAAAGATGATTACTGACAGTGCAAAGAAGCAATTTGAGGTAGTCCTTGTTTGGAAACTTGACCGCTTTGCCAGAAATAGAATTGACTCTGCTACTTACCGTGCTATCCTCCGCAGAAACAGTGTAAAGGTTGTCTCTGCAAAAGAAAATATTTCAGAAGGTCCAGAGGGAATTATTCTTGAAGCCATGCTTGAGGGAATGGCTGAATATTATTCGGCAGAATTGGCTGTGAAAATAAAACGTGGGCAGACCGAAAATGCTTTGAAGTGCCGATACAATGGTGGATTTGTTCCTTTCGGATATCGAGTCAATACGGAGAAATTGTTTGAAGCAGACCCACTGACTGCACCCATCGTCCGTGAAATATTCGAGCGTTATGCTGACGGGCAGACTGTAGCTGAAATCAGCGATGCACTTAACGACCGTGGCGTATTTACAAATAGTAAGTACAAGTACACCAACAAAAGTAGTATGCACAATTTGCTCAAAAATCGGAAATACATTGGCGAGTATAAACACGGCGAACATGTTGTGCCTGACGGAATGCCTGCCATTGTCACACAGGATGTTTTTGATAAAGTACAAGCGCGTATGGCAAAGAACAAACACGCCCCGGCCTCTGCCAAAGCTGCGGATGAATTTATCCTCACCACAAAATTATTCTGCGGGCACGATGGCGTTTTCATGGTGGGAACAAGTGGTACAAGCAAAACTGGAAAAGTCCATCATTATTATAAATGCGGAAACACAATCTACCGAAAGTCTTGTAACAAAAAGGCTGTCCGAAAGGATTATATTGAGCGTTATGTTGTGGAGAAAACCAAGGAACTGGTTCTAAATGATAAAACAATCAATCGGTTAGCTGAGAAAGTTGTAGCATTTAGAAATCAAGAGAATACCGTCTTGCCGGTTTTACAAAAACAACTTGATGATGTTGAGAAAGCGATTTCAAACCTGCTTGATGCAATCCAACAAGGATTATTCAATTCCTCAGCCAAACAACGGCTTGATGACTTGGAATCCCGCAAGATGGATTTGGAAATCAGCATCGCTAGAGAGAAAATCGAGAAATCCGTACTGACACATGAAAAAGCAGTCCATTGGATGAGCCTATTCAAAGATGGCGACATCAACGACCCTGAACACAGGAAAAATGTTATTGATGCCTTTGTTAATTCGATTTATCTTTATGATGATCGTATTATGCTTAATTACAACAGCGAGGAAGGCGCAAAGACCGTTACATTCAGCGAAATATTGAGTTCTGATTTGGACGATAGTCCTCCGGTATTACAATCAAACGCGAGTGCCTTCCCGACAAAACAGCATCGGAAAGGCACTCGCGTTTTTGAATCTACATAATTGTATAGTGCCACCGCAATGAATGTTATCGTTACACCTCCCCACGCCCCTCAATTTTCTCCTTGACAAAAACAACACATTTTTGTATAATAAATTTTGTCGCCGTAGGGTGGCGGTTGCTACTGTGGCTCAGGGGTAGAGCAGTTCACTCGTAATGAACAGGTCGTGAGTTCGAATCTCACCAGTAGCTTAAAGTCTGTTGGCGGATTGTATCTGTCGGTGGGCTTTTTTCATTGCATGGAGGCATGATATGGATATACAATACCGCACGGGATTTTCTTATGCTTCGTAATTCGGCCGGTTGGAATGGTGCGACGGAGATGCAAGCCGCCAAAAGTCTGGAAGCTTCCCTGTTCATCTTGGCCGCACAAGAAAACGGGCAGACCATAGGCATGGGTCGGCTTGTCGGCGACGGGTTTAACATTTGGTACGTGCAGGATGTCATCGTTCTGCCTCCTTATCAAGGCAAGGGCATCGGCAAGGAAATCATGATGCGGCTCATCGCCTTCGCGGAACAAAACAGCCTTCCCGGCACAAGCATCACCATCGGGTTGATGTCCGCCAAGGGGAAGGAACCCTTCTATGAAAAATGCGGTTTTCGTGTGCGGCCAAACGAACAGAAAGGGGCGGGCATGGTGATGAACCGCCTTATTCCATAGGCAAATCAGCCACACATGCCCCAAACAACGCAAAATCCCCCAACCGGTAATCCGCCGCACTGGGGGATTTTGCGTCCGCCGTATACAAACAAGCATACATCCCCGCATTCTTAGCCGCCAGCACATCCAGCTCCCTATCGCCGACCATCAAGGCTTCCGCAGGCGAAATGCCATGCTTCCCAAGCATATGCAAAAGCGCCTGCGGGTCGGGCTTGCGGGGGAAACCGCTGTCGACGGTCAGAATATCTGTGAATACGTCATATAGCCCGTGTTTTTGCAAATGCGCCTCCGTGGAGGCCGCGTCACGGTGGGTGTATATATACAGCTTTATCCCCTTCCCGCAAAGAGAACGTAAAAGTGTGGGGATGGCGGGATACGGCTTGGTCAGCCGTACCTCCGCTTCTTTTTGGTATGCGTCAAACAGAGGAAGATATGCGGGAAGGCTATGTTTTTGCGCATAATGCACAAACATATGCCCCATGGAAACGCGCATATGCCCCTCAATAGCACAGGCCTCTTCCTGTATGCCAAAGCCATCCGCCAAGGCCTTCTGGTACGCCGAGGCCATGGCGGGATAGGTGTCAAACAGGGTACCATCAAAATCCCAAAAAATATGCCTGATCATTTTACCATCCCGCAAACCGCGAAGTCCCAAAGGTGCGGGCGCGATCCACCGCCTCAACCAAAGCCTCCATATTCTCCGGCGGTACATCATGCCCAATCTCCAGCATAAGCCCCAACCCGCCCGAGGGCAGATACAGCGCCTCCACACACTCCCTGACATGCTCGCGGCACTCAGCGGGCGTAACAAAGGGGAACATCTGCCTATCCAAATCCAAATTCATCGGGTAACGCCCCTTGCACACATCCACCAAGTTTTGCAGCCCATTGGCGCGTATCTGCGGGTTGACCATGTTCACCCCCGCCTCAAACAAATCGGGGATAATCTCATAAATCATGCCATCCGTATGCATGTAGACAAGCCGGCCCTCCCGATGCACGATATCGTATATCTTCTTGAAGCTCGGCTTCATATACTTGCGCCACTTCGCAGGCCCGATGGCCAAGCCCTTCTGCATTCCCAAATCGTCGCCAAAATGCATAATAGGCCCACGGCTTTTCACTACCGCCTCCACTTGCAGGCAGTTGTATTCCGTCACTTTGTCAATCAACATCTGCAACTCGTCGCATTCCTCCGCGAAATCCATCATGGCTTCTTCAAAGCCGCGCAAATCAAGCAGCCGCAGATACATAAAACCATGCGGCAGCCGCCCGTCGCGGTTTTCAGGAATTTTAAGCGTCAAAATGTCCTCGCGCGTGGGCACGGGATGCCCCGTCACGATAGCCTCCATCCCCTCTTCCATATTCGACCAAACACAGCCCCATTCGTCACAATGGGTGCCATAGCGGTAGGTCTGCGGGATGTTTGCGCGGAAGTCGTAATCCTCCCCCATCCAGCTAAAGAACTGCGGGAAGCGCTTGATTAGCTCCTTCAATTCCTTCTCATAGCGCAACCACGCCGCAGGCAAAATGCCGATGGAAACCGGGATTTCCTCGGGGTGGTCGTAGGTCATTGCCTTGTGCAGCAAGCTCTTTTCCATTAAAATCATCTCCATTCGTTTGTGTATAGTTACTCTTACATTTTTGTGCCGATTAACCGAATAAATCCCATATATGTACCATTGTCGTTTCTGTAGATTTCCATTTCATCGGGGTGACGATTTTTTCCGATAGTATGAAGTGCCTCATTCCACTTCAACCAATGTGAACAACCATTGGGCATGGTATCGGCCACATCAACGGATACAATGCCGGCCTTTTCCCAAAGAGCTTTCCACCAGGGCAACGTTTTCCAAGTCCATAATTCATCACCTAAAAATTTGACAAGATAATCAGGAACGCCGTTAGCGACATCATTCATATATCCGGGCACAATGATTCCTATTTTTCCTTCCGGGCGCAAAAAGTGCATAATTTTCCCTAAACTATCATTGTCTGCTCCAAAATAAATATATGAATCCACACATAAGATAACATCAAAAAAATCTTTTGCAAAAGGAAGGCTTCGTGCATCTCCATGTAGCGGGACAATAAGATGTTCCACATGATATTCCTTTGCATTTTCCCACTTTTGATCGGCCTTCTCCCATAAATCCACAGCATAAACCTGAACGCCAAACTCTTTTGCAAGAAAAACACTTGTGATTCCACGTCCGCAACCTAAATCGAGCACACGCATACCGGGTTTTAAATCCAACGATTGCACCAAAAACTCCGTCAACCAAAGAGGGTTGTGGCCCATTTCGTTGTTAAAAATCCACATGGGGTCGTAATGATTGGAGCGCGGGAATACGTCGCTATGCAATATGTTGTTGCTGTGCAAAATACCACAACCTTTCACGAAAGTTATTTGCTACTACGCGAACAAATCAATTTTTTTGATTCCCACGCAGCGGTTTTTATCGAACGCCATGGTAACAGCCCATGGCAAGCGATTTACCATCGCCATAAAATCAACAAAACCATATGTATTGTCGTAATAATTAATAATCGTTGACAAAGCCGTGGCGTGCGTTCCGATTACAATGTTCTTATCCCTATAACGCGTCAAAACCTCCTGCAAGGCGGCGATATTGCGCCCCTGCACTTCCGAAAGGCTCTCGCCTTCGGCCAGGGTATAGGTAAAATCCGCCCATTGACGCTCTAAAAACGGATAGATATCCGGCTTGTCGCTTCCCATACCCTTGCTGCTTTTTTGTTCGCGGAAATCTTCAACCAATTCGATAGGAAGGTTGTTTTGCTCCGCGAAATCAGCAACCGTATCAACGGCGCGCTTAAACGGGCTGGACAAGACGGCATCAATCTGTTTATCGCGCAAAAATGCAGTTGCCAATGTACGGTCGGCGAGACCTTTTTCGGTCAATGGCCGTATTCGGCCGTCGCGAACCGATTTATCCGATTCGGCGTGCCGTATAAAGTATATATTTGTCATGATACCCTTCCGCCTCTCTGCAAATCCCGCTATTTACAGGCGTACAAGCCCTCGTTTAACCATCTCATCAAGCGCCGCCATAACCCCCAGCTTCGCGTGAAACCAAGTCAGCCCGCCCTGCATATACACAATATAAGGCGGCGTCATAGGCGCATCCGCGCTCAGTTCAATCGACGAACCCTGCACAAATGCCCCCGCCGCCATGATCACTTGGTCATCATACCCGGGCATATCCCACGGCTCGGGCGCGACAAAGCTGTCAACCGGCGCGGCGCCTTGTATCCCACGGCAAAAGGCAATCACGTTTTCCGGCGACCCCAAGCGTATGGCCTGCACGATGTCCGAACGGGCCTCATCCGCCGTAGGCAGCACATCAAACCCCAGCCCGCTAAACACCGCCGAAGCCAAAACCGCGCCCTTAACCGCCCCCGACACAACCGTCGGTGCGAAGAACAGCCCCTGCATCAACTGGGAAGTCAGCCCAAGCGTCGGCCCCACCTCGCGCCCCATGCCCGGAGGCGCCAAGCGGAACGACGCGTTTTCCACGCATTCCTCCGTCCCTGCGATATAACCGCCCACGGGGGCCAGCCCGCCGCCGGGGTTTTTAATCAATGAGCCAACCACCATATCCGCCCCGACATCGCTCGGCTCCAACGCCTCCACAAACTCGCCGTAGCAGTTATCCACCATCACAATGATGTCCTTCCTAATGTCCTTCACAAACCGCACAATATCGCCGATTTCCGCCACCGTGAAGGAATGCCGCCAACAGTAGCCCTTGGAACGCTGGATGGTAACGAGCTTGGTTTTCGGGGTAATCAACCGCACAATAGCTTCGTAATCGAGTCCGCCGTCCGCGGTTAAATCCGCCTGTTTATAGACAATCCCGTGCTCCGCCAAAGAGCCCTTAGTCGGGCGCATCCCGATCACGCCCTGCAAAGTGTCATATGGCGCGCCGACGGCGGAAACCATCTCATCCCCATGCCGCAAATTGCCGAACAGCGCCGTGGTTAACGCGTGCGTCCCCGAAATCATCTGCGGGCGCACCAAGGCCGCCTCGGTATGGAACACATCCGCGTAAATCTGCTCCAACGTGTCGCGCCCCAAGTCATTATACCCGTAACCCGTGGTGGCGGCGAAATGGATGTCGCTTAATTTGTTCTTTTGCATGGCCGCGATGACCTTGTATTGGTTTTGCTCCGCGATGGCATCGATTTGCGCGAAACGCGGGTGCACCTCGGCCTCGGCCTTGCGGCAGAAGTCGATAACGCGGGCATCGATACCCGGGAAAGTTATGTTTGTTTGGTTGCTTGGGTTCATTTGACGGGTTCTCCTTTTGGTTGGGTTTGTGATGGCATATCCTGTACATACCATGTCGGCACAGTGCCTTTAAAATGGTTCGTCCATTGCAGGATGTTGTTCACTATATCCGTGCCGTCCTCAATGCCGTTTAGCCCATAGGGGTCGGTCAGGGCAGCCAAAGCGTCGTATGCAAAATAGTAGGTTAGCACCTGCCAAAAATGTTTCGGAGGCGCACCGTTAAAGGCCCCCTTGATTTGCCCGGAATAAAAATGGGGATACATGGTTGGCATCCATGCCATATTGTGCATGTCCCACCACGGGTCGCCGTATGAGGTGTTATAGCCGGAAAAATCAATCACGCGTATCTCGCCGTTTGATGTGACGATAATGTTTTCTATGTTGTAATCGCCGTGTATGAAGGTCTGTATGCATGAATCGAGGACATCGCTATGGCTCGCTAAATAGCCAATAATCATCTCGCCAAGCTCAGAGTGCACCTGTGGGTTGGCCCTGTATTCGTCAACCCAATACTGCACCTTGCGGTGAAACCGCATATGCCATGGTTCAGAGCTTTCCGGCGCGGGCAAAGCGTGTATCTTTTGCAGCACCGCCCCGGTTTTGATGCCCAAGGCGTATTGCGCGGCAGGGGATAGGTGCGGCAGCAGTGTATCGGCGTCCTGGCCGTCCACCCATTCCGACAGGGCATACATGCTTTTGCCGCCATCGCACATGCCAAACCCCAAGGGCTGCGGCACGGGAACACCGAGGCCATATATGCGCTCCATCAGTTCATATTCGGCCTGCTTGCCGGCAAGCCCCGAAATATCGGATACACGCAGCATCATGCGCCGATTGGCCGTGGTTTCGATACAATACTTTTTGTCGCCGGGCCAACCCTTGGTTATCGGCTCTATCTTCGCGAATGTGTCATAGCCGGGGATGTCGTGGATATGTTTCATGGTTGTTCCAGCCTCTCGTGTTGGATGGTACCTTATAGCAATGCGCGCAGTATCCGGTCCGCCGTTTGATTGGCGTCGTCATCCGCCTCAACGGGGCGCGCGGTTTCATCCGCTTGGTGGGCGAACCACGTCAACTGCCGCTTAGCAAAATGCCTCGTGTCGCGCTTTAGGATGCGCACCGCCTCATCAAGCGCATATTCCCCCCGCAGATGCCCGGCGATTTCCTTATACCCAAGCCCCTGCATGGACGGAAGCCGCTCATGATACCCCGCGTCCAACAGCCACTTGACTTCCGCCTCCAAGCCGCGTTCCATCATAATGTCCACCCGCCTGTCAATCCGGGCATACAGCAAAGCGCGGTCGCGGGTGAGGATGAAGGTTTGCGCGTCATAATCAGGCTCCCGCTGCTTTTGCTCGGCGTTATGCTCCGATATGCGCCGGCCCGTTTGGGCGTAGTACTCCAAAGCGCGTATGACGCGGCGCACGTTGTTAAAATGCATGGTGGTAGAAGCAACAGGGTCAATCGCCACCAATTTGGCATGCAGGGCTTCCGCCCCCTTTTCCTGCGCGAACAAAAGCATCTCCTCGCGGAACGCTTCGTCCGACACGGTTTCGGTAAAATCGGTGCCATATAAAAGCGCATTGATATAAAACCCCGTCCCGCCGCAAAGAATAGGCACCTTCCCGCGCGCTGCCATATTCTCAATATATCCGCGCGCCTTCTCCTGAAAAATGGCCGCCGAATACGGCGCATCGGGCGAAATCTCATCGATCAAATAATGCGGCACCCCGCGCATGTCCTCTAAAGACGGCTTGGCCGTGCCGATCGTCATATATTTATACACCTGCATCGAGTCCGCCGAGATAACCTCACCATTAATCCGCCGCGCCACCTCGGCCGCCGCGTCCGATTTGCCCGTGGCGGTCGGCCCCGCTATAATAATCATTTTTGTCTTCACGCTATTGCACCCTTTTAAACATTTTCTCCAGCTCATACCGTGTGATCTCGATAATGGTGGGCCGCCCGTGCGGGCAGGTAAACGGATTTTCCAATTTCAAGAGCTTTACAATCAGCGCGCGCGCCTCGGCCTCGCTCAACAAATCGTTTGCCTTAACCGCCGCCTTACAAGCCATCGTGGCCACCCGAACCAGCCGCGCGTCATACAAATCGCCCGACACGCCCGCGCCATCGGACAGCGCATCCACAATCTCTATAAAAAAGCTTGTGTCAGCCGGGTTTTCAAACACATAGGGCAGTGCCCGTATGGCAATGGCTTGTTCATTCAGCTCCTCAAACTCAAATCCCAGCTTCCGCAAAAAGTCCGTGTTCTCACGCACTGCCTCGCGCTCCCGCTCGCTTAACTTCACCGCAATGGGCATCAGCAAACTCTGCGGGATGGGATCTCCCGCTTTCAGCCGCGCCAGAAAACCCTCAAACAAAATCCGCTCATGGGCGGCGTGCTGGTCAATCAAATACAAGGCTCCGTCCTGCTCCACAATCCAGTATGTGGCAAAGGTTTGTCCGACAATGCGATAGTCATTAAAAAACGGCTTAAACGTTGGCACCGCGGCCTCTTGCGCAGGCAGTGCTTCAACAGGGCTGCTTGCTTCGTCCGCAGGCAGTGGGTTTATCGGTTCGGCCTCCTGCAAGGTGGCCTGCCACGCAGGCATCTGCCCCTGCTTAAGGGCTTCCTCCCTCTCAAACAATGCCTTTTTCGTGAAGGGTTCGTTAAAGAAAATGGCACCGGATTTGGATTGCCTAACCGCCTCCTCAGGCACCCGCTCCGCAATGGGCGTTTTTTCGCCTGTATAGACTTCGGTTTCCGCCACCTCATAAAACTGCGGCTTGGCAGGGCTTACGCGGGGGATCAGGTTTTCTGCCCGAAGCGCTTTGTCTACCGCGGCGTGTATCAAATCGTATATCATGCGTTCATCCGAAAAGCGAACCTCAAGCTTCGTGGGATGCACGTTGACATCCACAAACGAAGGCGGCATAGACAGATACAGCATAAATACAGGAAACCGCCCAATGGGCAAACGCGTGCGGTAGGCGTCCTCCGCCGCGCTTTGCACCACCGTGCACTTGACATAGCGCCCGTTGATAAACAAATTCTCATACGCACGGTTTCCGCGCGCCATCTCGGGACGGGCGATACAGCCCTGTACGCGAAAGCCGTCACGGGCATAGTCCACCGGTATCAGCATATCGGCAAGCTCACGCCCATACACCTGGAATATCGCCGTTTTCATGTCGCCCGATCCTGATGTTTGCAGCACCACAGTGGCGTTGTTTATATATTTAACGGCCACCTCGGGATGCCCCACGGCCATGCGGGAAAGCATGTCCGATATATAGCCGCTTTCCGCCGCGTTTTTTTTGAGGAACTTACGCCGCGCGGGCACATTGTAAAACAGGTTTTTAACGGTAAACGCTGTGCCGTCGGCACAACCCGCCGCTTCCTCGGCCAAAACTTGCCCGCCGTGGATTTCAAGCCGCATCCCCGCCTCGGCTTCCGCCGTTTTCGTCAGTATTTCGACCTGCGCCACCCCCGCAATGCTGGACAGCGCCTCGCCGCGAAAGCCCAAGGTCAATACATTCTCCAAGTCGTTCATATCGCGTATCTTGCTTGTGGCGTGGCGCAAAAATGCCGATTTCACTTGCTCTGCCGGTATGCCGCAGCCATTGTCAATCACCCGCACAAGACTTGACCCGCCGTCGCGTATCTCAATACTGACCATGCTTGCCCCCGCGTCAATCGCGTTTTCCACAAGCTCCTTCACCACAGAGGCAGGCC
>JGI994J12354_10004981_pt1 | contig 11656 bp, 8 predicted proteins | sample IntmicLarv3ML3BL_FD_12354 | JGI IMG/M metagenome (IMG submission 12354) | reverse complement strand
CTCAAGGGGCGAAGCTCCTTGGGGTTCCCTCCCCCGAGGCTCTCTTCTCTCTTAAAATTCCAAACTCCGGGGGGTACGCGGGAAGGGAATAACGTCCCGTATATTGGTAATGCCTGTCAGCATCATGAGCAGCCGTTCAAAGCCGAGGCCGAAGCCCGCGTGGGGGGCGGAACCGAAGCGGCGCAGGTCAAGATACCACCAGTAGGCGTCCATGGGGTAGCCGAGTTCGGTGATGCGTTTTTCCAGCACGGGCAGGCGTTCTTCGCGCTGGCTGCCGCCAACGAGCTCGCCAATGCGCGGCACAAGCAGATCCATGGCGGCCACGGTTTTGCCGTCGTCATTCTGGCGCATGTAGAAGGCTTTGATTTCCTTGGGGTAATCATAAATGATGACCGGCCCCTGGCAATGTTCCTCGGCCAGATAGCGTTCGTGCTCGGTTTGCAGGTCGGTGCCGAAGAAGACCGGGTACTCAAAGGGCTTTTTGCTGGAATGAAGAATGTCCACCGCCTTGGTGTAGCTCATGCGGGCAAAGGGCTTCTGTACCAGCAGTTCGAGGCGGGCCATNAGGTCGGTATCGACAAATTTGGTGAAAAGTTCAATGTCCTGGGGCGCACGCTCAAGAACGCGCTGCACAACCGTGCGGGTGAGGTCTTCGGCCAGGGTCATGTTGTCTTCAAGGCTGGCAAAGGCCATTTCCGGCTCGACCATCCAGAATTCCGCGCAGTGGCGGGGGGTATTGGAATTTTCCGCCCGGAAGGTGGGGCCGAAAGAGTAAACCTTGCCAAGGGCCAGGGCCAAGTTTTCCGCTTCAAGCTGGCCCGACACCGTGAGGTTGCATTCGCGCCCGAAAAAGTCTTCTTCAAAGGGGTTTGCTGAAGGTTTCTGCAAGCTGTCCGGGGCCAGGGAGTGGGGCAGGGTAGTCACGCGGAACATTTCGCCCGCGCCCTCGGCGTCAGACCCGGTGAGAATGGGGGTATGGGCGTGGAAAAAGCCGTTTTCCCTGAAATATTCGTGTATGGCAAAGGAGGCTTCGGAACGGATGCGGAACATTGCGCCAAACTTGTTGGTGCGCGGGCGCAGATGGGCAATGGTGCGCAAAAATTCGTCCGAATGCCGTTTTTTTTGCAGGGGAAAGGTTTCGGGGTCTGCTTCGCCGAGCACGAGCAGGTTTTCGGCGCGCACCTCCCATTTCTGTCCTTTGCCGGGCGAGGCCACAAGCGCCCCTTCAATGCGCACAGAGGCCCCGGTGGAGGCCGTGGCGAGGGCCTTGGAGGCCGGGGAGGAGGTATCGACAAGTATCTGTATATTTTGCAGGCAGGAACCGTCGTTCACTTCCAGAAAGGAAAAGTCTTTGGAGTCGCGACGGGTGCGCACCCAGCCGCACACTATCAGGGAATCGGCCGGGCCGGGGGCGGCAAGGGCGTCTTTGACAAGGGTTCTGCCTGAAAAGGTGGAATACATACAATGCTCCTTGTGGGGGTCGGTATGCTGCCCGTCGGGAAGGGCTGGCTTTCCGGCGGGCGCGTGGCCCGGGCGCGGTCTGTTGCTCTGGCCGGGTTACAGGTGCGCGTTGTTCCGCATGAGGTACTTCTGCACATAGTCGGTAACGCCCGCCTCCAGAGAGGTCATGGGGGCCGTGTACCCTGCGGCCTGCAAGCGGGCCATTGTGGCCTCGGTAAAGTTCTGGTATTTGCCGCGCAACTGAACGGGCATGTCCACATAGTCGATGGCGGGTTCCCTGCCCATGGCCCTGAACACGGCGGTTGCCAGGTCGTTCCAGGTGCGTGCCTGCCCGGTGCCCACGTTGAACACGCCGTTGATCTTCGGGTTGTCGTAGAGCCAGAGCATGATGTCCACGCAGTCCTTGACGTAGACGAAGTCGCGCATCTGCCCGCCATCGGCATAGTCGGGGTGGGAAGAGCGGAACAGCTTCATGCCGCCGGTTTCGTCAATCTGGTGAAAGGCCTTGTTCACAACACTGCGCATCTCGCCCTTGTGTTGCTCGTTCGGCCCGTATACATTGAAGAATTTCAGGCTGACTATGGTTTCAAACAGCCCGTTTCCGAGGGCCCACAGGTCAAAAAGCTGTTTGGAATAGCCGTACATGTTGAGGGGGCGCAGGGCGTGAAGCCCGCCCATGTCGTCGTCAAAGCCGAGTGCGCCGTCGCCGTAGGTCGAGGCGCTGCTGGCGTTGATGAAGCGGATATTGTTCTGCAGGGCAAAGGCGCACAGGGCTTTGGTATATTCAAGGTTGTTCCGCATCAGAAAGTCGGCGTCGCGCTCGGTGGTTGAAGAGCACGCGCCCATGTGAAAAATGCCCTTTATGCCCTCATAGGGCAGGGTGTTGCCCCTGATGGCCGTGAGAAAATCGTCGCGGTGCATGTACGCGGCGTAGGTGCGGTTGACCAGGTTTTTCCACTTTTCGCTGGTGGCAAGGTTGTCAACCACAAGAATGGAATCAATGCCAAGGGTGTTGAGCTTCCAGACAATGGCGCTGCCGATGAAGCCCGCGCCGCCTGTTACGATGAACATTATGGTGTCTCCTGAGTCCGATTTTTCAAGCTGCGGACATCGTTAATATACGTCTTCACGGTGCGGCTGACAAGAGCAATGACAGGGGCCTGTTCAGGGGAGGGCAGGCAGAGTCAAGACAATGAAATTTTTATGAAAAGGCGGCTTCGGCAGCCCCGGCAAAGGTTTCCATCTCGTCACTGTTCCTGGCCTGCACCCGGATAAACCCGGCGGGCATACCGGGTACGGGGTCGCAGTTGAACACGCGGATACGGAAGGGCTTCAGCCCCTGTATGAAGGCGTCCATTGCCGCAGGGTTTTTCAGGCCGCAGCAGAGAAAGCCGGGGCCAGCGGTCACCCGGTCGGGGTCAAAGGCCGCGCAGCGGCGCAGGGTGTGGCCGCAGTGGGTGAGCAGGGTTTCAAGGGCGGGAAGGGTCTGGCGGTACTCTTCCACGGCGGCGAGCATGGCTTCGCCAAGGGCCAGGGAAAAGGGGGTGGGGCTGTGCGCGGGCAGGAGCGCGGCAATGCGGGCCAGCAGTCGGGCCTCGCCCGTAAGGTAGCCGAGGCGTATGCCCGGAGCCGCGAAAAAATGGGAAAAGCTGTGCAGGGTAAAGAGGGACACCCCCTGGCGAAGATGCCCGGCATAGCCCTTGAAGCTGTGCTGGAAGTAGTCTTCGGTCGGGTAAAGAAATTCCCTGAAACTGTGGTCCACAAGCACGCGGGGCGAACGCAGCATACGGAAAACCGTGTGGAAATTCGGGTACACAGCCCCTGTGGGGTTGTTTGGCGCGGTGATGACCACAAGGTCTGCCCTGGTTTCCCACAAGGACTGGAGCCCCCCCTGACCAATGCCGAAATCGTCTTCCACGGTCAGGCCGAGAAGCTCAAAGCCGATGCCGAGGGTCTGGCAGGCCCGCAGATATTCGCTGTCCGTGGGGCCGACAAAGAGCACATGGCGGGGGGCAAGGCTGAACAGCAGGGGCCAGAACAGGGAGTATACGCCATTGCCCACAAGGATGTTTTCAGGCCCAAGGCCCTCGTGCCTGCCAAGGGCCGCTTGAAGACGCGAGGGGCTTGAGGTGAAGCAATCAAGGGAGAGGGGTACCCTGGCGGCAAGGGCGCTGGTAAGCTCTGCGGCCAGATAATTGCAGGTAGATCGAAGATCGAGCATGGCCTGCGATTCCGGAGGGGCGTTGCCGGAAAGGTCGGAATGCGGCGATGGCGGGCGGCCGGGCCGGTATGGCGGGGAGGGGGTGGACATGGGTATAAGGTACTGTATTTGCCCCGTCAGGTCCAGAGCGGGGTAGGGGGGCAGGTTAGCGGTTTCATATCGGGTTTGCATCCTTGCCGTTGTTGTGGCAAACAGGGTTTACGCCATGATGCGGCGGTTGGTGAAAGAGCGGAATTGTGGGGCGATACCCCCGTGCGGTCAATAATCTGCGAAGCGGAGTCGGTATGAGCAAGAACGCCTTTGAAGGCACGGGGAACTTCCCCTTTCCCGTGGACGCGGTATTTACCTGGGTGGATGGCTTCGACCCGGAATGGCGCAGGGAAAAGAAAGTGCGGGCCGAGGCCCTGTCACGGGAAAGGGGCTGCGAACCATCAACGGAAAGCACCGACGACGCCCGTTTTCGCGACAATGACGAACTGCGCTTTGCCTTCCGTTCCCTGCATATGTACGCGCCGTGGATACGAAGGGTGCATCTGGTCACCGCCAACCAGAAACCGGGCTGGCTGAACACCGGGGCCGTGAACCTGGTGTCTCATGCCGACATTTTTCCCGACAGGAACATGCTGCCGGTATTCAGCACCCGGCCCATAGAGCTGTGCGTTCACCGCATACCCGGCCTTGCGGAGCACTTTCTGTATTTCAACGACGACTTTCTGCTGGGCCGCCCCCTGCAACCCGGCCACTTTTTCCAGCCGGATGGCATGCCTATTGTTTGGGCCGTGCGCCAGAGCAAGGCGCGTCTGGAAAGGGAAAAACGCAAAACAACCCATTCAACACACACCCTTGCCATATTGAACGCCTGCGCTGCGGTGCGCGAAAAATACGGGTGCGAATTTCCCTACCGCATGCGCCACTTTCCCAAGGCCATGACCGTGACCACGGCCAACGAAGTATGGCAGCAGTTTCCCGAAGAGGTGGAACGCACGCTTGGAAACCCCTTCCGCTCGCCCGGCGATATTTCCATAACCGCGCTGTATCCCCTGTATTTGCTGGCAACCGGCAAGGGCAGGGTGCGGGTGGTGAACGGGGTGCGGCAGATTGTGGACGCCCTCTGCGGGGGGGTCTACCACATGGGGGCCTCCCTCGGTGATCCCAATATGGAAAAAAAGCTGAAAAATATCAAAATACTGCGGCCACGTACCTTCTGCATAAACGACAGCATCGCCGCATCGGAAAGGGACAGAACCCTGCTGTGCGAAACCATGCTTTCCCTGTTTCCGATGCCTTCGCCCTTTGAAACCCAGGAATAACCACCCTTCCTGAACAGGGCATTTTTCAACCATTCTCCGCGCTTGCGTGGGGGCAGGCAAATTGGCGGCCCAGTGCGCGCCCCACGAGCAGATTCTGTATGCGAATTTTTTATATAACGTCTTCTACCAATATCAGCGGCGGTTCGCGCCAGGCCCTGTATCTCGCCCAGGGCATGAGGGAGCGGGGCCATGAAGTGGTGTTTTTCATCCAGCCTCACGGTGCCCTGAAGCCGCTTGCCGCCTCAATGGGCGCGGAATTGGAATGGCGCGATTTGCCGGAAAGCCCCCTTGCCTGGAAAAAGGCCCTTGAAAGCGCCATGCGCCCCGGCGAGCCACTGATAATGCACGCCTTTCACAACAAGGCCGTGAAAATGACCGCCCTTCTCGGCACCCTGTGGAGACTCACGGGGCGGCCCGTGGCCTGCGTGGCCCACAGGGGGGTTGTGTACCCGCCCCGCAACCCCCTGCCCTACCTCTTGCCCGGAATACGCTGTTTTGCCGTGAATTCAAAAGCTTGCCTTGATACCCTGCCCCTGTTGTGGCGGAAAGAGGCTGGCCGCGTTATTCCCAACGGTGTGCCCGACAGCAAAATAACCCCGACAGCCCCGGTCCCGGAGGTGCGCGCATCTCTTGATCTGCCCGAGGGGGCCGTAATTGTAGGCACTGTGGGCAACAACGAGCCGGTCAAGGGCATGGAAACCCTTTTCCGGGCCTTTGCGCGGCTTCAGCAGGAAAACCGGTATCTTGTGCTTGTGGGTCTGCGCAAGGAAAAATGGATGCCCCTGTGCGAGCAGTTGGGCATTGCCCAAAGGGTACGCATAGTGGCAAAGACAGAAAACGTGGCGAATTACTTGCAGATATATACGCTTTTTGTGCTGCCCTCCCTGCTGGAATCGTCGCCCAACACCCTGCTGGAAGCCCTGCGCATGGGCCTGCCCGCTGTGGGCAGCCGGGTGGGCGGCGTGCCCGAATGCCTTGACGACAGCCGCCTGCTGGCCGAGCCGGGCAACGAGGAAGACCTTGGGGCGAAAATGGCCTTTGCCCTTGAAACACCGGGTCTTCTGGCCCAGGCCGCGGAAAGGAACGCCCTGCGCGGCAGGGAGTATGCCCTTGAGCGGCGCGTGGAGAGCATGGAAACTCTGTACAGGACTCTTTTGCCGTGATGATGTTGGGATCTTTTGCCGTGATGCGGCGTCAGGCGCATTATTTACTTTGGTCGAATACCATAAGAGTATACTCCCGCAGTAAATAATTCGCCTTCCTTGCCTGACGGCAAAATTTCTCCAACATCGGAGAGTGGGCTCTTTTGCCATGATGCGGCGTCAGGCGTCATTGTCAAAACAGCCTGCGACCCGCCGGAGATAAAACATTGCTAAAAATGGCGTAAAAGAGTATGTAAAAAAGATATGCAAGTGTGCCGTATTCTTTTTATTGCTCCCGCGCAGACGGTGACCCGTATATTCCCGCAACTGAGAGATGCGGGAATAGAGGTGGGTATTGCCGAAAACATGAAGGGCGCTTCTTCTTTTTTGCGCAAGGGTACACCCGGCGTTATTTTCACCCGGCCCGGCCTGCCCGGCTACCGGGTGGAAGACCTGCTCGCTGTGGGGGCCGATGACGCCGAATTTCCGCCGGTCATTGTTTTTTCTGACCGCCCCACCCCCGAAGAAGCCACCCGCATGCTTGAATGCGGGGCAAAAGACTATTGGGTAGAGCCCCTTTCCTTTGAAAAGGTGCAGGCCGCCATTCCCCATAAGCGGGCCATTCTTCCCGCCCCGGCCACAAGCACCCTCGGGGGCAGAAAGCCGGAACTTCCCGTGGGGCCGCGCATTATTGCCAAAAACCCGGCCATGGTGAAAATGCTGGCCCTTGCCCGGCAGGTTGCCCGCTCCAGGGCCACGGTGCTTATTTCCGGCGAATCGGGCACAGGCAAGGAAATGGTCTCCCGTTTTCTGGTTTCCCAGTCTGACCGGGCTGGTCAGCCCTTTGTGGCCGTGAACTGCGCGGCCCTGCCGGAGCATTTGCTGGAAAGCGAACTTTTCGGGCACGAAAAGGGGGCCTTTACCGGGGCCATTGCCAAAAAGCTGGGCAAATTTGAACTGGCGAGCGGCGGCACCCTGTTGCTTGACGAAATTTCGGAAATGGACCTGAGCTTGCAGGCCAAACTCTTGCGCGCCCTGCAAGAGGGCGAGATAGACCGCGTTGGCGGCACCGAAACCGTGAAGGTGGATGTGCGCGTTCTGGCAACGACCAACCGCGACCTTGAAGAATGGGTCAGGGAGGGAAGGTTCCGGCAAGACCTCTTTTTCCGCCTGAACGTCATTCCCCTGCGCCTGCCCTCCCTGCGCGAACGTGGGGACGACGCCATGGAACTGGCCCGCTTTTTCAGCGAACTGTATTCGCGGGAATATGCCCTTCCCTTTGGCGGTTTTTCGGAAGAGGCCCTGCGCTGGCTTTCGGACTACGACTGGCCGGGCAATGTCCGGGAGTTGCAGAACATTATGGAGCGAGCCGTGCTGCTTTCCGCAGGGCAGCCTGTGCGGCCCGCCCATTTTCTGCTGGAAGGGGAAGACTGGCCCCTCTTTGCCGAGGAACCCGACCCCCTGGCCGCAGGCGGCCTTTCTGACGGGGAAGGGGAGGAAGGCCAGCGGGGCGCTGCGGGCGAACCCGCAGCGGCTTCTGCCGAAGGCCCGGCAACAGGTTCGGCAATGGTTTCCGCAAGCGGCGGCGTTATTCCCCTGCATGAAATGGAACGCATAATGATTTCCCGTGGTCTGGAGCAAACAGGGGGCAACCGCACCCAGACAGCCGAACTGCTGGGCATTTCCGTACGCACCCTGCGGAACAAATTGAACGAATATCGGCTGGCGGGGTTGCAGGTGGAATAGCCCAGCACCTCCCTTTCGTGGCATTGCCACTTTGCCGTTTTTCAGGTATGTCCCCTGCCGCTGAATCTGTGCGACAGGTTTTTTCGCAAACAGGAACACCAGGCCACGCATGCGCTCTGTGCCAGAGCCGTTTCAGGTAGGAAACCCTCTGGCGCACCACGCCTCTGCGCGGGCATTTTCACGTTATTTTTTCAGGAGAAGCGCATGCTGGACCTTATTCGAAATCAGTCTGGATCCCTGCTCACCAAAATTATTTTCGGGGTCATCATTCTTGTGTTTGTGTTTTGGGGGGTAGGCAACTACGGCAGTGCCGGTCGCCACACGGTAGCCACCATTAACGGCGCGGCCATTACCGTGAATGATTTCTACAGTGTCATGCTTCGCCACCTTGAAGGCAACCCCGACCTCGCCAAGCAGGCTCGTGCCAACCCCGAAACGGCCAGGGCCTTCAAGTATCAGGTGTTGCAAAACATGTCCCTTTCCACGGCCATGGAACAGGAAGCCGACCGCATGGGTCTTTTTGTTTCGCCCGCCGAACTGCTTGCCGTTGTCCGCAAGATTGGTCTTTTCCAGGGGCCGGACGGGAAATTCAGCAAGGAATTGTACGAACAGGTTCTGCGAGCCCAGAAAATTGTTCCCGGCGAATTTGAAGCTGACCAGAAGCGGCAGATCCTTGTCAACAAGCTGCGCAGCTATGTCATGTCGAGCGTGAGCACAGGGGAGAGCGAGGTTCGCGCCTACTTTGACTTCAGCCGTGAAGAACGCACGGCCCGATATGTATTGTTCCCGGCAGCCGACTTCATGGCCGAAGCCGCGCCCTCTGACGCGGAAGTGGAGGGCTTTTACGCCACCAGCAAGGAAACCTTCAAGATTCCGGCCCAAAGCAACTTTGACTTCATCACCCTGACGCCCGAAACCCTGCAAAGCACCTACACGGTGACAGAAGAGGAAATACGGGCCCACTACGAGGCCAATGCAGAGAAGTTCCGCCTGCCCAAACGGTTCAAACTGAGCCAGATATCCCTTGAGGCCGCAGGGCCGGAAGACAGCGCGGATGAAAAGATCAAGACCGCCAACGCCGCCATTGTGGAACAACTGAATTCCATCAAAAAGAAGGCCGGGCAAGGCGACGACTTTGCCGCCCTGGCCAGGGAATTTTCCACTGATGAATCCACCCGCGAAGAGGGCGGGGCTGTGGGCTGGTTTGATTCCGGCCAGATTCTGCCCGAAATAGAGACCGTTCTTGCCGGTTTGCAGGCAGGCCAGCTTTCGGCCCCGATTTTTGTGGGCAGCGCGTTCCGCCTTTTGCGTCTTGACGAGGTGCAAGAAGCCCGCCTTCAGCCCATTGACGAGGTGGAAAAGGACATTGCCTCTACCCTTCAGGCGGACAAAGCCCTTGCGGATTTTGCCAATATCCAGACCAGGGCCGAAGACGCCCTGCGCGAAGGTAGGCCCTTTGCCGAACTGGCAAAAAGCCTGCAACTTTCCCTGCAAAGCACCGGCCTTGCCACCCTGGCCGATGCCGGGCGCATCATGGGTCTGGCCGAAGAGGCTGTGGGCAACCTTGGCTACATTCCCGCAGGAAAGGCCGCGCCCGCGCCCTTTGAAATCAGGGACGGCGTGGTGCTGGTTTTTGTTACCGAGGCGCGGCCCGAAATTCAACCCACCCTTGAAGATGTGCGCGAACAGATAGTTGCCCGTCTTGCCGGGCAAAGAGCCCTTGATCTTGCCCGCGTGGCAGCGGAAAAGGCCCTGCCGCAAATTGCCGCTGCCGAGATGCCCGAAGCATTCCGCACCCGCGTGAATACCAGCGGGCAGTTCAACCGTCAGGTGCCGGTCATTGAGGGCATTGGCACGGTTCCCACCCTTGTGGAAGCGCTTTTCTCCTCTCCGGCGGGGAAATGGCTGCCCGGCGTACACATGGCCGAAAACGGGGCTGTGGTGGCGGCGGTCAATTCCGTTGTTCCCGCCTCAGGGGCGGAATGGGAGGCCATGCAGTCCATGTTCACCCAGGCCCTTTCCCGAAACAAGGAAGAACAGGCCCTCATGGCCTTTATGAATGACGTGATAAGCAGGGCCGAGATCAAGGAATTTCCCGACGTCATTGACGGCATACCTCTTCAATAGAGCCTTTTCCCTTTGCAATGCTTGCGGGACGGCCTCTCGCGTCTCTACTTCTGTCCCGCATGGCGCCCTTGGCGCACCATGCGGGACAGCCCGCTCCCCGAGGAAAATGCGGATTGCTGTTTGGGGGAAAAAAAGGTATAATGCCCCATTACCCATCTAGAGCAGATTAACTTTGAAACGCTGCACTCGGAGTTGGCGGCGAAAATGAATTTCGCCTACTCCTCGTTTGCGCGGACGAGGCTCTCGCCATCGTCCGTTAGAGCATTTTCAAAGTGAAAATGCTCTATACTGTCGGGTCTAATGTAAACGAACGTTTACATTAGGGGGCAGGGTTTTCTCGCCAGCACTTCCTACTGTATTTCTGGAGAAGCCATGGATTCGCCATTTATGGATGCTCTGTCTTCCGGCTCAAGTCCGCCTGAAACCAAGGTACGTATTTTTGCGGCAGCCAAGAAGCTGTTCACCACAAAGTCGTATGAAAGCGTCAGTATGCGCCAGATAGCGGCGGCTGCTTCGGCGAATGTTTCCCTGGTGAACCGTTACTTCGGCTCGAAAGAGGCCCTCTTCACATCGGTGGTGCACGAACTTTTTTCCCGCAAGGAGGCGTATGCCACCTTTGAGCAGATGCGCGAAGGCCTGCTCGGCAATGTGGGAGACTTTCTGCAAGGCGACAGAACCAATATCGTGCTGCCCGTATTGCGCATTCTGCTCTTTTCCACCTTCAGCCCGGCAGTGGCCCACATTGTTCGCGATTCCTTTTCTTCGCACTACATGCAGTTTGCCGTAAGCACCCTGCCCGCCCCCCAGAAGAGGGAACGCGCTCTGGCCCTTTTCTGCTATCTGACCGGCCTTATGGTCTTGCAGCAGGTATTCACCCAGGAACTGTCCCAGAAAAGCGTGGCGAATTATATGATGGGGGAGCTCAATGCCTTGCTCGACCGCATCGGGTCGAAATAGCCATTCCTTGTAAAATCATTGACAAAACCCGCACAGGCGGCGATACTCGGGGAAGAATGCAGGCATAGGTCTGTTGTTTTTTCTCTATCGTGTACGCCTGAATGTGCCCCCATGCCGCGCGGCCGGAAAAGCCTTTTCGCAGCGCGTGCTGGAACCGCCGTATTTCATGTGCCATGCACGGGCGGCCTCTTTGCCCGGACACGGCCCCTTCATCTGTTGCCGGAGTGAGCCATGCACACCCTGTTTGCACGTCTGGCCCTGGCGGCCATCATCCTGCTGCTGTTTTCCGCCCCTGCAACGGCAGAGCCGCCCGTGCAGATTATTGTATACGCCGCTACCGAGCCGGAGATACTGGAGCGGTATTCCAATGCCTTTCACCAGGCCAACGAAGATATCCTCGTTACCTGGGTGACGGATGACGGGGGAAGCATTATCGCCCGCCTGCTTGCGGAAAAAAACGCCCCCAAGGCCAGCGCGGTGTTTGGCCTGCCGGTGAGCGGTATCCTGTTTCTCAAACAGAACGGGGTGCTTGCGCCCTATAGGCCGGAAGGGTACGAGCACATAGCCGAGCCGATGCGCGACAACAGCGAAAGCCCTGTCTGGACAGGCACCAGCGCCTGGGTGAGCGGCCTTTGCGTGAATGAAGAGATGCTCATGCAGGAAAACCTGCCCTTGCCCGTCTCGTGGAAGGA
>JGI994J12354_10004980_pt1 | contig 11658 bp, 9 predicted proteins | sample IntmicLarv3ML3BL_FD_12354 | JGI IMG/M metagenome (IMG submission 12354) | reverse complement strand
CGGGCATAGCCGCCGTAGGTGTCGACGATAATCTTGCGGCCCGTCAGTCCGCTGTCGCCCTGAGGGCCACCCACCACAAAGCGCCCGGTGGGGTTGATGAGCATCCGGGTGCCGGCGCTGACGAGGCTCTTGGGCAGGGCCGGGCGGATGACCTCCTCGATGATGGCGGCCTCCAGCTCCTTCATGGACACGTCGGGGCTGTGCTGGGTCGAGACGACCACCGTGTCGATGTGCACCGGGGTGAAGCCGTCATAGGCCAGGGTGACCTGGGCCTTGCCGTCGGGCAGGATGAAGGGCAGCTTGCCGCTCTTGCGCACCGCCGCCAGCTGGCGGGTGAGGTTGTGTGCATAGCTGATGGGGGCCGGCATAAGCTCGTCGGTCTCCCGGCAGGCGAAGCCGAACATCATGCCCTGGTCGCCGGCGCCGATGAGGTCGTAGGGGTCGCCGGCGCTCTGGCGGTTCTCGAGGGCACTATTTACGCCCATAGCGATGTCGGGGGATTGCTCGTCCAGGGTCGTGAGCACGGCGCAGGTCTTGTAATCAAAGCCCATATGGGCGCCGTCGTAGCCAATCTCCCGGATGGTGCGGCGGGCGATGGCCGAGATGTCGGCGTAGGTGGTGGTCGAAAGCTCGCCCATCACCAGCACCATGCCGGTGGTAGCGGCCGTCTCGCAGGCCACATGGGCGTCGGGGTCGTCCTGCAAAATGGCGTCGAGGACGGCGTCGGAAATTTGGTCGCACACCTTGTCGGGGTGGCCCTCGGTGACGCTTTCGGAGGTGAACAATCGCTTGGTAGACATGAAAATCGCTCCTATTCAAGTAAAGATTCAACACAAAAAAGCCTCCGCAATAAGGGAGGCTTTGATTCAAAGACGCGCCTTATCGCTGTTAGCAGGGCCACCGATGCCCGAAGGGGCCGGTTGGCGTGAGGTCATCGAGCTAACTCTCTACCTCAACTCTGGATAATTTGGGGCTATTCGGTTGTTGGGGACAGTATAGCACAAGCGCGGTCAAAATGCAAGAGGCGCGATGGTGTACTGTGCAGGGGACGGGTCTCCCGTCCCGCGAGTACAGGCGAAATCAAATGGGACAGGAAACCCATCCCCTAGGGAGTGTCTTCAAACCGTCAACACGCCCAAATGGCGGCTATTTTTCCGCCCTGCTGCGTTAAATTTTATTGCCATAAATAAATTATGCCGACAAAATTTGCCTTGCAGGCCAAAAAACTATCTCGCCATTGGTCACCTTTCCGGTTTGAAGACACCCCCTACTAGTATTTTAAGATAGTTTGCTGTATAATAGATTTTGTTTGACTCTTTTTAAGGGAGGGAATGCCGGTGCCAAACCGCAGAGGCAGGATAGACCGCCCCAAGGGGAAGGGCCGCCACGCGGCCCGCTTGGTGGTGGCGCTGCTCATCGTGGCCCTCAGTGTGCTGTTGTGGTATCTCCCCAAGGAATATGCCTATCGCCGCCAGCTTGAGGACAAGCTGCTCTCCAAGGACGGCGTTTTTGACCTGCGCGGCATTGATTTCCAGGAGGACATCGTGCTGCTGGGCGGGGCGGTGGAATATGTCCCCGACGTGCTGCTGACCCCCGAGCAATTCGACAGCTGGGCCGGCAAAATCTTCCGCGGCCCGGTGCCCAAGGATATGCGGGTGGCCACGGCCCGCATCACTCTTCTGGTGCCCGAGGACATGATTTTGGCCATGGCCTCGGACAGTGTCGACTATAACGAGCGGGTTTTCGTCAACGGCCAATGGCGCCGCGAGGTCGGCTCCCCCGGCCCCACCCCCGAGACCAGTGTGCCCGGCCTGGGCTTCCGCATCATGGAGGTGCGGGAGGAAAACGGCGTGGTTACCATCATCCGCCAAAGCTCCAACTTCGTCCACAAGGAGAACAGCAGCTACGCCGGCTTCTGGGTGGGCAGCCCGGCCAATATCTACGAGATGACGTCCTTGGTGCAGCTTTTCACCGGCATCGGGATGGGCCTGTGCCTGTGCCTGTTTATTTTGCACATCGCCTTCTATCTGCTGCTCAGTCGCTATAAGCCCAACCTGTGGTTTGCCCTGCTCTGCCTCATCTGGCTGCTGCGCACCGGGGTTTCGGGCCGCATGATGCTGCTGGCCGCCTTCCCGGGAATCCCTTGGGCGCCGCTCTACCGCCTGGGTGTCATCTCGGTGGCGGCCACCGGGGTGCTGCTGCTGCTGCTCATCCGCGACCAGTTCCCCGGCATGGTGCATCGCCGGGTTTTGCAGGGCTTTTTGATTGCCCAGGGGACGCTCTCCCTCTTCTATCTGCTGTGGCCCGACACGGTGCTCATCACCGAGGTCAAGGTGGCCTCGGAGGCGCTGCTGCTTCTGGCCGGCGTCTATCTGGCCGTCCGGGCCGTCCGGGTGCTGCCTGTCCAGTGGCGCATGGGCGAGTGGCGGATTGAGCACACCCTCACCCTCGTCGGCATCGGGGCCGCGCTGGTCACCAGCATCCACGATGCCATGCGCTACAACAACCTGCCGGTGCTCTTCAACTATGTGCTGGGCGATGTTGGCATCATCCTGCTGCTGCTGCTGCAGGCGGCGGCACTGCTGTTGGCCTCTCTGCGGCAGCTGTCCGAGGCGCGGCAAAACGCCCGCCTGGCCTGGGAGCACACCGAGCTGGCCCGCAAGCAGGAAAAGCTGGCCCTCCTGGAGGCCGAAAACCTGCGCCGAGACCTCGAGCTGCGGCGCCAGTTCATCGCCAGCATCGGGGAGGGCAGCCTGATCACCTGCGGCCTGTTGACCCTCAACACCAAGGCCTTCCAGGCCTTCTGCCGGGATGAGGATTTGCTTTTGACGCCCAAGGAATTCGCCATGCTGCTCTACTTCACCCAGCATCAGGGCGAGACGGTGAGCCGCGAGGCCCTCTACGAGGAGGTGTGGCAACAGCCCTTCACCGCCACCGACCGCGCCCTGCACAGCCACCTCTATCGCCTGCGCAAAAAGCTAGAAATCAGCGATTGCGCCATTGAGAATGTTCGCGGCGTGGGGTACTGCTTCGAGGTGCAAAGCCTGTAATATCAAGCCTCCGGGCCCGCGAATGTTCGCGGGCCCCTATATTTTATTCTCTTTTTTGCGAAAAAGGCCATCCTGATGAAAATATGTGGCATACTAGAATCAGCCAATCGGTGCGCGACAGCGGAAAGGACGGCCATTATGGACATCATTGCATTCCCGGCCCAACACAATTTTCAGGAATTTCAGCTGGATTTTCTGCGGCGCAGGGTGACGGTGGGCCCGCTGACCCTGGCCCTCACCTCCCGGGAGCTGGCTCTCTTTTACACACTGCTCGAGGCCGCGGGCAAGGCGGTCGACCGTCTGTGCCTGTGCGACGTGGGCGATTTGAGCTGTGATGACCGCTCGCTGCACAATCATATCCACCGCCTGCGCAAAAAGCTGCGCGGCTGCGGCTACACCATCGAGCCGGTGCGCGGCACCGGTTATCGCCTGGTGCGCGAAGCCGCCCTGATGCATCAGAGCGATTGAGGGTAGGCAGACGAACCAGACACCTCCAAGGGTGCGCCATCGGCGCACCCTTTTGTGTTGATTTTAGGGACAGCGGCGGGCGATTCATAATCGCCCCTACTACGCATCTACAAAACAAAGGCCCGGCATCTGAGATGCCGGGCCTTTCAAATTTGCCTCAAAATCCTGCCTTAAAAATACTTGTTCGCCGGCGGGGTGTAGCTGTAGGGCCCTTGCGCGGGCGGCAGGGCGGGCGCGGACACGGGCGGCAGACCCATGGCGGGCGCCTGGGTGCGCGAGGCAATCTGGGCGCCGCTCAGGCGGAAGCGCCCGACAATCTGGGTGAGCATGGTGGCCTGGGCGCTCATCTCGTGGCTGGCCGCGGCGCCCTCCTGGGCGGTGGCGCTGTTTTGCTGCACCACCGAGGAAATCTGCTCGATGCCCCGATTGACCTCGGCGATGGCGCTGCTCTGGCTGGCGCTGGCCTCGCTGATGAAATTGACGGCGGCGATGTTCTTCTCGGCCAGCTCGGCCACCCGGCTGAGGTTCTGGCTGGTCTCCTGAGCGATGGCCGTGCCGGCCTGAACACGCTGAATGCTATTCTGAATCAAATCGGCCGTCTCCTTGGCCGCCTTGGCCGATTTTGCGGCCAGATTGCGCACCTCCTCGGCCACCACAGCAAAGCCCTTGCCCTGCGCTCCGGCCCGGGCGGCCTCCACCGAGGCGTTGAGGGAGAGAATATTGGTCTGGAAGGCGATGTTGTCAATCACCGATATCACCTGAGAGATGGCCTTGGAGGCATTGTTAATCTCATCCATGGACTCGGTCATCCGCGCCATGGAATCCATGGCCTTGTGCATGTAGACCTCGGACTGCCGGTTGGCGTCGAGGGCGGCGGCAGCCTGCTTGGTGTTCTCCTCCGACTGGTGCAGGATGTCGACCACCGAGCTCGACAGCTCCTCGACGGCGGCGGCCTGCTGGGTGGCGCCCGCGGCCAGGGCCTGGACGCCCATGGCCATCTGGGCGGTGCCGCCGGTGACCTGGGCCGAGGCCGAGACGATTTCGCCGAAGGCGCTGTTCATCAGCTCGAGCAGCTTTTGCAGCGACTGGCCCATGACATCGCGGTCACCGCGCAGGGTCACGGCCATGCTGTAGTCCCCCGAGGCGATGGTGTCGATGATGTCAGCCTGCTGTCTGGTGGCCGCCACAATGCGGTGGAGGGCGGTGGCCAGCTCGAAGGTCTCGTCCTTGCGCAGGGTGCTGTTGAAGGCGGCCATGTCGAGGTCGACATCCAAGTCTCCCTCGGCCAAGGTGTTGGCCGCCGAGACGGCATCCTGAATCGAGCGGGTCACCCGGCCCGCGATGATGTAGTTGATGCCCACGGCAAGAAGCACCATCACCAGGGCACACAGCGCACCTGCCAGCAGGAAGCGCCCGATGATTTGCTCTTCCTCCGTGGTGTATTGCCCCACAAAGAGCATACCGACAATCTCTCCGGCGGAGTTGCGCAGGGGGGTATATTTTGTCATGGCCTCTTGGCCGAGGATGGTGATGACACCCTCATAGGGCAGGCCGCCCAACACCTGACGGCTGACCTCCGGGTCGGCCACAGTGCCCGCGGCGCGCTCTCCCGCGCTGTTGAGGATGGTGGTGGCCACCCGGGTGTCGCCCAGGAAGATGGTCACCTCCGAGCCGGTCATCTTCTTGATGGCGTCGACCAAGGTAGGATTGTCCATGCGGAAGCCGGCTGACACGGCACCGATGAGGGTACCATCCGTGTCAAACACCGGCGCGCCCGAGCGCACCGACAGCTTGACCTGGGTGCCCGGTTCAACATCGGTATACTGCTGGCCGCTGAGGGCCTGCCGGATGTTGAGCTGGCCGAGCACCGAATCGCCATATTTATCCGGCTCATGAGAGCGTGCCAGAACAATGCCCTCGGCGTCGGTGATGGTGACGAACTCGACCCCGCTCCTTTGCTGCAGGGACTGGGCCACCTGCACCAGGGGTGCCGGGTCGCGGCTCTCGATGGCGGCCTCCACGGCGGCCACCAGCTCGGGGTGGTAGGACATGGCCGCCACCGCCTGGCGGGCGATGGCGGTGTGGTCGGCGACATAGTTGTTCATCATCGCCGAGGCGCCGTTTAACTTGCTGGCAAAGGTCTCCTCCACATAGCCCCGAAAGCTGGAATAGCACACCCCCAGCACAATGGCGGCGGTGATGACAATGAAGAGCATGGAGGGCAAAAACTTATATTTAATGCTCATGGATGTGGCGGCCTCCCTAAAAGGACAACACTTCGGGCGCTCTTTTTCCCTCATTGTAGCATGGTTTTAATAAATGTAAAAGGAATTTTCAGAGAATTGACAGGGTTTTGTCCCCCTGAAGGGTTGCGCTTATCGCCCAGATGTCGTAAAATAGCAAAAGGTTCTCATTTTCTCACAAAAGGCGGCACTCTCATGGTTTTCTCTCCACATTCCTTTTCCAACACGGCCCATCGCGGGCTTTTTGATAACGAGCGCGGCGTGCCCGAAAACAGCATGGCCGCTTTCGAGCGCGCCGTAGCCGCCGGCTACGCCATCGAGCTCGACGTGCGCATGACCGCCGACCGCCAGCTGGTCGTCTTCCACGATTCCAATACCCGCCGCATGTGCGGGCCCAAGCTGAAAATCTCCCGCAGCACGCTGCCCGAGCTGCGCAATTTGACCTTGCTTGGCACCGGCGAGCGTATCCCGCGGCTGGTCGACGTCCTCGACCGGGTGGCCGGGCGGGTGCCGCTGCTCATCGAGCTCAAGGGCCCGGTCTTTTGCACAGGCCGGCAGAAGGCTCAGTGGGAGGAGGAGCATTGGCTGGGCGGCACCGGTATCCCCGAGGCCCTTCTGGTGCGGGCCTTGGAAAAATACCGCGGGCCGTTGGCCATCGAGTCGTTCAACCCGCTCACTCTGCTGTGGCTCCAGCACAACGCCCCCGACATCCCCCGCGGCCTGCTGGGCGATGACCCCTTCCGCACCCCGGCCCAGGGCCTGGGCAAGCTCATCGGGGTGTCCATCCGGGGCCGGGAGAACGCCGAGCGCCATCTGGCATGGACTATGACGCCCAGGGCCCACAACCGCATCTCCGCCGGAGGCCGCGCCCCCGGCTCGGCCCTACTCAGCCTGCGCCTCGACGCCGATTTCATCGCCTACGACATCGACCAGCTGCTGGCCAGCGAGGCCGAACGGTTCCGCGAAGCCGGCCTCAGCCTGTTCACCTGGACAGTGCGCACCCCCGCCCAATTGGAAAAAGGCCGAGGCCTGTGCGACGGCGTGATTTTCGAGAATCAGCTGTCCGCATTGGATGTGTGACGCCCCCGGCCGTGTCTGGCAAGACCGAGGATGGCAGAGCCATCCGAGCGAGCTGCCGTAGGCAGCGAAGACGCGCCGGCCCTGTTTCTCCGATTGTCACACGTAAAAAAGCCTTCCCTTCGGAAGGCTTTTTTCTATTCAAGCTCCACCGTGATGCACATGGCATGGGAGGCATCCAGCATATCCAAATGCTCACGGCTTAGGCTTGCCAGCGGGATACGCAACGCTCGAAGCGGCACCCCTCTGTCAGGGACGGGGATGGCCGTGGCGGCATCCTCATCCGACTCTCGATCCCACAGCCCACCCTGCCGGGAAGGCTTGCCCCGCTGGGGCTTTGGGGTATGCTTGTCCCCTGTTCGGGGTGGCACAAGCCCCAGCCAAAACCGCCACAGCTGGGCGCAATCCCCCGGTTCAAGATGCTGTGCCAGATACTGCCGCAAGGCCTCCGCCGTGCCGGCCCCACTGTCCCACAAAAGCTCGTACCGACAGGGCAACGCGGCCTCGGCATAGGGCGGCAGGTCGGGGCTGTCGGCATCATAATCAGGCCCTACGCTAAAGCCCGCCGGGGTGATGCAGCTTCTCCCCTGCGCCACCGTGATGCTCTCGGCCTCCACCGGGGGCAGAGGCTTCGCCGCCGCCAGCCAAGTATGCATGCTCATAGGATTAACTCCAACTGACAATCCCCCGGCTCAAGCTCCGCCAGCCGCTCACAGTACCACGCGGCCTCAATGCAGCCGACTGCCTTGTAAAAGGCCTGGCTCTCCTGGGACGAATGGGCCGAGATATAGAGCTTCCCCGCCCCCAGCCCCCGCGCCTTGCCGGCGGCCAGGCCCAGGAGTGCGCGGCCAAGGCCGCGCCCCCGGCTCTCCCGGGAGACATGGAGCATGGACAGCTGCCGATACGCACCCAGCGGCCCCAGAGGCTCCCGCTCGAGGCCGGCGAAGCCGGCCAAGCGCTCGCCGTCGAAGGCACCCCACAGGGTGCCGCCCTTTTTCAAGGTTTCGGCCACATAGGCGGCCAGCAGCTCGAGCTCGCGCGGGCCCCACTGCTCCACAAAGGCGATGTCTCGCAGTACCCACGCGCCGTCAACCTTGCGCCAGCAGCGCTTGACCTCCTGATAACGGTCAAACCCCTGAAACAGCGCGGCGCTCACCTCGGGCAGCGCGAGGGTGCGGTAAGTGATGTCCATCTATTGGGGCTCCTCCTCGTAGAGCAGCAGCAGCTGTTCCTCCAGCGCTTCCTTTTCGGCGAAGAGCTGGCCCAGCTTTTCGTATTCCTCACCCGAGCAACGGGCCATGGCCTCGTCGACCTCGAGGATGCGTTCTTCAATGGCCTTGACCTTCTTTTGATGCTCGCGACGCAGCTTTTCCTGGGCCTTTTGGCCCAAAACAGGCCCTCTTTCGGGGGAGGCCGTCTTGGCCCTTTCGTTGGGTGCAGGCCCGGCCTGCTGCGCCTTGCGGCGGGCCTCAAACTGCTGATATTCCTCAAAGCTGCCGAGGAAATCGACCATCTGGCCATCCTCGATGGCCCAGATGCGGGTGGCGAAGCGGTTGATGAAATACCGGTCGTGAGAGACAAAAATCATGGTCTCGGAGAAGTCGTCGATGGCGTCCTCGACCCACTCCCGGGACAGGATGTCCAGATGGTTGGTGGGCTCGTCGAGGAAGAGGGTGTTGACCTGGGAGTACATGAAGACGCACAGCTTGAGCCGGGTTTTCTCTCCGCCCGAGAGCACCTCGACGGTTTTGAAAACCTCCTCGCCCTTGAACTCGTAGGCCGCCAGGCGATCTCGCGCCTCCTGGGTCGAGCAATTGGTGTCGTAGAGCAGGGTGTCCACCAAAGTCCGGTGGGGGTGGTCAAACTGCACCACCTGGGGCAGGTAGCCGGGCCTCAACCCGACCCCCTCGAAGATGGCGCCGCCCAGGGGCGGCAGCTGGCGCAGGATGGTGCCCAGCAGCGTCGTCTTGCCGCTGCCGTTGGGCCCTAAAATGGCGATGCGCTCGCCCCTTAGAACCTGGGCCGAAAAGTCCCGCACCAAGGGCCGGTCATAGCCGACGGAAAGGTCTTGAAAGGTGTAGACATCCTCACCCGACTGGCTGGCCGTGGTGAAGCGCCCCCGCATTTTGTGCTCGCGCCGCAGGGTTTGAATGCGCTCGATGCGCTCGACGCGCTTTTCCATGGCGAAGGCGCGGCGCATGACCTTTTTGTTGCCAAGGCCCCAGCCCTTCATGCGCTCGACGGTGAACTCGAGGCGGGCAATCTCCTTGTCCTGCCGCTTTTTGGCGGCCTCGAGCTGATCCATCATCTCCTGCCTGCGGTCGACGAAATAGCTGTAGTTTCCGGGCCACGACACCACGGCCCCGTCCCGCAGCTCTAAGGTTCGGGTCGAGGCCCGGTCGAGGAAATACCGGTCGTGAGAGACCATGACCACCGTGCCCTTGAAGGCGCGCAAATACTCCTCCAGCCACTGGATGGACTGCAGGTCTAAATGGTTGGTCGGCTCGTCCAGCAGCAGGATGTCGGCCCCGCCCAGCATGATTCGGGCCAGGTTGACCCTCGTCTTCTCGCCGCCGGAAAGGCTCATAAAGGGCCGGCCCTGCATGTCCTCATCAATGCTCAACCCGCCCACCATGCGCTTGTATTGCAGCTCGAGATCATAGCCGCCGGCGGCCTCAAAGGCCGTCTGCAGCGTGCTGTAGCGGTTGAGGTTGACACTTTGCCCCTCGGCCATGGCGTGCTCGAGCTCGGCCATCTCGGCCCCCATGGCCTCGATGTGCTCGAAGGCCTGCCACAGTACCTCGCGCACGGTGGTCAGAGGGCCCTCGTCGGGCAGCTGCTCCAACAGGCCGAGCCGCCGGCCGGCCCGCAGGCTGACCGTGCCGCTGTCGATGGCAATGAGGCCCGAAATGGCCTTGAGCAGCGTCGTCTTGCCGCTGCCGTTGGGGCCGACGATGCTGGCCCGCTCGCCGGGCAGAATCTCAAGGCTCAGGTCCCGCAGCACGTGGAGGTCGCCGAAGGATTTATTCAGTTGGCTGACGATAATTTCACTCATGTTTTAATTTCCTTGTATGGATTACGGAAAAAAAGGGGAGACCGCTCCCATTTTTTGGGGGGTCTGGGGGAGGGATTTGGGGCCCGAAGGGCCCCAAATCCCTCCCCCAGAAAAAATCTCGTTCAATAAAACGGAAGTTGCGTAGCAGCTTCATGGGGTTTATCGCCGCAGGCGATAAACCCACACCCCTTTTATGAATGTCCCTGACCCTCGCCCTTCAGGCCCTCACTCAAACAAACTCATCTGGTCAGGATTAACATTATCCGGCCGCACCACAAAGCCGTAGGCCTCCTGAAAAATCACCTTGACCATGGCGGCCACCGGCGTCGAGATGAGCATACCCGCCGGGCCAAAGAGCTTGTTGCACGCCAACAGCGCGAACATAACGGCCACCGGATGGATGCCCACGGCCTCGCCGTGAACCCTCGGCGCCACGATGTTGCCCTCAATCTGCTGGATGGCCAGCACAAAGATGGCCACAATGAGGGCCTTAGCCGGCCCCAGGACGATGAGGGTGTAGAGAATCTCGATGACGGCGGCGATAAAGCTGCCGAAATAGGGCACAAAGTTGAGCACAAAGGAGAGCACCGCAAAGAGGAAGGCGTAACGGATGCCGATGATGGTAAATCCGATGTAGGTGACCAGCGCCATCCCGAGCGCCAGCAGAATGTTGGACTTGATGTAGCGCCTCGTCATCCGGTTGGAGGCACTCGTGATGCGGGCTACGCTCTGACGCAGCCGCAGGGGCAGGCTGTTGATGGCGGCGTTCATCAGCTTGGCGCCGTCCAGCATGAAATAGATGATGAGAATGACGACGACGACCAAATCCAAAAGCCCCATGGAGACACTGACCAAGCCCTGCAGCACGCTGGTGAACAGGCCGAGGATGAAGGTATCCATGTTGGAGACAAAGCTGAGCAGGGTGTCAAGCACCGGCTCGGGCAGGCTGAGGGCCTGGAGGTATTCGCTGGCCCGCTGCAGCAGCCGGTCGAAGCTGCCGGCATAGGCGCTGATGTCGCGCACCAGGGCCGAAAGCTGATTGATGACATAGGGCACCGACATGGAGATGAGCAAAATGACGGCGGCGATGAAAATTGTCATGACTAGGGCCACCGAAAGGCCGTGGCGGATTTTGAGCTTGCGTGTGATAAACCGGGCCGGCGGGCCTAGGAGATAGGCAAAAATCATGGCCCCCATAAAGGTGAGGCAGATGTCCCAAAAGCTGTAGACGGCCACGGCCAGGCCGAGCAGCAAAATGATGAGCACCAGCAGCTTGGTGTTTTTCAAGGCATCGGCCTCCTCGTCGGTGATGTGCGCGCGCAACGCTATTTCCATGATAGCACAGCGCGGCCTCGCTTTCAAGAGCGAGACCGCGCGAATGGCTTTGAGGGCGCTCAGCCCTCCTTTTCCAGATGCATGAGCAGCGTGCGCAGCACATCGAGGGCCAGGTGCTTGTGCGCCGGGGTGTGGCCGTCGGTAATTTGCCTAAACTGCGCGACAAAGGTGCCGGCCTCACCCGTGACCGAATCGGCCAGCAGATAGTCGATTGTGACGCCCAGGCGTCCCACCAGCCGCACCAAGGTGTCCAGGGTCAGGCTGCGCTCGCCCCGCTCGATGGCGCCCATATAGGTGGTGGAGACGTCGATGTCCTCGGCCAGCGCGGCCTGTGTCAGATGGAGGCGCTGCCGCTCCTGCCGGATGCGGTGCCCAAGCTTTTTGTAATCCATACATATCACCCGGTTCTATTGTACAGGGCGAGAAGACC
>JGI994J12354_10004979_pt1 | contig 11658 bp, 10 predicted proteins | sample IntmicLarv3ML3BL_FD_12354 | JGI IMG/M metagenome (IMG submission 12354) | reverse complement strand
GATAACAGGACTGACTGACGTAAAATCTATTTCTGCAGGAGACAGACACAGTATCATATTGAAGAACGACGGAACAATATGGACATGTGGACTTAATGAATACGGACAGCTTGGCGATGGTACAAATACGAATAGGACAGTACCGACGCAAGTAACAGAGCTGAACGATATAGTGTATATTTCCGGTGCACATTCAGGCAGTGTTGCATTAAAAAGCGACGGGACATTATGGGCATGGGGACTTAACGACAAAGGACAGCTTGGTGACGGTACTACCATAAATCGATCAACCCCTGTACAAGTCATGGGAATAGCTATTGTGCAAATATCAGCCGGTTACGATCACACTCTTGCTCTTAAATCGGACGGAACCGTATGGGCTTGGGGAAGTAATAACTACGGACAATGCGGAACCGGAACCACGAGTTCTTCTGAACCTCTGACTCAGGTAATGGGGCTGACTAATATTGTCGATATAGCGGCAGGCAGATATTATAATGTTGTAATAAAAGATGATGGGACGATATGGGCTTGGGGGCGTAACAATTATGGACAACTCGGAACTGGTAATACAATTAATACTTCATCACCTGTGAAAATATCAGGATTAAATGATGTGGTAGCAGTATCTGTTTATACATATCACAGCATAGCAATAAAGAGCGACGGCACAGTATGGGCGTGGGGACTTAACAATCATGGACAGCTCGGAACAGGTAATACAACTAATAATTCATCACCAATACAAATATCAAGCCTATCGGGGATGACCCAAATAGCTATGGGTTATTATCACAGTATTGCTCTAAAAAGTGATGGCACAGTGTGGACATGGGGACAAAATACATATGGACAACTCGGCATCGGAAATACAACAAGCAGTTCAACTCCCACAAAAATCTCCGGATTGACAAATATCACATCAATTTCGTCAGGTGAATACTTTTCGGTAGCATTGAAAAACGATGGAACAGTATGGACATGGGGTTCAAATACATATGGCTTCTTAGGAGATGGTACAACGGTTAATAAATCCTCTCCTGTTCAAGTATCTAACTTGGCTAATGTTAGTGCAATATCCTCGAAAAACGCTCATACTCTGGCAATAAAGGATGATGGAACAATATGGGCTTGGGGATATAATGTATATGGACAGCTTGGTGATGGTACGACTACAAATCGTTCAACGCCAATTCAAGTAGCAATTTTGAGCGATGTAACCAATATATCAGCCGGAGGCTATCACAGTTTGGCACTAAAGAGCGACGGAACGGTATGGGCTTGGGGATATAACAACTTTGGGCAGATTGGTGACGGTACAACTACAAATCGTTCAACTCCTGTACAAATAATGGGAATCAATAGCATCGAATCCGAATTTAATGCTATCACAAAAAATGTAACAGCAAACAATGACTTTATAGTCATATGTTCACTCGATAATGTAACTTCATTTAGCGGAGCTATATATAAGGTAATCTATGACCCCGTACAGATTATGCTCACGGATTTTGCGGCTCAAACGGAGGAATTGGATGTTATTGTAGGTTTTGTGCCGGATACTGACTTGGAAATATTATCTCATAATATCCTGACAGGCGTAATAACGTTCAGAGTAGACAAAACAATTCCGGCGAGTAAAGCGTGGTCTGGAGCAGTAACCATAATCAAATTCCAGGCAATCGAAACATGTAGCACTACAATATCTTTGGAAATTGCCGATTAATCCTCATAAAAATCGAGTCTTTTCATAGCACTAAAAAAGCGAGTCACTTGCGAAGATTTTGAATTGCGAAAGCATCCAAATCTTTGCCGGTGGCTCGCTATATTATCTGTCTTTTTTGAGATTCTCTCTGTTTTTGCCATGTCCTTCACAGAGGAAATTTTTCCATAATTTTCAGCTTTTGCCTTGTTTTTCCATGAGTTTCGAGAATTTTATACAATTTTTTCTACGCCAATTTGCGGAATAGACTGGGTTGCATAAAAATACGCATCCAAAATAAACGACCCCGCCGCAAGCAGCGGGATATTAGGGAACGAACGGGAGTTTATAAGGAACGCCCCAAGGGGCGGGGAATTAAACCCGAAGAGATTAAATTTCCGTTTTATATCATCTCTGTCGGCACAACAACCATATCCCGTGTCAGACACTCAAACTCCCAAAAACCTTTTTGAAAATTCGCCTTATAACTGATTTTGAAGATAAAGTTTTCGTCACGATTCCAGAGTTTACTGATTACATCTTCGGTATATCCGACAATGCCTTTAGCATAAACCGAATTAACCTCAAACTTTTTACATAACTTTTTCAAAATATCATCGCAAATCAAATTTTTAACAGAATCCAAATCGAAATTGACTTTATATGGTGACTGTAGCCTGAATTTAAAACATGGAAGTTTCAACATTTTAGTTTTTTTTGTGTGGGGAATAGCACATTCACAATTAAAAATATACTCTTCAACACTGAGAAAAACATAGCCAATATGTTGTTTTTTCGGCGTAAGTCCTCTTTGTGCGTTAGCTCGCTCAACTGCTACACGGATAAGATTTTTATTAAGATTTTCAAATTTATCAGCTATCTCTTTATATACATTTGCGTCGGCAACACGCTCATCAGCTTTTGTTTGAATCTCTGTAATTTTATCAATAGCAGACCTTTTATATCTTTCTATAGCAGCATTATATTCACGTTCTAATTTTTTGATGTCATCTTCTAAATCACGAATTTTATTTGTATTTTTGTTGTATTCACTTTCAGTAAGAATGACATGAGTATAATCTTCATTTTCTTTCGGTTTACCATATCCCAACGCTTTTTTAACGACTTTTTCCATAAAATTATCTCATCTCACTTTCTAATGTAATGCCCGGCAATAATACTAATACGATTATGTCCCAGAGCTTCGCTCGCAATCGCCATCGCTTTTTTATCATACCAAATGCTTTTTAAATCACTGCGGCAAAAATATATTTCTTTTTTCGGTATTTTGTCGATTGGTCTGGCGTGATTGTTATATATAGCTGTACAATAATCAGCCCTGTAAGAATGAACATCAGCACCGTTGGGTATTTTATCCCAAACTAAACCTTTAGCATTTTTCATACGCTCAACCGCTTTGTGAGACAAAATAGGAGCGAGCCGACGTCTGCCGCCTTTACCCACAATATCCAAAAAATATGACTTAGTATCTTCATCAAAAACAAGTTGATTATCCCGTAGAGATTTTATTTCAGAGCGTCGAAGTCCTGTTGACTTACAAAAATCAACAAATTCTTGATTTCTTTTTTCAGAAAAATGCTTATCCCTGACTTTTTCACCGCGACTTCTTTGAATATCGGCTCTGTGACGAGTATCTGTTTTTATGAAATCATTTGTAGAACAGCCGTAAATTTTAGCAAGAGCTGCTGCATCAAGTTTTTGTGTATACGGACTTAATCCTAAATCAATTCTCATTTGAAGATATTCATTGATAAACGGTTTAGCAGAATCAAGGTCTTTGCAACCGTGCGTAGTTTTTGCCCAATTAGCGAAATAACAGCCATGTTTCAAATATGAACGATAGGTACTCCACGAATAGATATGGTCGGAAGTGTCTTTTTTTATTTTATCCAAATATTTAGAATGACCGATTTTCAGCTTGCTGTCAAGGGCATTTTGAACTTGTTTTACCATACTTGGCAGTCTGGGTTTTTTCGGCATAAAAGCATCTCCTATCATTTTGGGTAATAGCCGATTGCGAAACTCCAATATATTCGATTTCATGCGGATATTTTGAAACTGTAAAATCCGTTTTTTCTCCACTTTTAATTGCAATTGTGAACAAAAGACCGATTCTCTCTTTGCGTTAAGCAGGGAAAGCCCGCTTAAACTCTGTGTTTTTCGCCTATTTCCATTATTAAGAAAAAGAGTATCGAGTTCAGGAAAAAGCAGGTCAACAAAACATGGCATTTTAACGTCTTAGCTTTGACGAGCAACAGCAAATAAATCTATTGCGCGGCGGTTTTACTAAAACCTTTAAGAATACGTATAAATAAGAAAAAACGCAAAAGCTGAAAAAAACGTAAATTAAAAGGAAGTGCTTTCAAAAAGATTACCGGCACTGTGGCATATACGAACTGGAACAGAAGATTGAATTAAAAATGAAAGACAGGAGCGAAAAAATCAAGATAAATCCAGCCGAAAAGTTTTATATGAGAAATATGACGACCTAAATCAAATAACCCATAAAAAACGAAATATGCCCTCTCTGTTTTATGATTTTATCAAAAATCATAAAGTGTGAGATAGATTACATAGTTGCGTTCAACATCTTTATTTGCGAAGCAAAGGCATAAAAGCAAATAAATCACAGCCGAAAGTTAAACGCAGAAAACCACAAAAAGGTAATTACGGCGATAGTAAAAAAACAAAGAATGAGCATAGTATATCATACTATGCAAGAAAAGTCAAGCAAAAACCGTTTACTCATACATTTTTCTGCGGAAAAATATACGCATAACCGTTTTTGCAGGATGCGGGTCACGCGCTGCCTCTCGCAGCGACCGCAGGCGAAACAAAATGGTTGCTCCCGCAACCCATTTTGCTCGCTCTGCTTTTTCGTTGCCCATCAAGTCGATGCCTCATACAAATATACTCACTTACGTTCATATTTCGTTATAATATATCCGTAGTAGCTTTATAACAATACGAATGCATAAAAGCGTTCACGAAAACATAGTATAGCCCATCAGAGCATTTTTCGTTGTAAAAATAATTGCTTTTCGATAAAAATCAAAATTTTTCACTGCCAATTTATGTAAATGTGTAAAATGTGTAATTCACATGAGGACTTTTTTTAAACGCTCTTATAAAGACTTTACATAAGAATTACATATTTTACACAGGGTATAAAAAAAGCCCCATAAAATGGGGCTAAAATTTTTTAAAATACGGATAAGGTAAATCTGTTTGCGAATCATCTACTTTTCCATTGTTTTTTTCTGGCGGATTTATCGGCATAGGAGGTTCTTCGTTTAATTCATTTACAATTTTATATCCGCGTATGATATTATAATATGTTTTACCTTTAACGGTTCCGCTTTGCGAAAACAAGTTTTTTGTTTTCAGTTCATCAAAGAAATTCGCCTTATTTTCGCAACCATAACCGTTTAAATCGCACCATCTTTTATAAATATTGTAAGCGTCACTTGCCCTACAATTATCGTCTGACGATTTTTCTAAACATTCATTTATAAAATTCCCTACTTTGTCACTGTTATGCTGATATTCGGTTGTCGCATCGTTTATAGTTTGAGGCGGCTCTAATCCGTTATCATGGAATTTTTGTAATCCCTCTAAACACCAATTAAATATACCGCTTATATTTTCTTTCGTAATTAATTTGTCTTTTAAGGTTTTATCCTGTTCTTGTGGTGTGAAGTGCCGCTCAAAGGTTATTACATTAATTCTTCCGCTTTTGAATAAAGTTTCATCCGTAATTAATGGCAAAAAGTTTGTATTTATAAACAATTTAAATTTAGGTCTGAAAGTAAATTCGCGTTCATATATATTTCGGGCAGTTATCGGATCACGCCCAAGCATATTTTTTAATAGAGCAACGTCAAAAATCATTCGTTTGGGTGGTTCGCTTGCATTTAAGAACCTGCAACCATCCAACCGTGCGAGGTCACCACTCGCCTGTCGGCTGTCAGCATTTTTCTTTAATGCCAAAGTTTCCGGTTTCATGTCTAATGAGTAGCCGCTGTGTTCACCTAAAATGTGCATTATTGTTGACATAAGAGTTGATTTTCCGTTTCTGGTCGTTGCACCGTATAATAAAAAACACGTTTCATAATGAGTATCAGCAGTAATGGCATAGCCTAACGCTTTTTGAAGATATTCTATTTTTTCAGCGTCGTTTTGCATAACTTCATTGATAAATTTTTCAAATAGCGGGGCTTTTACCTTCGGATCATAATGTACGTTGCTTATTTTGGTTAATATGTCGTTTGGGTCATGGCATTTAAATTCAAGAGTTTTGAGATTTAAAGTCCCGTTTTGACAGTTAAATAAATTGTCGTCGCTGTCAAATTCTTTTTTATTAATTGGATAAACGGATATTGCGTCTGCAATCATTGTATCCCGGTTTTTTTTCTTTAAGCGGTTTGCAATATATTGTATCCAATTTTCCTGTTGTTCGTCACTCAAATATTTTTTACAATCTAACATATAAAAAGTAAATGCTTTTGCATACTGTGACACAATAATTCCGCCCACATCAAGCCGCCAGACTTTTCCGTCATAAATATACCAACTTTTAGATTCTGGGCAATATCGGCATATATTTTTGTACGCGTCAGCGAAAAGATTAGATGTTCCTATATCGTTCCAGCCATAACGTTTTTTTGCTTCTATTGTTTCAAAAGGGTTTATTTCGATAAAACCTTGTATATCGCTGGTAGATATTTCCGAGTTTGGTATTTCAATTTCTGCGGCGGGCAATGCGTCGATTTCCGACATCAAATGTCCCTGTTTCAACCAGTCAAAAACATCACCTTTTTCCGGCAAATCCGGCAATTCTTTTATAACTGCGTTAGGTAATTCGCTCTTTATATTTAAAGCATATTTCAATCCAGGTTCGTCGTTGTCTGGTAAAATAATAACGTTTTTACCCTCGAAATAAGCGTTATATTCTTTTTTCCATACGCTGTTGGCTCCCGCGTCAAGGCTTGTCGCGACTCGCCCAGCTTTGGTTATTGCGTCAACACATTTCTCACCCTCACAGAAATAAACGGTTTCAGCGTTTAAGATATTAGGTAAATTGTATGGATAACTTTTCCCTCCACGTCCCTTTTCGCCATTTGGCTGAAAAAAAGCGAACGATTTTGATTTGTCATCGTACTCATATCGTTGTTTTCTATACGCAAGTAAACCGTCCTCGGTTTTATATTCGTATGTAATAGTATTATTGATTAGTTTCTTAATTTTCTGTGATTTTTGTAGATTTTCGACGGTAAATAATGCAGTCATAGACAAGCCCAATGCTGAAACGATAGATTCAGTTGAACACCCCGCGTGACAATACAATAATATACGGTCATTTGTCATTTTAACGGAGAGAGAATTGTTGTTATCCTCATGTGCCGGACACAACGCAGTGTATTGTCCATTATTGCCTTTGACATTTCGGAGTAAATCTATATTAAAATTGGTTTGTGTATCGTTTATAAAAAATCAATCCTTTCTATTCAAAAGTTCTTTAGCTATGAGCAAAAGTCGATATAGTCGGTATAATGGACGAAAACTGATTGATTTACAACCGTGTATCACTACGAAAATATGACGAAAGTTCGTCAAAATTTATCAAAATAATCTCGTTTGCGTTAAAAGTTAAATTTTTACAGTCTCGTGTCTCCGACTCTATGTCATTTTTCGTTTTGGACTTTTGCTCATCCCTAAAAGTTCTTTAAAAATCGTTGCAAGAATACTTGACTTTGAACAGAGCGTATGATATAATAAAGTAAAAAAGACGGTTACGTGATACGTTCCGTTTGTTATTTGGTTAATGTCTAACTCTTGGCGGGGCAAGGCATTAACCATTTTTCTTTTGCTCCTCTATCCATTGTAAAATTGCCTTTTTATCGATTCGCCAATCACGTGCGATCTTAAATCCTTTCAATTCTCCCGATATTAGTGCTCTTCTTATCGTCATTTCACTGACTTTTAAAAATTCAGCCAACTGTTTTAAAGTCACGATATCTGGTAAATTCTCAAACAATATTATCACCTTTTCTAAGTATAACTATTTGCAACCAATTATAACAAATCTTTTTTATTATGTCAAGTTCTTTTTTGCCAGATTGAAAATGTTTTTTCGTCAAAATTTGGTAAAAACAAAAATAAAAGATCGAGAATGACCTTGATCTTTTATTTTTGTTTTCTTTGGAATTTTATTCATGTAACATTGTCTTTACAATGCACTCTGTCTTATAACATGATATTCCTATTTTATAAATAGGTTTATTGTTTTTAATAATGGTGTAATATTTCTGTTTATCTATTTGTTTTAAGGCTTCTTCTGCTTTTTTTTCTAATCCTTTTATATTAGCGGATTTTTTAAATTCCAAAACTGCATTGAAAATATCTCCCTCTATTAGTAAATCATACCGTCCGAATCCGCTTTCTTTATTCGATGTGCATTTAAATTTGGCACCCAAAGCCATACCAAAAAGAAATATATGGTATATCTTTTCGGGTTCATTCTTATTTGTATCAAAATAAGACAATCGGTGATCTATAAAATCTTTAAGTTGTATGCTGAAATCTTCCGTATCGCCGACATTCTTGAATATATCCCGAAAATCCACACCCGGTGCTTCAACGACAAATTCCAAAATAAAGTCGCGCCAGACGCTTTGTAATTCTAAATTCGGCATATAGACTTTATAATTCGTAGCCTGAATTCCCGTTTGTTCTGATTCTATATCATAGGTGAGATACCCTGCCTGAACCGCAAGCGAGTAAAATTGAGAATCCGCAAGATTAGTAGACGCAATATTTTTTAAAGAAAGCCGGGGCTGCAATTCTGTTATTATAAAAAAATTTCGATTTTCAATCATTTCTAATAAACCGTCGGCACGTCTCTTGTTCATCAAATTAATCAGCATATCCAAAGTGCCGCTGTTAGCCCAATAATTATCAAGTTTTCCATAATGCAAATAAGACATAACCGAAAAAATATTATACAATTTTTCTTTGCCGACTCTTGTATTGTTATACCAATCTTTTACCTTGCTCAATTCTTCCGTGGCAAGAAGTTCCTGTGCTTCCTCCTCAGTAAGAGAAAAATCCCTGTCAAAATCGCCGCTTGTAAAAACGTCATAAACCGCCAAATTATTCAGTCCGCTGAACATACTTTCCTTTGAGATTCGCGTAACTCCGGTTAATATGCCTTTATTAAGAGAATCATTGTCTTTTAACGCAGCTTCAAATACCTCTGTAATCCATCTTCTGAGATTTTCATATTCGCTTGAATATACATTGTCCATTAATATTTTATCGTACTCGTCAATTAGTATATAAGGTTTTGCTCCGTAAACGGCATGAAGATTTTGTGTCAGATACAAAAGAGAGTTGGCATCATAATTTTCTTTATCGTCAAAATGATTTATTAAAGTATAATGAATTTCTTCTTTTTGCATATAATAATCCGCATTGTTTTTTATCATGATTTTAAGCTGTTCTTTGCAATCTGACGCTCTTAACTGTCTGAAATTCAGATATATTACGGGATATTTATTTATCTGACTGAACACGTGACTGCTTTCTATATATAAGCCATTGAATAAATGTGCTGTGCTTTGTCTGCAATCCAAAAAAGTCGCTAACGTATCCATATTCAATGATTTTCCCGTTCTCCGTGGTCTTGTAAATAATAAAACATCGCTGGAAGCATTCAATATATGCTCTATGAACATAGTTTTATCTACGTACAGACTTTTGTTATTGATAAAATTCGCAAATTTGCTTGATGATACGTTTATATTATCTTTTCTGCCAATATACATTATATTCATTTCACCTCTCTTTTTATATTATTATACGCACAACGCATACATGCAACATGTACACACGGTGTATGTTTACACGTTGTATGTATAAACATTATATCTGTGTCCAATTCTTCAAAAATTGATTGACACATTCATTCAATGAAATACCGAGTTTCCCGCATTTTTTCTGTGCTTCGTCATATATTGACGGGGTTATCAGCAAATTTATTCGTTTGCTTCTTGTTTCAGTTTTCAACTTCGGAACAATATTTATACTATTTTCGACCGTATCTTTATCTTTGTTGTCCGGATTTTCGGACGCATCAGAAATATCGGAAATCATTGTCCCGACAATACTTTGTTTGCGTTTGTTTTCTCTTTCAGATAATCCCATTTAATTTGTACCCTCGCTTTCATATATTATTATAGCGGCTATTTTTATGTATTCCATAGCAATTTCGCTTGACGGATTTTGTTCTATAACTGACAATCCGTCATAAACGCCTTTTTTTGCGAGCGCAAGTTTTTTTATTGTGCCTAAAACTTTGAATTTTTTTTGCAATTCTTGTAAAATATCGTTATCATCTTTTATTTTCATTTCGTATAAAGTTGCGATAATTCCCAGATTTTTCAAATCAGGATTTATCAGTTCGTGTACCTCTGTGATAGTATCTTCAAGCTGTGTCAATCCTCTGTACGCAAGATAATCAGTTTTCACAGGGATTATAACTCCGTCGGCGCATGACAGGGCGTTGATTGTCAGAATACTGAGCTGTGGGGGACAGTCGATAAGTATATAATCATAATCTTTTTTGACAGGGGACAATACCCTGTCTAATATTTTTTCCCTGCTCGCTCTTGTCATCATTTCCATTTCAATTTGTGCGAGGTCGATAATAGAGGTTATAATGTCTAAATTTGGTTTAAGTTTTGTTATGCACTCAAAAACAGGTTTCCCGTTTTTCTTTAATGTCGAAACAATATTATTTACAATATCAAGCGGTTCAAGTCCTGCGGATATTGTAAGACTTGCCTGACTGTCGAAGTCTATAAGCAAAACTTTTTTTCCTTTAATTGAAAGAGCGACGCCTAAATTGTGAACGCAGGTTGTTTTAGCGACACCGCCTTTTTGGTTGGCTACGGCTATAATCATAATTACACTCCTTTCTGCGATATGTATATGTGTGCGTTGTACGTATACATATAATATCATATATATATGGGTTTGTCAATAGATTTTAGCGATATATATCTTTAAATTTATTGACATAGTTATAAAACGTAGGTTTTTTCATGCCGAGCAGTTTCATACACTCAAACGGTTTGAGTTCGCCGTCCACGACTTTTTTGTATTCGGCGGAGAATTTTTTGAAGTCTATGGCTTTCGGTCTGCCGTATTTGTCCCACTCGCCGCGCTCTTTCATTGCTTGGATTCCCTCTCGCTGACGTTTCTCGCGTTTTAACATTTCAGCATGAGCAAATGTCGCGTACATCTCTATAAGCATATTATTTATCGTTTCCATAATCATATTTGCCATTGTGTTATCCATTGCTGAATAATCGACAAGCGTTGTTGGGATTTCTAAAATCATAAGCCGAACACCTGAATTTTTGAAGTGCTGCAATTCTTTCAAGGTATCTTCTTTGTTTCGCCCGAGCCTGTCAAGCTCTGATATGATTATAATATCGCCTTGTTTTTTCGCCATGCGTTTTAACGTGATATAGTCGGGACGGTCAAAATTTTTGCCTGTTTGCTGGTCGGTGAACATTTCGTCAAGCGCAAGGTTATTTTTTGTGCAGAAATCTTTTATTGCCGTTATACCTCTGTCAAGGTGCTGTTCGGATGTGCTTGTTCTGTGGTAGCCGTAAATCATGATAAAATCAAGCCTTTCAAAAATATATTTGTTGATACAATTATATCATACAAGTCCAAAAAAGTCAAGACTGGAAATATACCAGTCTTGAAATATTTTTGTATAGATTTTTACACTAATTTCCGTTTGTTTTAGCGAAGTCTGAAAAAGTACACCTTTATAAAATCCTTTTTCATTCACAAAAAATTAACTTATTAAAAGATAAAAAAGGATAAATTAGCCATTGACAAAACACAATAATATGTGATAA
>JGI994J12354_10004978_pt1 | contig 11660 bp, 11 predicted proteins | sample IntmicLarv3ML3BL_FD_12354 | JGI IMG/M metagenome (IMG submission 12354) | reverse complement strand
TGGGTGGCTGGGGACGGATTTATCCGCAAATTTCCTACCGTGATATTGCCATGCGGCAGGTGATAAAAACAGCGGGCGAGGTGGGGCTTGTGATTATAGTTGACACCGGTTCCATTCGCAGCGTGGGTCATAATCCGCAAGAACTAGCCGCCCTTGCCGATGAGTTTGGGAAGTTCCGCTTCCAGCTTGAACATCTGGGCTTTCTGGAGCGGCATAACGCTGCCGACGCCGAGGCGCTCAAGGACTGGAATGCCCTCATTGATCTGGGGGCGAAGGATAATGTCTACCTCGGTTATTCGGCGGTAGGTACTCTGCTTGCGGAGGAGTATCCTTGCGTTCAGTCGCTGGAGTTATTGCGCATTGCAGTGGAGCGGGTCGGCGCAGAAAAAATCCTTTGGGGAACTGATGTTCCGGGCACGCTGAACGATTACACATACAAACAAATGCTTAGCAGCATCCTGTTGCATGCCGACTTTTTATTGGACGAGCAGAAGGTAAAAATCATGGGTAAAAATGCTGAGCGGCTGTATTTTTCTAATTGATAAGGCCTCCGGGTATGGGGAACCACCGATGTTTTCTGCTCAAAGATTTGCGGCATTCATTTCTAAACAATATAACAAGAAACCGGCGGAAAGGATTGATTCTTTCCGCCGGTTTCATTTAGGTTCAGTCATGTCCGCCAGCATCCAGGAGAGACCCTGGAATTTTATGATGAGCTTGCCAAAGCTGGTGCGCTCTTTTGCGTACTTGGTGGCCTCGTCGAGCGTCCGTATCATGATGCACACGGCAAAACTCATGGTGGCGACACGAGCGTACTCCAGTGCTCTCATAGCAATGCCAAAGCCTTTGCCCTCCGCACCGATGATGTTGGCGGCGGGAATGCGTACATCGTCGAAGATAACCTCGTTGGTGGGGGAGAGGCGCAGGCCCACTTTGTCTTCGTGCTTGCCGATTTTCACGCCATGCTCCTTGCCAATGAGAAAGAGGGTGTGTAGCGCAGTTCCTTATCGATAGTGGCAGCAACAACAAAGTATCCCGTTTTATTATGTGCAGCAAAGATGAGAGCGATGCCCTCTTCGCTGTGACCGGCAGCGATGCTCCATGTAAGCAAGCAAGACAGAAAAACGCAGCGCCTCCGATTTTGGAGGCGCTGCTTTCACATTATTGCAGAAGAAAATCGCCTGGATCCGGTATTTCATCCTCGTCCTCATCATCGTCAAGGTCATCCTCAGAAAAAACCTCAAAACGGATGGTTTCGGTTTCAGTTTGAGGCACAAAGTTCGAATTGAAAATGCCACCATCCAAAATCTTCATAAATTCGTTGACCACCAAATCAATTTCCATGTGGCCGTTTTCTTTGAACAAAATCCAATTGAGACCGAAGAAGTTGGTAGCACCCATGAGCATGTAGGCCAGAACTTCGCTGTCAATATCCCGCACCTCATCGGTGTCCTTGTCTGCATTGAGCCCCCGCATATAGGCAATGCAGAAGCTGCCATAGTAATCCATAAACAGCTGCTTGTCTACATAGAGAGCCTCCCATACAATGTGGAACATGAAGCGGTTTTTCAGAAGAAATTCCAGCCACACCCGCATGCCGGTGCGCTCTTTTTCCCGGCGGGTGGTGCAGTGCTTTGTAGAGAGATTCAAATGCTTTCGAATCATGTGACTGCACTGGAGCAGCAAGTATTTATAGAGATGGTGCTTTCCCTCAAAATAGACATAAAAAGTTCCGGAAGCAACACCGGCCCGGGACGTGATGTCCTTGATAGAGGCTTCGTGGTATCCTTTTTCATATATCACCTGAGCAGCTGCGTTGAGTATATTGTTCAAGGTAATACGTCCGCGCTTTGTGCGGGGCCGATTGATGAGAGAATTCATTGAGTCCATTTGAGAGAGTACCTTCTTCCTACTTTGATGAAACTATTCGAAACTTGGTTTTTGTAGTGGATATAAAGCCAAGGATCAATGTGGTGAACAACAACGGATGTTCGTTCATGGAGGCGTGCCCACAGTTTGGCATTACGACGTATTCGCTGTTGGGCAGGCGCCGGGCAATCTTTTCCTGCTCTGCAGGAGGCAGGAGGGCGTCATCACCAGAGGAAACCACCAGCGTAGGTACGGTAATTGTGCCAATCCGGTCAAGCAAGTCTACATAGCAAATGCTCTTTGCAAGTCGCTTCATGCCGCCCATGAAGCTCTCGTCCTCAAACACTGGCAGCAGACGGGAGCGCACAAACTCCATCCAGCTGTAGTTTTCATTGTAGAAATCGGTGGAGTAGACAATGGGAATGGTGGTCAGATAGTAGTCGTTCGGGTCGTCTGCCGCCTGATTCCAGCTTAGGAACACATCGTCTACCTTATGGCCGGTCGAGGCCGTGGTATTAAAAAGTACCAAACGGCGAATGCGATGCTGGTACTTCAGCGCAAAATGCTGCGCCACCATGCCGCCGTACGAGATGCCGACAAGGTCAACTTGCTCCAGCGCAAGGTAATCTAGTAGCGCCCGTACAACTTCAGCCTGAAGCTCTTGAGCATAATCCTCCTCCATGCGAGCCGAGCGACCCTGGTCGAGGAAATCAAACAAAATCAACTGACGGTTGGCAGAGAGAGGCTCAATAAATTCTGCCCAGCTGGGGCAGGACATCATGATGCCGTTGAGCATAACCAGCGGCTCACCTGTTCCGTGCACCTCATAGTAAATGGACTTTCCTTCAAATAGAAATGTAGCCATTACGTCACCTCTCAGCCCCAGCGGATGACGTTTGCCGCCCAGGTATAGCCGATGCCAGCAGCAATCATGCATACAACTGAACCATCCTTCACCTTGCCCGCATCCAGCGCTAACTTGAGAGAGAGCATCTGGTCAATCTGGCCCACGTGGCCATAGTTTTCCAAATAGATGGACTGGTCAGGGGAGAGGCCGAGGTCAGAGAGCATACCCAGATGGCCAGAGCGCTTGATGTGCAAAATGGCCAGATAGTCAATGTCAGAGCGAGTCAGCTCACTTTTGCGCAGTGCATTGTCAATACAGCTGTACCAGTTGGGCATAGAGCGCACATTGAGCATATCCTTCATCTTCTTGGCATCCATCAGCCGCAGCATATGGTTGTTGCTCAAATTCTCCGCTGTAACAGGATTCACTGTGCCGCCAACCGGACAACCGGCCGTGCGGGAAACAGAACCGTCGGTAATCAAATGGGTGCCAAGCAACAGGTTTTTCTCATAGTTTTTCTTGAGAATCATGGCGCCGCCGCCGCACGCCAGGTTGAACATGAACGAAACGTCGTTATCGGTATAGTCGATGGCATCGCAGTTGCGATAGCCGCCGCAAACCAGCACCGTGTTGCACTCGTCGTCGGCAATGAGCATATCCTTGGCCATCTTCAGAGCCGCCACACCGGTGCAGCAGCGGTTTTGCACGTCGATGCCCCAGGCGTTGCGAGCGCCGATGCGATCCTGAATATAGCAAGCTGAGGTGGTGAGGGGATACTCCTTGAGTTCCTCGCCATAGCAGATGATTGCATCGATTTCCAATGGGTCTATGCCGGTGTTTTGCAGGCAATCCAGAGAGGCCAGCGCCCCCATTTCCTGCGTGCCGTCGGTCAGCTCGTCGCCCACCACGTATTTGGACACGATGCCCAGCTTATTTCGTACCGCTTCCTCTGTCCAGTTTCCACCAGTGGCGGCAGAAACTTCGGCAGCAGTCATCTTTTTCTTCGGCAAATAGATACCAACACCGACAATACCAACTTTTACATCATTTTTCATTGCTTTCGTCCTCCTTAAGTACTGAGTTGAATAGAAAACGAACAGTGGTCTTGCACCAATATATAGTAATGATATACATTGGCTATCTCAATAGGATACCCTGTATTACTAGCGGTGTCAAGAGGGCGTTTGGCTGTTGCCTCTTCGCATTGAGGATAATCCCGATCGTTTTCATTGGATTTGTGTTCAAAATATGAAGCTTGCCTCATGTTATTGAAGCAGGCTTCCGACACAGAGCGTGCGCCGGAAGCCTGCAAGACATTTATCGTAGAAATCAGTGCGGTTGCTTTTGCTGGCGCTTTTCCTTCATCGTATTGAAAAAGCCAACAATACCGTGGGGCATATACATAATGACGACAATATAGAGTGCGCCAAAGAAAAGCAGCCAGCGCTCAAAGATAGGCGCCACACCGCGCAGATTGAGCAGGATGTCCTGAAAGATAATCACAACGCCACTGCCAACGATGGCACCGTACAGCGTACCCGTTCCGCCAATGAGAGAGTAAAGCATGGCATTGTAGGTCATCTGCATGCCCAGCGCATCTGTGTTTACAAAGCGGTTGAGCAGACCATACATTACACCGGCGAGACCTGCGGTAATGCCAGCAACAACCAGCGCAATGGTGCGCGCTTTCACTGTGTCATAACCGAGGAAGATAGCCCGCTGCTCGTTCTCCCGAATCCCTTGTAGCACGCGGCCGGTGGGGGAGTTGACGAACTTGCGCAGCACAATGACCATCACCACGAGGAAGAGCAGACAGATGTAGTACAAAACCATCCGGTTATCCAGCGGCTTTGGCAGTCGGAAGCTCAAACCGTCGGTGCCGTTGCTGATGGAGCGCAGGCGCTCCATGAGATTGCGCACAATTTCTCCAAAGGCCATGGTAATCATGGCGGTGGCCAATAGGGAACCTCCGGTAGCGGCGATTTTGCTGATAAGCAGTGACCAAAGCACTGAATAAAGTACCGTTGCGGCAACTGCCAGTAAAAGCACCGGTATGGTCACGGCGATTTGCGTGAACATGATGCCAACGAAGTATGCGCCGCCGCCGACGAACAGGGCAAAGCCCAGATGAATAAAACCTGTGTATCCGCGCAGCACATCATAAGCCATAGCATAGACGGCAAAAACGAGAATCCGGCTCAAGGTCGTCATATTTTTTACGCCCAAGAAATGGGGGCATAGAGTCAAAACCACCAGGAGCACCAAAACAACAATGCGAGGCAGGTTTAAAAGCGACTTCTTCCCTTGCTTTATCATTTCTTCACCGCCAATCCAAAAAGTCCCTTTGGTTTATAAATCAGCACCAGGGCCATGAGCAAAACCGGTGCAATCAGTGACAAAGTGGGGACAAACCATGCAATCAGTGCAACCATTAGTCCGAGGAAGAGGCTGCCCAGCGCAGAGCCGATAAAGCTGCCCATGCCGCCGATGACGACCACAATGAAGGCCAGCAACTGATTGCTTGCGCCCATGGTAGAAATCAGCGTGCCGGTGAGAGGCGCATAAAGTGCACCGCCGAGACCGGCCAGCGCTGCGCCGCAAGCGAACACCGCAGTAAAGAGCGAGTTGATATCGATGCCCAGCGCACTAACCATCTCTGCATTCTGAACACCGGCGCGGATAATCATGCCGATTTTGGTGCGGGTAAGAATCAAGTGAACCAAAACTGCCAATACCACGCCAATCACGATGAGGAAAATGCGATAGTGAACGATAGCAACGCCGCCGAAATGACTCACGCCGGAGAGAAATGCAGGACGGCTAACGGTGATTTGCTGCGCACCCCAGAATACCCGGCAAAGCTCGGTGAATACAATTTGAAGCCCGAGGGTAATCATAATCTGCGCCGAGATATTGCCATAGACCTTGGAGACGAAGAATTTTTCAAAAATCGCACCCAAAAGGAAACCAATCGTGAAAGCGGCAACCAGAGACAGGACAAAGCTCCCTGTCATGTTGTAAATCCACGCATAGACATAGCCGCCCCAAAGGAACTGCGTTCCGTGTGCGAAGTTAACCACGCCCATCAAACCTAAAATAATGGAAAGGCTGGAGGCCATGAGAAAAATCAAACAGCCTTCCGAAATGCCATTGAAAATCAATGTAACAATATTTGCCATGCTTGTTCCTCCTCTCTCTTTACAGTCCCAAATGACGCTGCTGCAACTCTTTGTCTTGAATCAAGTTGGCAATCAGACCGTTGTTAACCGTTTTTCCCTCATCAATGATGTAGTACCGGTCGGCCACTGCGCAGGCCATATTGAAGTTCTGCTCAACGAGGAGAACCGTAGACTTCTTAGATATTTCTTTTAGTGCAAGAGCCATTTTCTCAATGACCACCGGCGCAAGCCCTTTGCTGGGCTCGTCGATGAGAATAAGTTTGGTTTCATTCACCATGGCGCGGCCGACGGAGAGCATCTGTCGCTGGCCGCCGGAGAGGGTGCGAGCCATCCGTTTGTAGGCCAGCTTTAAATCCGGGAACAACTCCAGCACATATTCCATGCGCTCTGCGGTGGCATCATCGTTTTTGTGTTTGGCGAGAATGAGATTTTCCTCGATGGTCAGCTCGTCAAACACGCCGTAATCCTCCGGGCAGTAGCCAATGCCCAGGTGAGAAATTTTATGGGTGCGGATATCGGTAATAGACTGCCCATCATAGGCGATAGAGCCGCTGCGCACTTTAACCAGACCCATGAGCGTGCGTAGGAAGGTGGTTTTTCCGGCACCATTGCGCCCCAAAATAGCGACGGCTTCGCCGGCTTGAATCTCCATATCAACGCCGTGCAAAATAGTGAACAGTCCGATATAGGAAACCAAATCTTCGACTTTAAGCAGTGACATTGACCATACCTCCTCCCAAATATGCCCGCATAACCTCCGGATCGTTGGACACCGATTCGGGATCGCCCTGACACAACAGCTCTCCGTTGCACATAATCACCAGCACGTCAGACAGTGCTTTGACCATGTTCATCTTGTGTTCCACCAGTAAAATCGTGGTGCCGCTCTTTTTAATGCCCTGAAGCAGTTCAATCATAACAGGCACTTCTTCCACGGACATGCCCGCTGTGGGCTCATCGAGCAGCAACACTTCTGGCTCCAGTGCCAGAACCATAGCAAGCTCTAATTTTCTCTGCTCGCCGTGTGAAAGGTCACTGGCGCGGAAATGACGCTTATCCTTGAGCAGCACCCGTTCCAGCAACATATCTGTGCGCTCGTTCACCTCGGCGTAGCTGCGATGGTCTTTAAAAAGCTTATATCCTACCTTCAAAGCGGATTGAGCCGCCAAACGGACGTTTTCGTGCGCTGTCAACATGGGGAATACGTTAGTAAGCTGGAAGGAGCGGCCGATACCCTCGTTGATGCGCTGCTGTGGGGTGAAATTAGTTATATCCTTCCCCTTAAAAAAGAGTTTTCCCTCAGTTGGGAGAAGCAACCCGCTTAGCAGGTTAAAAAAAGTAGTCTTGCCGGCACCGTTTGGCCCCAAAATCGTCGTGAACTTATCTTTTTCAATTGTCAAGCTCATACCATTTACCGCTTTGAGTGCGCCAAACTGAATCGAAAGCCCTTCCGTACGGAATAAAGTGCGTTCGTCGTTCATGAATATGCTGCCTCCTTCTCATATTCGCCACAGCCACCCCTCAATAAAAGGTGAATGAATCGGCATGTTCATGAAAATTCTATCACACTCACTATATGGTGTCAACTGTTTTTTCACCATGCATTGTGCAAACTGCATGCAGTAAAAAGAGTGCATTCTCTGCTACTTGTGCACAATGCAATAAAAAATTAAAAATTCTATTGACATGACAAAGCGTTCATGTTATTATGGCTTCGATATAATAGCATTGCTCGGAATGGAAGAAGCATCTGTATTGTGAGCAAAATTTAGGAAGTCACAAATTATAAACGTTGGAGGTAATATTTCGTGAAAGATTTTAAAGCTGGCATCGTTGACTACACGGTTTATCTGCCGGAAAAGACAATAACTGCGGAAGAGCTGTCACCCATGGTTAATATTCCGGCAAACATTTTGCGGGATAAAATGGGCATTAATAAGAAGTATGTTGGCGGACCAGAAGATCATTCCTGTGCTATGGCGTTAAAGGCCACCAAGGATTTGATTGCTAAGACCGGTCTTGACCCTAACGATATTGATATGATTCTCTATGCTGGTGAGACTTATTTTGAATATATTTGCTGGACAGCATCCATTGCCATTCAGCACGAAATTGGTGCCGACCGGGCCTATGCGTGGGATTTGTCTTACCGCTGCGCCGGAACGCCTTTGGCGATTAAGGTTGCCAAGGACATGATGTACGCTGACGAAACCTTGAAAAATGTTCTCATCTGCGGTGGCAACACCAACTGCTATCTGGTGGATTATCAGGATCCTGTACAGAGCTTTATGTTTGACATGGCTCCGGCAGGCTTTGCGATGCTGCTGCGTCGGGACTTTGATGAGAATCTGGTTCTCGGCAGCGGCATCATCAGCGATCATAATTTCTGCCAAGATGTGCTTGTCACCACTGGCGGAAGCAAAAACCCTCTGACACAAGAGATGGTAGAGGAAATGGCGAAGGATCCTGAAAAAACACGACGCTTCAATTTGCTTACACTTCCGGACAGTGAGGGAATGAAAAAACGTCTGGGCGAGCGTTCTCTGCCTGATTTCACTGGTGCTGTACGCATTGCGGCTGAAAAATCCGGTATTGAAACCTCCGAGATTGATTTCATCGGCATCACCCACGTTAATCCCAAAGCGCACTATGCTATCGTAGAAAATCTGGGCATTGACAAAGAGAAAACTGTCTACCTCTCTGACTACGGCCACTGCGGACATGCCGACCAGTTCATATCCCTTGATTTAGGCCGTGAGGCCGGTCTTGTGAAGGACGGCTCCATTTGCGCTTTGTTGGGTGCGGGTACGGGCTATGGCTTCACCTGTTCCATTATCCGCTGGGGCAAGTAAATATAACAATTTTTGGGAGGTAACAGCTATGTTTCACGCACAGGAACTATATCGGGAAAAAAGCAAAACCATTATGCAGGCTCTCTCGCTGATTCGCTCTGGCGACATGATTGTCACATCGCTGGCTGGCGGCGAGCCGGTGGATATCCTCAATGAGCTTCATACTGTAACTGAACAAGGCGTCAGTAATATTGATATTAGCAACTGCTTGCCGATTGGAAATTATCCTTTTATCGTCAACCCAGATTATCAGGACAAGATTACCCTCAGCAGTTGGTTCTACGGCCCGCAGGTTCGCAGCGCTGTGGCCAAAGGGGCTACCAACATCAGCCATGTGCCCCAACATCTGCACAGCGCCTTCTCCCGCCGCAACTACGCCCGCCTGCAAGACAACCGCCGTCTTGTGCTGCTGGTCACTTGCTCTCCTATGGACGAACACGGCTACTTGAGCATGTCTCTCAGCTGCACCTATGAGCGTGAGGCTGTTGATGCCGGCGCTCTGGTGATTGCAGAGGTAAACCCCAATATGCCTCGTACCTTCGGCGATAACACCATTCACATCAGTGAAATTGCTGCACTTGTGGAGACGAGTCATGCGGCTCCTACCATTCCCATTGCACCTTTTTCTGACAAAGATGTGCAAATTGGCAACTTCATTGCCGAGCATGTTGAAGACGGCGCAACCATCCAGTTGGGCATCGGTGGTATTCCCAACGCTTTGGCTGCGGCCTTGACCAACAAGCGTCATCTGGGTATTCATACCGAGATGTTCACTGACGGCATGGTTGACCTCATTGAATGCGGTGCCGTTGACAACTCCATGAAAGGCCTAAACAACCACAAATCCATCGCCACTTTTGCGCTGGGCACGCAGAGACTCTATGATTTCATCGGCAACAATCCCTCTGTAGAGCTGCGCAACGGCAATTACACCAACGACCCCTATGTGCTGGCGCAAAACCATAAAATGACCTCCATCAATACCTCTCTCGAGGTTGACTTTTTTGGCCAGTGCGCCTCCGAAGCCATCGGTCCAGTTCAATTCTCCGGCACTGGCGGTCAGGCGGACACCTCCATCGGTGCACAATTGTCCCCCGGCGGCAAGTCCTTTATCGCCCTCTATGCCACAGCTAATGTGAAAAACGAGGCAGGCGAGCGCATACCGGTATCTAAGATTGTTCCCTTCCTCAAGCAGGGCAGCATCGTATCCCTGTCCCGCAATGACGTGGACTATGTGGTCACTGAGTACGGTGTGGCCTCGCTGCGCGGTCGCTCGATTGTAGAACGTACCAAACGGCTCATTGCTATCGCTCATCCCGATTTCCGAGATGAGCTGACCTTTGAAGGCAAGAAGAACGGTTTCATTTACTAATAGTCTATCTACACAGAATGATGCAAAGGATGTGGCGGTAATGAGTAAAGTAATTGCTTTAGTCGGTAGCCCTCGTGCGGACGGCAATACGGTTTTTATGGCGAACGTAGCGCTCAAAGAGCTTGCTGCGCAAGGAATTGAAACAGAGCTTATCACTCTAATTGGCAAGCAGATTCATCCTTGCACTGGCTGCTACGGCTGCATTGAGGCAAAACGCTGTGTCATTGATGACGATTTCCAGGAGATTTTTCAAAAAATGCTGGCGGCGGACGGCATTTTGCTCTGCTCGCCGGTTTACCATGCCTCTATTACGCCGGAGCTGAAGGCAGTGATGGATCGCGCCGGCTTTTCTGGCCGCTGGGCGGCCAATGACATGAAATCGAAAAGCGAGAGCTATTCGTGGGGCGGAACCGTATTTTCCGGCAAAGTTGCTTCGCCTCTGGCTGTTGCCCGCCGTGCGGGACAGGATTTCGCCATTGCCCAGATGTTGATGTGGATGATGGTCAACGATTTTATCGTAGTGGGCTCGACCTACTGGAATCTCTTTATGGCCGGTAAGGGCGGCGCAAAGGATGCCGCCGAAGATTCAGAAGGTATTGGAACCATTGAACACATGGCGCAAAACATGGCACATGTAATCAAACAGCTCAACAAATGACAGCGTTCGTTACCGCTCATAGCGGCAAAGAGAATCGCAATATCACCACTTGATTGGCAGGTGGCGATGGATTTCGACATTTGAGAGATGGTTTCATACAAAAATAAAGCGCAATATAATAATTAGGAGGATTCATTCATGATGAAAAAAGTATTGTCCAGCATTCTTGCAGTGGTCATGATTCTTGGCCTGCTTGCCGCTTGCGGCACACCTGCTCCGGCAAGCACACCCGCTCCCGGAGCGCCTGCTACCGGTGCACCAGCTTCCAATGAGCCAGCACCTGTCAGCGCCGACCCCATTAAGATTGGTGCCATTACTTCTTTGAGCGGTGCTCTTCAGGACTATGGTGAACAATTCCAAAAGGGTTTCCTCATCGGTCTTGACTATGCCACCAACGGCACCATGCAGGTTGCCGGCCGTGACATCCAGGTTATCTGGGAAGACACCACCAACGTGCCCGACATCGCCAAGGAGCGAGCCTTGAAGCTTCTCGATCAGGACAAGGTTGACCTGTTGGCTGGCTTCGCCTCTTCCTCCGATGCAGGCGCTGTTCTGGCTCTCTGCGAAGAGTTTGAGCGTGTTGTTGTGCTTGACCCGGCCGCCGCTGACAGTCTTACCGGCGAAATGTGGAATCCCTACGTGTTCCGTACCGGCAGAAACTCTGCACAGGATGCCGCTGCTCAGGCTGCTGTGATGGTTCACAATGTGCCTGATGCAAAAGTTGCCATCCTTGCGCCCGACAGCACCTATGGCCGCAGCAGCGCTGAGCCCTTCATTGCTGCTCTGGAAGAAAAAGGCGGCAGCATCATCGCACAGGAATTCCCGCCGATGGACTGTACCGACTTCACCCCCTATATTCTGCGCATCAGAGAAGCCAAGCCTG
>JGI994J12354_10004977_pt1 | contig 11660 bp, 7 predicted proteins | sample IntmicLarv3ML3BL_FD_12354 | JGI IMG/M metagenome (IMG submission 12354) | reverse complement strand
ATATCGCCCCCGACCGAGTCAAGGGTGATATAAGGCGCTATCACCGAATAATCGGAACTGGAATTCCACAGGATGTTCTTTTTCTTCCCGGCATTATAGGAAGCTCCACCCCATACTGTCGATTTTGGCGACAGGTGAATATATGAACCGGCATTAATGCCGTACAAAGCTGCTTTATCGCCCTGCTGCACAACAAACGCGAGGTCTTCGTTTCTGAAATCACCTTGCAGGTATAGTTCCGTAAGCGAATGCTCAAACTGGTATTTCTTTATCGCCGGGTTTTGGTAAACAAAACCGGAGAACGTCCGGGCTTGGGAATAATTATCGTCTACCGCCGAAATTACCGGGGGACGGGCCGATAAGGTATCATCCGCCGAACCCATGCTGTTTTCAGCAGCAAATGCCGTATATATCCCCCCGCAAAACGTTGCGAGAATAATTAAAAGTATGCTATATCCGCAGTATCTCATCATCACCGGTTATTTCGTTATGGATATCTGCAGGGTCACCGTTTGCTCATCCTCCATTATGGTAAACGAGCTGGCGTTCACTCCCTCCACATATATTGCTTTCACTGTCTCCGTTCCACTTTCCGTGGTATATCTCATCGTTCCTTCAAATTTTTCAAACCTGTATAGTCCTTTAAGCAGCTTTAATTCCACCGGACTCCCATAGAATCCGAACGTCGTGGTTTGTTTAGTATTCATGTCGGTAATCCGCGCATCGGCCGTAATGGAGATATAATTAGTCCCGGAAGGCAGCACCCCCTCGATCCGCACATTGCTGAATATCTCCTGGTCCTTGTTTTTGCTGCAAGCCGAAAAAACAAGAGAGAAAGTAAACAGGAGTATTATGGCTATTTTATGTTTCATCTCAGCTACAATTTAAAATTCATCTCCATTCCGAAATAGGGTCTTACACTGCGACGGATGGTAAAGCCGCTGCGGGTGTAATCGGGCGAACAATCCAGCAGTTTATTAACAAACAGCGCGATAGTCATTTTCTCGTTAAACAAGGTTTTGGTCGCCTTAAGGTTCACGTTCATAGCGAAAGGGACATCGGAAGTATTAGAAGTGTAATTACGCACAAGATGTTGTAAATAAGCATCTTGCCGGGACGCCTCGGTATAAGGGCGTACGACTCCCTGCCTGTCTATATAACTACCCGGAACATTATCGGCCGGCATCGATTTATTGAAGTTGTACCACATGCACTGGAACGAGACAGAGAACCGCAATCCCAGCCGGGACACGTCCGTATCGAACATAAAGTTAGTATTGACCATTTCATACGTATTGGAACCTCCATCTATATAAATACCTACATATGGATATTGATCGTTTCCCGGCGCTCCCGACGGAACAGCATACTCGGGTTGGCTGTTCTGGTAACGGGTTTTGAACCACGCCCCGGTAATCGTAAGTCGCGTACGGATAGATTCGATCCGTTTGGAAGTGAAAGTAAATTCCAGTCCCTTTTTAAGAGTGCGGCTGCCATTGGTAGTCATAGAGTTGGCAGATTGCAGGGTATCCATCACATAGGGTACCTGATCCAGATCAAATGGAGGCGCGGGAGCCTGTTCTTCGATATAGTCTTTATAGACATAGGACGCATAGCGGGTTGAAGACCGGAAGCCCGATTTCATATCCTCGTTGAACCATGTGAGCGAAAGCCTGTTTCCGCCTATGAGGACGTCTCCACGGATTTCCCATTTGAAGTTACGGGCGGGCGCCAATTCAAAATTAGTGCGGTCGATAATATATGTCAGCAGGTTTATCCTGCGATATTCGGGATCGCTGGGGAAGTAATTGAATTGTCGTATGTCGTAATAAAGCAACGAAGGATAGAGTTGGTTCATTGTGGGTGACTTGGTATGCCAGCCGATACCACCGGAGAGTTCCGTGGAGACTTTTTGATCCCCTATGTTGAACGAGGGAAATTCGATTTTACCGTTCACGCGCGGATCATAGTAGAATTTACCATGCATTTTATACTCTTCGCCCAGATTCAGCATTGCAGACGCCCGAAGGCCCGCCATCAAAGAAGCGGTGAAATTACCCAGTTTCAAACTCGAAAGGTCTTCGACAAAGAAAGCCAGGTCGTGCTGCCCCGGAATTTCGGTATACGGTCGGGGGCGTGTGGATAGGTTCGGACTGATGGGGCGCGCCATATCGAAAATCTGTCCTTCTCCGTAGTTTTTGGCCATGCTCCAGTCCGAGCCTACTTTTATCTCATTGGTAAGCCGTTTTGCGTCTGCCCTGAATGTAGCCATCGCTTTAACAAAAGCGGTAAAGGGCTTGCCGTCGACCTCGTGCTGGGCAATATATGAGCCGGGAAGCAATACCGCATCAGACTCCCCTTCTTTCATGGTATTCGGTATGGGCGTGGGCCGCTGGGTCTGCACGAACCTTGCCCTGTCGATCTTGTCATGTTCGTACGAGAGTGCGGTTGTCATCCGGAAATTCCGGAAGAAACCCGGATTATGAGGTTTAACCAAAAGGTTGCCGTTCCATGCGAAACGGTTATATGAAGATTTGAATTTATCTATATTCCCATAATGCAGGTCGGGATCGGTCTTCACATTATCGAAAGATCCGGTATAATCCAGCGCGGAACTGAAATCGATCGAATGTTTTGACATATCCCATTTCTTCGAAACACGCGCCGATCCGGTAAGGCGTTTATAGTTTTTAAGCCTGTCACGCGGATCGCTTTTGGCGTCCAATAGGTCGAAATCGAGGTTCACCGTCATTTTTCGGTCGGGAATTTCAAAACCTTTTCCAAGGTAATACAACTTGCTCATCATATCGGCCTTAAACCTGGCTTCGAGCTTACGGCCTCCTTTTTTTCGCTCTATTTTCACGAGTCCGCTGGTAAGGTTACCATATTCCACCGATGGTATCCCCCTGACAATTTCGACACTTTCGATGTCGTCCGTAGAGATCGTTCTCATATCCACACCCGAGTTAACATTATTGAGCGACGATATTCCGGTGTCGGGTTCGCCCGAAATGAATTGCATATTCGCATCGGTGCTTATGGGTGCGCCGTCCACCAGGAACNAAGTTCCCAAAGAAGAGGTATTATAGGAAGAGCCGTAACCGGGAACTTCCCTCAGGCGGATAGAATTAGGTTTTCCGAAANCCGGATCCTGCGACCTCCCGCCGGGAAGCANTTCGAGAAGGTCGGTAAAACTGGATGGCTGAAGGTGTTCCATCGCCGTACGCCGGATNCTGGAAGAACTGGTCATCCCTTTGGATTCGGATGCGGTAACGACCACATTATCGATATTGATTGCCGAGGTTGCAAGGATTACTTCGAATAACGCCCGCGGGCCGACCGTTATCTCCGAGCTGTATTCCGCGTATCCCATACACGAAACGCGAAGGGTATATGCGCCGTTTGGAACGTTATCCAGAGTGCATTTTCCATCCTGCCCGGTCAGGCCGCTTTTTATTATAGCCCCTTTGGCCGATAAGGCTACTATGGCATATTCGAGCCGTTCGGCCGAAAGACTGTCCGAAACGACAATAGTAATACCATTCCTGGTATCGGCAGTGGTTTGGGATGATACAGAAAAATGCAGGAAGCCAAGTAAACAAACAAATATCAGGTATTTGCTCAATGCAGACATATTCTCGTGGGTTTTGACCACAAAAGTACCTGATCGGGAAAAGCTATGGAATCCCCATTAATAAGTAATTTACGATGGAAAGTAATAAATAATAGTGAGCGGAATCAAGGTTTAGAAAGGAAAGAGGTGATATATCCTTGGAATCCCCCCCAAAAAAGGCGGTATCTCTATCCGTAAGGTCGACAATAAAACTTACCCGACACTATGTATGCAATCAGGGTAATCAGGTCTTACAAAGATGACTGTTCATCATCTCGCGCGAGCACGTAATTATACAGTCGTTTTTTTCACCGACTCACCTTATATTTTTGTCTCTCGTGTCGCTTTTGGTCAGTGTAAACGAGAAAGTAGTGCCTTTGCCCACTTCGCTTCTTACGGTTATATATTCGTTGTGGGCGTCTATAATCATCTTAACGATCGACAACCCCAGTCCCGTGCCACCGAATTCACGCGAACGGCTCTTCTCGACCCGGTACATTTTTTCAAAGACCCTCGTCAGGTCTTCAGACGGAATTCCTATCCCATCGTCGGTAATTTCGATCAACACCTTATCAAACATATCTACAATACCGATAGTGACCGTACCGTTCTGCTTACCAAACTTGAGCGCGTTCGTAAAAAGATTCTCTAGAACATGACCTATCCTGAACTCATCCGCATAAACAAGAACTTCTTCGTTTTGGGAAAACGTTCCGGAAGCAAATTTAAATTTGATATTCTTCTCGCGGGCATTTACGATATGTGTATCGATCAGGACATTAAACAGATCAACAATATTGAAAGTATCAAAATACATGATCATACCTCCCGATTCGTAACGTGATAACTTTTCTATATCCTCAACCATATCCGCAAGCCTGTTCGCACTTCTGACCACGCGTTCGACGTATTGCTTGCTGACCGTCGGATCGTCGAGCGCCCCATCGAGCAAGGTCTGGGCGTAACCTTGTATATTAAAAACCGGAGTTTTGATCTCATGGGAAACCGACCTCAGAAATTCGGTCCTTTCCTTCTCCTTCTGCATCATCCTGTCGATCTCGCTATCGGCCAACGTCACCAAATTATTAAGGCCATCCTGAATATCGTCTACAAGATCGTTAGACGATCTTTGGCGCAGCTCTTCAGCTAATTTCGAAGTAATTATATCTTTTGAAAGAAGCAATTGGTATAAGGGTTTTATCCGATAGACGACATATTGGCGCAAAAAGAATTGAGAAAGACAATAAGTAATAAAATAGGTACAGATACCGGTCAAGGGCCACGCCCACCAAGGTATTTTATGCAATATGGCCACTATCACATCTAGCACCGCGGAAATACCGCTTACCCACACCACTACTTGCTTTATGGTTCTTATTTTGAATCTCACTCTGCCTCAATTAAATTGGATTTGAAATTACGCCATTTTTATCAAATCCAAAGGTTCCCACTCAGATATTTAACAATTTATTAATGTCTTAGACGGAACAAAAGTAGCAAATTCATAATCATTTATAAAAAACCATAACCCCTAAAGAGAAACGGAATCTACGAAAGTGGGCTGGTAATTTAGTTATCGATAAATCATAGTGAAAGCCGAGCATAATATAGGCTCGCAGTGCAGCAAATGGCCTCTGGCCCCCGAGGCGTAGCTTATATTCTGTAAAAATCGTTAGCTTTGCATGTTCTATTCAGTCAGGAACTCTCAAAGACAAAAGAAACCGATGAAAGATAAAACCACCGCTAAACTGCTGCTCTATTGCCCGGACAGGCCGGGAATACTCGCGGAAGTAACCGATTTTATAACCGTAAATAACGGTAATATCATTTACCTCGATCAATACGTAGACCATGTTGAAAACATCTTCTTTATGCGTATCGAGTGGGAACTCACCGATTTCCTGATACCCAAAGACAAAATCGAGGATTTCTTCGGAACCCTCTATGCCCAGAAATATGACATGAATTTCCGGCTCTATTTCTCGGACTATAAACCCAGGATGGCGATCTTCGTCTCCAAGATGTCGCATTGCCTTTTCGACATGCTGGCCCGCTATACGGCAGGCGAATGGAACGTGGAGATCCCGCTTATTATCAGCAACCATCCCGATCTGGCCCATGTGGCCGAACGATTCGATATTCCTTTTCATGTTTTTCCGATAACCAAAGAAAACAAGGCCGAACAAGAACAAAAAGAGATGAAACTGCTTGCCGAGCATAAGGTCAATTTCATAGTACTGGCGCGCTATATGCAGGTTATCTCGGAGCAAATGATCGAGGCGTATCCTAACAGGATAATTAATATCCACCATTCGTTCCTGCCTGCTTTTGTCGGAGCAAAACCTTACCATGCAGCCTTCAGCCGCGGAGTAAAAATTATCGGAGCAACGAGCCACTATGTAACTTCGGAATTGGACGCAGGTCCTATTATTGAGCAGGATGTTGCCCGGATAACCCATACCGACGCCGTGAGCGATCTTGTAAACAAAGGAAAAGACCTCGAAAAGATCGTCCTTTCGCGGGCGGTGCAGAAACATATCGATCGGAAAATTCTGGCTTACAAAAACAAAACTGTGATTTTCAGTTAGACTCTTTCAACGGAACCTCAACAAATAAACTACCTCGCAGCAGAGCTACGAGGTATCACAAGGAATTTTTTAGTTCCCGACCCTTGGGTCGGGGTATTATAAAATCAAAAGGAGTAGCCTTTATACAGGTTACTCCTTTTGATTTATGCAAATCCCGGCTGTATTACTATTTAAATTCGACCAGTACTTCTATTTTATCGCTATCGGAAGGCCATTTTTTATACCCTTTCACAAGCCGGCGCGCCTCCCGGTTGGCGTCCTGTTTCAATCCGTCGATTATTTTGATATTGACCGGGCGCCCTTGGCCATCGGTTTCGAATTGAACAACTACCTTGCCCGTTACCTTGTTGCCGCCTTTGTCGGTCTGGGGGATAATGTTTTTAACAACATATTTATTGAACTCCTCAATTATTTTCTCGATCTCACCGTTTGATATTACTACAGGTATCACAGACTGCTCACGCTCTTTATTGCGTGTGACCCTATCGAACCGGACCTTTTCATCGGCATCATATTGCGGAGCGGTGTTTTCTGAAAATTCCAGGGCAGAGGCTTGGGAAGATTCCAGATCTGAGGCCTGTAGGGACTCCGATTTTGAACTTTTCCTTTTCTGGGCATATGAAACTTTGGAAGCAGAAATTGCAGAAGGAATTACAGACTCTTCAGCTAACGCTTCGCTTTCTCTGGCACTACTATCATTCATTATATCATCCGCGATAATTGCAGCATCCGCTTCCACCATATTTTCATCCATTTGCATACGGTAGTCCACCACCGACTTCTCCACATGAATATCCTTCAAGTTCAGAGAAGGTTCGCCCGCCGATCGCTGGGGCACGGAAGCATCCTGATGGACTTGTGCTTGCAAGTTCCTTTCCACTGCCGGAACCTCTTGTATCTCGGCGGATAGCTGTTCGCGGCGGGAATCCAGAGCAATCACAGCATTAGTATCTTTATTTTTCAGGCTGTCATATACAGAACCCATCATAGGTGAAGGCTGATTTTCGTTCTGCAGCACAAAATAGAGCCCTCCGATAGCTAGGCACAAAACAGCAACGGCCGCTGCACTCAATACAAAAGTCCGCCTGCGAGCAGGACGCGAACGTCCGGCCGAACAGGCATCTACCCTGTCGCGCAACCTGGAAATAGTCTGGTCGTGGTCGCCATCCACCGCATCGAAACCCTCGATCGCCTCGCTCAGGAACGGGTCGCTCATCGCATCCAGTTCGGTGCGGTGCGCCTCCCTTCCACGGCGGTCTCCTTTTATGTAATCGATCAGTTTCATATTCCTACTCTCCTTGTTTCTCCATACAGAGTTTTAGGTTGCGCTTCGCGTTCTGTATATAGCTCTTGACACTTTTGACAGCGTATTTTGTTATGTCGGCGATATCGGCATAAGATTTTTGCTCCATAAAAAACATCTTCACGCTCCGTTTTTGCGGCTCGGGAAGTTTTTCGATGCATTTTTCCAGCGCGCTCAACTTCTGCTCGTCGTCTTGTTTACTTAATAGATGCACGACGTCCTCGGATTCCATAAAATTAACAGTAGTATCCAGCGGAATTTCCATTTTCCGTGACCGCAATTGCTGCAGACAATGGTTGCGGGCAACGGTATAGAGCCATGTGCGGAACTCTTTGATCCGGTAGCGGTCTATTTTGGGAACCAGCTCTTCGAAAATCTGCATCACGGCGTCTTCGGCATTCTCGACGCTGCGGAGATACTTCAGGCAAAGACCGTACACAAGTGGGAGGTAGCGGTTATAAAGTTCGCCGAAATAATCCAGCCTGCCCGTATCGAGATACGATTCGAGCAGTTCGCCATCGCTCATTTTGTCTATGCGCCCGGCCGAAAAAATCATCCTGGTAAACCTTTAAGAAAAAGTATCATACGCACAAAGATAAAATTTTCCTGAAGAATTTTTATGGAATTTATGCCGCAGCCGCATCTATAAGGAAACAACGCCGGAAAACGTTAATAACAATTTTAAAAACCAATCATCATGAAAACGATCAGAAACTTTCTTTTAACCGCCGTCGTCCTGCTGAGCTTCGGGCTTATTATGGGCGCGGCCGGACAGATCGACATCTCGGGACACATCACGGACGAAAACGGAAAACCCCTCAAAGGAGTGACAGTGTCGGTCAAGAGTAACAGTACTTATGCAACTTCGGACGCCAAAGGTCGTTATACCATTAATGCACCCAAGAATTCGGTGCTTGTTTTCAGTCACCCGGGATACGGCACTGCCGAGCGTACGGCCAACAACAGCACTATAAACGTACAGATGTTCTTTGAAATCTCAATTTGTGAAGACCTTGTAGAAATTCAGCAGTACGAAAAGGTCCATATGGATCTGGCTATTGTGGACGCAAGACACACAACCAAAAATAAAGAAGTGGTATCCCGACAAATGGTAAAACCGGAAAACATGGCATCACCGGCAGCGATAAGTTACTCGTACGACAACCTCAATGACGAAGAGTATGCCCATAACAAGGAAAACCGCTTTATAAACGTATCGAAAGACCCTCTCTCGACCTTCGCCCTCGAAGTGGACGGAGCCTCGTACAGCAACGTGCGACGTATGATCAGCCGTGGCGCAAAACCTACCCAAGACGCAGTACGTGTAGAAGAATTTGTAAATTATTTCTCATACGATTATCCGAAACCATCGGGCAGAGATCCCCTTAAAATCAGTTACGAGATAGGCCAGTGCCCATGGAACAACCAGCACCAACTGGTACGCGTAGGCGTTAAAGCCAAAGAAATTCCCTCGGATAACCTGCCTGCGACTAACTTCGTATTCCTGATCGACGTTTCGGGATCGATGTACGGGGGCAACCGCCTGCCGCTTGTGAAATCTTCGCTGAAACTGCTGGTGAACAACCTGCGCGAGAAAGACCGTGTAGCCATCGTTACATATGCGGGAGCGGCCGGCGAAGCTCTGTCTTCGACTTCGGGAACCGATAAACAGAAAATCCGCGAAGCACTCGATAACCTTACCGCAGGCGGTTCGACAGCAGGCGGTGAGGGAATTAAGCTGGCCTATAAGATCGCACGAAAGAATTTCATCGAGGGCGGAAATAACCGTATCATCCTCGCGACCGACGGCGACTTCAACGTAGGGGTATCGAGCGCCGAAGGACTCGAAAGCCTTATCGAACAGGAACGCAAAAGCGGAGTTTTCCTCACAGTCCTGGGTTACGGAATGGGCAACTACAAAGATAAAAAAATGCAGGTGTTGGCCGAAAAAGGCAACGGCAACTACGCCTATATCGACAACCTTCAGGAAGCAAACAAAGTTCTGGTTAACGAGTTCGGCAGCACCATGTACACCGTGGCGAAAGACGTAAAGCTACAGGTCGAGTTCAACCCCGCCCGTGTGCAATCGTTCCGCCTTGTGGGTTACGAAAGCCGTTTGCTCGAGCATGAGGATTTCAACGACGATACTAAAGATGCCGGTGAGATCGGCGCAGGCCACAGCGTAACGGCTTTTTACGAGATCGTCCCGGTCGGGATAAGCGGCACAGGCTCGATAGACCCTCTGAAATACCAGAGTTTCGATACCCCCGCTCCGTTGATGGTGTCAAACAACCGCGAACTTATGACCATAAAGATGCGCTACAAAGCTCCCGATGGTGAGGTAAGCAGCAAAATCGAACTGCCGGTTGTCGAAAACAATGCCAAACTTTCCGAAGACTTCTATTTCGCGGCTTCGGTGGCAATGTTCGGGCAACTCCTGCAGGATTCGGATTTCAAAGGAAACGCAACTTACGACCAGGTTATCAACATGGCCCGCAAGGGGCTGTCGAAAGACGACCATGGTTACCGCCGTGAATTCGTGAGGCTTGCGGAAACCGCAAAAGGAATGGTCGACTAAACCGCTATAAATAATGCAGCTAAAGGCGCGGAAATATTCCGCGCCTTTTTTGTCGTGTGCCCCTGAGTATTTTTTCATAATATTTTTTCTTCTATCTTTAACACGCTAACCTCAATCGACCTATATGAAACGATTTTACTTTTCTTTCCGGCGCTACGCCTCTTTTTTTCTTATAACGTTCGCCATGCTTATTATGAAGGGTTGCGCCGAAAACCAAACCAGCACTGATATAACAGCTCTCAGGGAAGGCTTCACAAATCCGCCGGATTCGGCACGGCCCGGTGTTTACTGGTATTTTATGGACGGTAATCTCTCAAAAGAGGGAATGACAAAAGACCTCGAAGCGATGAAAAAAGCCGGCATCGCTCATGTTATATATCTCGAAGTCAACGTTGGAGTGCCGCGCGGCAAAACAGACCTGCTGAGCGAAGAGTGGAAAGCGATGTTCAAGCACGCGGTCGAGGAGACCGAAAGGCTCGGCATAACCATTACCCTCGGGGTCGGCCCCGGCTGGACGGGAAGCGGCGGCCCATGGGTGACCGGTGAAGAGTCGATGCAACATCTGGTTTCGTCGGCGGCATCTGTCTCGGGCCCTGGAAAAAGTAAAGTGAAACTGGATATACCAAAGGCTAAAGACCCGTATTTCGGCACTTGGGGATTCACTCCCGAAGTACGCAAGCAATGGGAGGATTTTTATGAGGATGTGGCCGTTTTGGCATTTCCTTCAAAAGCCGGAGAGAAGATCGCCGATACTGACCAGAAAGCTCTTTACTACCGGGCTCCGTATAGTTCGGTGGTCGGTGTAAAGCAATATCTGCCCACCGAATCATCATATCCGGCTCTCGAACGAGACAGCCCGGTAATGCAATCTGAAATCATCGACCTCACCAGAAAGCTTCTCCCTGACGGAACTCTCGATTGGGACGTTCCCGATGGCAGTTGGACGGTAATGCGGTTCGGAGTGAGGAACAACGGCGCTGTCACTCGCCCCGCGCCTCTTCCGGGAGTAGGTATGGAGGCTAACAAATTCGACACTACCGCGCTTAATTCCCATCTGGATAAATTCGTGGGGACTCTTCTGGATTATGTCGGCCCTCGTGATAATTCGCTGCAGGGAGGCCTGAAAATGCTGCATATGGACAGTTGGGAAATGGGGGCGCAAAATTGGACTCCCGCTTTCCGTGAAGAATTCACCCACCGCCGGGGATATGATCCCCTTCCCTATTACCCTGTCTACTCGGGAGTAATCGTCGATAGCCGCGAGGTCAGCGAGCGTTTCCTTTGGGACCTTCGCCTGACTTCGCAGCAGCTGATAAAGGAAAATCACGCGGGGCATATCCGCCAGTACGCCAAAAGACGCGGATACGGACTGTCGATCGAGCCTTACGATATGAACCCCACTGCCGATCTGGAACTCGCCTCTATGGCCGATGTGCCGATGTGCGAGTACTGGAGCGTAGGCATGGGTTACAATACCGCATGGAGCGCCGTCGAGGGATCGTCGATAGCCCACCTGAAAGGGCAGCCGGTGGTTCCGGCCGAGGCTTTTACCGCCGCTGGAGACGGATGGAGGCAACA